>OEQS01000219.1_pt1 | contig 9392 bp, 9 predicted proteins | sample 1539731 | NCBI WGS metagenome assembly OEQS01 (sample SAMEA3891890, study PRJEB23780) | metagenome | biome: terrestrial biome; feature: animal house; material: Caecal content | place: Italy | collected 2015-05-05 | reverse complement strand
GTCTTTCAGGTCCCCCACGGTACGGCTGGTCCAGTAACGAAGGACCAGGGCAGCCATGGCCACAAAGACAGGCAGAAGGAAAATCTCCCCTCTTTCCCCATACTCCCGGAACCGGACCGCCATTTCCAACGCCTTGCAAATGCTGGCGGTAAAAGCCAGGTTTGCACCCAGCCCCGCAACCATAAGTCCTACGGTCCACCCAATATACTTTCTGTCCTTTCCCAACAGGGCAAGCAGTTTTTTATCTACCACGGTACTGTCATCCTTTCAGTTAGTATATGCTAACCTTTTGCCTAAAAAAGAGCAACAGCTTGTAATTAGCCATTGCTAACCATTGAAGAATACCGGATTTTTCCCAAAAGTCAAGAGGGCAACTGTTATTGTTTTTCAAAAAAAGAACGGAGAAGGAATCCTTCTCCGTTCTTTTTGTTCTATTACCAGAAAAGCAGGCCCAAGCGGTAGACCAGAAAGGCCATGACCCAGGCCAGGGCGGTCTGCCCCACCACCATGGCAACAGCCCATTTCCCTCCCAGTTCCCGTTTTACCGAGGCAATGGCTGCCACGCAGGGAGTATACAGAAGGCAGAACACCAGCAGGCTGGCTGCTGCGGCCTGGCTGAGGGTATTCTGAAGGGCGGCGGTGGAACCGAACAGGATGCTCAGGGTGGAGACCACGCTCTCCTTTGCCATAAATCCGGAGAGCAGTGCCGTGGAGACCCGCCAGTCTCCAAAGCCCAGGGGTGCAAGGGCGGGAGCGATCCATCCAGCCAGGGCAGCCAGAATGCTCTGGGAGGAATCCGCCACCACATTCATTCTCATATCAAAGGTTTGGAGGAACCAAATCAGGACAGTGGCCAGGAAAATAACGGTAAAGGCCCGCTGCAAAAAGTCCTTGGCCTTTTCCCACATCAGGCGCAAAACGCTCTTGGCGCTGGGCAGCCGGTAGTTGGGCAGCTCCATCACGAAGGGCACCGGCTCGCCCTTGAAGGCCACCGCCTTGAGGATGAGGCCGTAAACGACGCCGATGACCATGCCCATCACATACAGCCCGATCATCACCAGCGCCTTGTGCCCGGTGAAGAAAGCGGCGGTGAACATGGCGTAGATGGGCAGCTTGGCCGAGCAGCTCATAAAGGGGGTCAGCAGGATGGTCATTTTGCGGTCACGCTCCGAGGAGAGCGTGCGGCTCGCCATCACCCCCGGAACCGTGCAGCCGAAGCCGATGAGCATCGGCACAATGCTGCGCCCGGAAAGCCCGATTTTGCGCAGAAGCTTATCCATCACAAAAGCAACGCGCGCCATGTACCCGCTGTCCTCCAGCATGGAGAGGAAAAAGAACAGCGTCACGATGATCGGAAGAAAGCTCAGCACACTTCCGACGCCGCTGAATATTCCATCTATCACAAGCGAATGCAGCACCGGATTGATATCCGCCGCCGTCATGGCCGTGTCCACCACTCCGGTCAGCCAATCGATCCCCATCTCCAGAAGACTGGAAAGCGCTTCCCCGATGACATTGAAAGTCAGCCAGAACACCAAGCCCATGATCGCAAGGAAGGCAGGGATAGCCGTATACTTGCCCGTCAGGATTTTATCCATTTTCCGGCTGCGGGCATGCTCGCGGCTCTCTCGTGGCTTAATCACGGCCGCGCCGCACACACGGCGGATAAAACGGAAACGCATATCCGCGATCGCCGCCGCGCAGTCCAGTCCGCGCTCCTTCTCCATTTGCAGGATGATATGGCCGAGCATGTCCTTCTCGTTGTCGTCCAGCTTGAGCTGCTCCAAAATCAGCGGATCGCCCTCGGCCAGCTTGGAGGCGGCAAACCGCACCGGAATTCCCGCGTTCTTGGCGTGGTCCTCGATCAAATGCATGATCGCATGGATGCAGCGGTGCACCGCGCTGCCAATATCGTCCGCGCTGCAAAAATCCACCCGTCCCGGCTTTTCCTGATATTTGGCGACATGGATCGCATGGCTGACCACTTCCCCGATTCCTTCGTTTTTCGCGGCGGAAATCGGGATCACCGGCACACCGAGCAGCCGTTCCATCTCGTTGATCAGGACGGATCCGCCGTTTTCACGCACTTCATCCATCATGTTCAGCGCCACCACCATCGGAACGTCAAGCTCCATGAGCTGGAGCGTCAGATACAGATTGCGTTCGATGTTGGAAGCGTCCACGACATTGATGATTCCCTTCGGCTTCTCCTTGAGCAGAAATTCACGCGTCACAATCTCCTCGCTGCTGTAGGGGGACATGGAATAGATACCGGGCAAGTCCGTGACAAGCGTGTTGGGATGCTCCCGAATCACGCCGTCCTTGCGGTCCACCGTAACGCCGGGGAAATTGCCGACATGCTGATTGGAGCCGGTCAGGCGGTTGAACACCGTCGTTTTGCCGCAGTTCTGGTTTCCGGCAAGCGCAAAGGTGAGCGTCGTTCCCTCCGGCAGTGGGTTCTCCCCCGCCTTGACGTGGTATTTGCCGCCCTCGCCAAAACCGGGGTGCGGCGTTCCGCGGACAGGCTCCGCCTCTGCTTCCTCCGTTGCCTTATCCATGAGAGAAATCTCAATGTTCTCCGCGTCTGCCAGCCGAAGCGTCAGCTCATACCCATGGATTTTCAATTCCATGGGATCTCCCATCGGAGCCAGCTTGACCATCGTAACCTCGGCTCCCGGGATCAGGCCCATATCGAGAAAATGCTGGCGCAGCGCGCCCTCTCCGCCAACGGTGAGGATTTTCGCTGTCTTCCCCGCTTTCAATTCCTTTAATGTCATCGTTTCCATTCCTCTTCTCTCTCCGGATTTGAGGGAATTTCCCTCAGAAAACCACCTGCATCAGCAGCATATAACATATGGTTCCTCCCGCAATGGAGAGGAGCATTTTTCGTTTCCACAAGTGCAGACAAACAGTAACGGCAATCGCCACTAGTTCCGGCAGACCGTGACTCCCGGCGGAAAAATTCACATCCCGCAGGCAATAGACAATCAGCAGCCCAAACACAGCGCCCGGGAGCGCCTTCCCCAAATAACGAATATAAGACGGCGTCGGACGCCGATCCGAAAACACCAGAAAAGGAAGAAACCTTGTGGCCATGGTTCCGGCCGCACACAGGGCGATTGTGACAATTTGTTCCAGTGTGGTCATGGCAGGCCGCACCTTCTCTCCATCGGTCTGCGAAGGAAGGTCAGCAGGGCAAGCAGGCACGCCATCGAGGGAAGCAGGAACGAATCCGCACCAGACAAAGCCAGGCAAAGGGCCGAAACGCCAAGCCCCAGCAAAGCGGGGTCGTGATGCTTCTCCCCCAGCCAGTGCTCCAGGAAAATCACGGTGAACATGGCCGTCATCACAAAGCCGATCCCCTCCGTATTGAATTGCAGGAGCGATCCCGCTATTCCGCCGATGGTGGAACCGGACACCCAATACAGATGATTGAGCAGGGTCACAAAGAAATAGAACCATCCTTTGTCCACCCCTTCGGGAACCTCCGCCGTACAGTTGATGGAAAAGGTCTCATCACACAGGCCGAAAATCAGATAAAACTTTTTCCAGCCAAGCCCACGGTATTTTTCCAGCATCGAAATGCCGTAAAACAGATGCCTGGCCTGTAAAATCAGAGCCATCACCAGCGTCTGCACCGGAGCAAACGGGCTGAGAAGCATGGTGACCGCCACAAATTCCAGCGAGCCTCCAAAAATGGTCAGGCTCATGCACAGCGGGTACCAGAAGCTGAACCCGGATACATTCATGTAAATTCCATACGCCATCCCCAGAAACCAGAATCCCGCAAAAATGGGAATGGTATAGGGGAAGGCCGCTTTCAGCGCCTTCGTGCGCACCCCTTTTTCCTTCATGTTTTTCCCTTTCCTTCCGGTATTTTATTGTAGCATTGATCGATTGCGCAGGCAACAGGAGATTTCATACGGGAAGGGAAAAGAAAAGCGCGGCGCGCCTTGCCAAACAGCAGAAACGCACCGCGCATTTTTCAAAATCAGGGGTTTAGCTGCCAAATCGCATAGTTCAGATACCCCGCAAACGCCACCCAGATCAGATAGGGAATCTGCAAAAGTCCGGCAGCGGGACGGATTCGGTAAAAAACCAGCGTCATACCAATGTGCTTTTCAGCATGAATTCTTTCCTTTTTGGTCTTGCAGTTCCCCATGCGAAAGGATTATACTGAAATGAAACACATTTTAGCACAGCACAAAATCCGATGCTTTTCCAAAAAGCCATTTGCTGTCACAGAAAGAGGGATCACATGTCCAAAACGAGAAAAAGATATTTTGTCAGACTGGTGGGACGCTGTCTTATCCTGCTCCTCTGTGCCGCTCTGGCCATCTTTCACAGCGATTCCTTTCAGGTGCTCGACGGTATGAATTTTTTCAGCTCCTTCTCCCCTCTGCATCTGCTCTGGATCATTTGGGTGGCAGATATGATTCTGCAAATCGTCCCAATCCGCAACAGAGTACCGCTGGGCTCTCAAAAGCTTTTCGCCAACCGTTTCCAGCCTATCCGGGAAAAAATCAACTATAAGGCGCTGAAGCAGTACATCATCTTTACCACAAAAGCCGCTTACAAGGTCTTCCTGATTTGGTGCGCCTTGATTGCTATGATTGGCGTCTTCTACTATTCCGGCATCCTGTCAAAAATCGCTCTATTCATGATTTCCGTACTGTTTTATGTCTGTGACTTAATCTGCGTTCTGATCTGGTGTCCTTTCCGGTTGATCATGAAAAACCGCTGCTGCACAACGTGCCGGATCTTCAACTGGGATCACCTCATGATGTTTTCTCCTTTGATTTACATGGGCGGTTTTTTTGCCGTTTCCCTTGTGGTGTTATCTATCATGGCATGGCTGGTATGGGAACTGTGCTTCATGATGTACCCGGAACGCTTTTGGGAATATTCCAATGCTGCGCTGCAATGCTCACAATGTACCGACAAGCTCTGCACACAATACTGCCGCAAGCTGCGTACAAACGAAAAGTCCAACTGCTGATAAACCGCATGGACAGTACAGAAATTACAAAAAAAGAAAAATGCCTGTAAACCAGAGATAGCAAGGTTTGCAGGCTTAGGAAGGGAACTGTATGAGATGATCAAAATACTGTTTGTATGTCACGGCAGGATTTACCGGACATGAAAAAACGCCTGTAAATCAAGCACTTCCTGTGTTTCAACCTCAGTTTTACCAATGATTTACCAATATTTCTGGAGAGCCAGGCTTGCCAACTATCACACCAGAATGAGGAGATCAACAACATGGAAGAACTCAAAAAACATATTTACGATGAACATAATGGTCTGCGGTATACGCTGGTTGGCGACTACTACATCCCCGACTTGGAATTGCCGGAAGAAACCCTGCCTATTGGGATTTGGGGGCGGATGCACAAAGACTATTTGGAGCAGTACCATCCAGCCCAGTATAATGACCTGATTTTGAGTGGCAGACTCTGGACATATCTGGCAGATCTGAATGAACAGGCGCAGAATCGGCTGGGTTGCATCATTGTCCAGATGAAAGAAGCCGAGGGAATCACAGAGGAATTGAAATCCCAGGATCAGATGGAATGGGTCAGGTCGATGAACAGTATCCGCAGCCGTGCAGAGGAAATCATCCTCCGGGAGCTGATCTACAAGGAGGATGCTGTATGAGGATTTTAGAAGAATTGTGGTACGGCAATATTGAGCCGACAGAATACGATACAATCGCCTGCAAGGAATACAAAGAAGTACTCCGTTTGATTACCAGGAACGAGGAAAAACTTCTTGCTACCATGACAGATGAGCAGAAGGAGCTATTTTCCCGGTACACAGATGCTGTTCAGGAATATCAGACTATGGCAGAGTGCCTGCTGTTCCAGAGCAGCTTTAAGCTGGGGGCCAAGATGATGGTTGAGGTGATGGATGACAGATAATCGAATATAAATGGAAGCGCTCATCGGTCAAATGATCGATGAGCGCTTGTTTGTTGTAAATGCTATAGTAATCTAAATCACACATTGGCGGCATATACGACACCACCGGCAACAGGGGTTCTTCCTCTATGTACCCGGCTGCGCCGAGTACGTCGGAATAATCCTCCGTGGCGCAGCCTTTGATATATACCTGGCATTTCTGTTTGGTGCCATCAGTAGTAATATAAATTCGGTCAACAATCGAATGAACTAAAGTAAACAGAGCTTCAGGCTGTGCGTCCTTTGCAAACTCCTCAAAGGACAGCAGCCTTTTTTTCATGCCATTCAGTTCATGGACGAGATACTGATTTTCAGATTGAGTATCCTCCATTCGGCGCAGCGCAGCTTCGCACTTTGCCAGCTCGTCCGTCAATTCCTTTATATCATCCTGGATGAAGCGTTTAAGGGCGTCATCTGCCTCACGCAGATTTCGTACCTGTGCGGCAATATCCGCATTTAAGCGTTCAATAGCCTTTTTGGTTTCCTGGTACTCTTTCTCGCTTTGGTCAGTACGGATCATGCTGGCAACCCTGTTCTCCAAAAGTTGCCGGTAATAGTCGGAATGTTCTTCTTGCAGGCTGGAGAGTGAGTGGATAACAAATTCATCAAGCGTTACACCCTCAACCCCTTTGAAGGTACATTCCTTTGCCCTCACCCCAGGGCAGGCATACTTGAAGCGGGGCTTGCCATTCGTCCAGCGATTGGATTCTGGCAGTACACGCAGCCGTTTTCCGCAAATAGGGCAATACATTAAGCCGGACAACAAAGCATTGGTTTTTCTATGGGGCCGGTTATACTTTTCTGCAATCTCATCCAGCATATTTTGTGTTTCCACCCATTTCCGGGAGCTGATAAATCCCTCATGGCGACCCACAGAAACAATCCATTCACTAATGGGTTTCCTGGTAAGAAGCTGTGAGAACTTGGGATTGAAAAAGGTGGAATCCTCATCCTCAACTTTCATCTGGTCGGTCTTGTTATAAGCTGTAAGCCCATGCTGACCATCAAAGTCTGACGGTTCTCCAAACAGGTTCCCGTCATGCTCCAGAAAATAGTTGTAGGAATATTCATCTGCCACGCAGTAGATTGGATTCCGCAGAATCAGCCGGATGGTGGATGTGGTAAACTTCGCGCCATGCTTCGTTTCATATTTCTCATTGATGATATTTGCCGTCTGCAAGAGAGAACGTGTCTCCCAGAAGGTGCTGTAGATTTCCAATACAATCTCTTTTTCTTCCTGCACAGGGACGAGAAAGCTAATGGCACTCTTATTTTTTCCACTTCCCGTTGTCACACGTTGGGAAGAAAAGCCGGTCGGTGTTTTGCCTCCCAGCCAGCGCCCATCTTTTGCCAGCTCCATCAAGTTATCCTGGATACGTTCAGTTAGAATATCGCGTTCAAATTCTGCGATAATGGCCAGCACCTGGATGATGATTTTGGATGTGCTGATCCGCGTATTGATATTGTTGGAGCAGACCAAAAGCGTCACATCGTGACGCTCAAAGTATTCCAGAAGCCGCATGAGGTCGGAAGTTTTACGGCTGATTCGGTCTAATTTGTAACAGGCCACAGCCTTGATTTTCCCCATCTCAATGTCCCGGAGTAGCCTTTGAAAATCTGGGCGGTCGGAATAGTAACCACTTAAGCCTTTGTCCTCATACCGGGCAAATTCGTAATCTTCCGATAGAGAAAGCTGGTTGATAGCATAGTCGGCACTTTGCTTAAACTGAACACCAATGCTATCTCCCTTATTTGTAATGCGGGATTTTCTCGCATATATGGCCACCAATCTATCATCAATTCCCATCTGGATTCTTGCTTTGCGTTTCATATTCAAATATCCTCCTTTCCAGGACGGTGAGAAAACCGCCCTTTTCTCCATTATTATAGGAACGTCCTCATTTTTGCTCAAAGGTGCGATTATCTTCTTTCAATGTAGAAAGCAATGCTTTTAATTCTTCTGCGCTAAAGTCCCTCAATTCACGAACGAGGAACTCGGCGCGTTTTTCAGCGAACTGGCGCAGGGATTGCTCGCTGTCTTTCCCGGTATGGAATACGATCTCCATAGGCTGCCCCCTACTCATTGGTGCCTCTTGACCACTTCATAGTCAAAACCGGGCCGCTGGCCGCAGTAAGTGCAGATGTCCTTTTCCACCCGGCCAGGGTGAACCCTGCGCAAATAATAAGAGCCTGTGCCGTAGAAGTTGTTGGCACAGGCCGGACAAAGGCACATGATTAAATTTGGGGGTGTTTCTTCGATCAATCCCACGCTGACAGCCAGGGCGCGGTTGAGCCGGCGAATATGCTGTTCCTCCAGATGTCCGATGTACGTTTCCAGCCGCCTTTTATCAATGGTGCGGAGCTGCTCCATCAGCACCAGAGAAGGCAGCTCCAGGCCGTTCTCTGCTTTGAGAAGGTAATGGGTAGGCAGCTTGGCCTTGGCGTCCACTTTGCTGGATATGGCTGCCACAATGACCGTGGGGCTGTGCTTGTTTCCAGTATCATTCTGAATAATCAGGACCGGGCGATAACCTTCCTGCTCGGAGCCGATTCCCCGGCCCAAATCGGCATAGTACATATCGCCGCGATGATATGTTCTGTTCATGCTTTATGACCTCCCTTTGAAATGCAGGCGGCTGCTGCCGCCTATGTAGAACCGGACAGCAGAACAGTATGAAGGCCGGGGAGTGATAAAACAATCCTCTTGTTTTCATTGGCCCGTCCTGCTGTACGGCCCGTATTTCAAAGATGCTCCTATTTGTCCTCGACACCCCGAAGCACCGTGGTGGGAAGTCATCAAACGGCTGGCAGCTCACCAGCTCCACGGGGAATCTCACCCCTCGCGTGGTTCTCACGCAACCGCCCCCATTGCCTGCGACGGATCACGGCGGCAAACCGCTTCAACGCTCGGACGTTAGGCTGGACGGGAGTATCGCTCCGCTGCTGGTCATGGCCGTACCGGGAGCCGCCCGGTACTGGCAGCCTGCTGTTTCTCGCTCCTTGCTGGGAAGAACAAACCAAAGACCTACAATTTCTTTTTTCGGTGGTGTCTCGTTGTTTTCTCCCGGCAGATCACCGCGCAGCCGCTACCTGGGCTTTGGCTTTCGCCAAAACAGCGGGAATGTGCTTGATGAATGGGTATGCAGTTTTCAAGGTGCCGTGAGGCCATAAAAAGAACCTCTCACCCTATTTGCCGTTGGGTGAGAGGTTCTATAACCGCTAAAACTTATTTTTCCAGAAAAATTTTTAGCTTTTTGAGGATTTTCATTTTCCTCTTATAAACGGCGGGCTGAGAAATGCCGAGTTCCATCGCCAGCTCGCTCTCTTTGCGCTCATCAAAGAATAATGCCTGGATCAGCGCACGTTCTTCTGGGGTAAGCAGGGAAAGCGCGGTATGTAGCCTGTCCACTTCCAGCTTGTGAAGCACCACGC
>OEQS01000215.1_pt1 | contig 9476 bp, 18 predicted proteins | sample 1539731 | NCBI WGS metagenome assembly OEQS01 (sample SAMEA3891890, study PRJEB23780) | metagenome | biome: terrestrial biome; feature: animal house; material: Caecal content | place: Italy | collected 2015-05-05 | reverse complement strand
ATTATCTAAACGAGAGAACCGGAAAACATTACAGAGCATCATCTCAAAAAACAAGACGTTTAATCAAAGCAAGACTTAACGAATGCTACACAGTTGATGACTTCAAAAAAGTTATTGACAATAAATGCTTGGAATGGTTACGAGATGAGAAGATGAGCAGATACCTAAGACCGGAAACATTATTCGGTACTAAGTTCGAAAGCTACCTAAACCAAGATAGCAGAAACAATCAAGTTCCGAATGGCTGGGCTGACTATTACGAAAGCAATGGAGGTACAGAAGCGTGGTAGAGGATAACGTTACAAATGAATTGGCAAAAATCATTAAAAGATTTCGGCTAAAAGACATTAAACAAGAAACCCCGGAAGAAAATGCTAAAAGGCAAAAAGAATACGAAAAAAAGCAAGTGCAGAAGTTCTACAAAAACTTCGATAAGACTTTTCTACGTAAACGGTCGTTATATGACGAAAAAAACGTATTAGAGAGAGTTTACGGGGGTTTAGATATAAATAGTCCGGAACAGTTCAAAAAGCTCTCTAAGAGGTCGCTAGGGGTCTTAAATGATTTCGTTAATGGAAACGTGTATACGGAAGTTTTGACAGGGAGTTCAGGAACAGGTAAAACAACACTGGCTGTATGTATGCTCAACAAATTGAGTGATGAATACACAAAACGTTGCCTATTTGTTTCAGCTTCTGCAATGTATGATCTTGCTGTTAGCAAATACAGTGATTTGCCTGTACAAGAAAAGCAAAAAAAGCAAACAAGGCTTCACCATTTGCTTGAGGATATTAAAGCTGCGGAAGTTGTTGCGATTGACGACTTAGGCTCAGAGACAGCTATGCGATCAAAAACTGGAGAAGCTACACAAACAATGCAAGATTTGCTTTTCAGAATTGGAGACATGATACAGGACAAAGGGCTGATTATCACAACAAATAACACTTTGTCTCAATTCAAACAGATGTATAACCCTAAAGTAGTTAGTCGGTTACTAACTAACAACCCGGAACATGTGCTGAATTTCAATGGTATTCCAGACCATAGGCAAAAAAACAGATAAAAATACGATAAAAATAGTTGTCTTATATCTCTAATGATATATAATAATACTTGTAAAGAATTAAGGAGGCAAACAAAATGAAAAAACAAGAAATTGCACAAAAGTTGGACGAAATGGTTAAGAATATGCCGGGTACATTCTATGTACACAATGACGGAGATTTAAATCTCGAATGGGACGGAAACAAAGTTGTTCAAATCAAGGGTTGGAACCCGTCAAAAGTGATCTTAAAATTTCCGAAAGAATTCACAAAAGAAGAGTGGAAAACGGTTTGCGCATTCCAAGAAGAAGCGTCAGCAATGTTAATTGAAAGTGAGGAAAAGTAAAATGAACAAGCAAAATATGGTCGATTTAATTCAAAGATTAATCAATTCAAAAAATAATTTGGTTTACAAATACAAAGTTACACTCTCCGAAAACGGAGACTTGAATTTGTGGGCGGTTGATAGTTCCAAGCCTAATGAAGCTAAAGTCATTTTCGCTCCAAATGCGAAATTACTGGTCGCTTTCTTTGACAAGGAAAAGGGCTACAAATTTTCTCTAGATGACACGTACGCAGGGGAAACAGAACTTTTCAACGATTTAATTTTAAATAACGTTTTAAAATTGTTCTTCGCTTATGGTTCGGTACTCATTGAAGAAATGAAAAACGAATCTTCCAACAAAAAAAAGCTTTTAGTAAAAGTGTTCGAGGGTAATTTTGGATATTTGTTTTTCGACGAAAACGAAAAAGAATATTACACAGGCTCGATTTCAGCAGGAACTCAAATCAAGGGACAAAAATGTCTGTTTACAAAAGATGAGATAGACAGAATGCGTTCAAGAAAAGACATTGCTATTAATTGGACGAAAGCAGAATTAATTGAAAGCAGTGGCAATGATGATTAACGGGTTCGATGAGTGGGCAAAAGACCCAGAAAACAACAAAGAATTATGTAAGATCTTGGACAAATTATTTCCAAATCTAAGGGAGTGAAAGCAGTGTACAAGAGAATAGCACAAAGCATAGCTGGAGATTTTGAATATTTGTATGATAAATCGAAAGAGATTTCAGAGAAAGAGTTCGGAATAGTAGAAAACGACAAAAGGGCAGATGATCTTAGTGACTTGAGGTCAGAAGCACTTAAAATTATCGAAAAAATAGACGATTTAGAAAGGAGTATGAGACATTGAGAATAACAATTCCCATTGAGCCTGTAAGTCAATTAAGGCCAAGAGCGACAAGTAGGGGAGGACATACACGAGTTTATGACCCACCTAAAGTGAGATCGTATAAAGATAGTGTCAGAAAATTCTTGGAAGATTATCCAATAAAGAAGTTTTCAGACGTAGAGTTAGACGTCAAAGTGAAGTTCTATTTGCCGGTTCAAAAAAACATTTCAAAAAAAGAACGAGAACGTAGACTGTCAAACGTCCACAGACCAAAAGTTAAGGCCGATTTGGATAACCTAGCTAAGTCTTTATTAGACGCTCTGAACGGATTAGTTTGGGACGACGACGCAAGGATAGTCCACTTAGAACTGGATAAGTATTATACGGAACAGCCAAGAACAGAGATTGAAGTAAACGAAAGGACATGACAAATGGTTGAAAAATGGAAACCAATAATTGATGCGCACAGGTACGAAGTTTCTGATCTAGGTAATGTTAGAAAAGCCGGAACACATGAACTCCTAAAGCCTTTGGAAAGCATGAAGTTGAGAGAAGGTGCTTACGTTGCTTTAAAACTGGACGGTGGAGGACATGCAACAAGGAGAGTTGACAGACTGGTTGCGAATACGTTTGGCGAATTTCATAGTCCGTACAAATATCTTTTAATTCATAAAGACAAAAACGTAGACAACGACAGTTTTGATAACCTAGAATGGAAACCGAAAATGAAATCTGTCGGAAAGATTATTACAATTGTTAAAGAAGATTTCAAGAGAGTGTACAAAACCAAAACAGATTTAGCACTCTTTTTGGGAATGAGTTACGCTGCACGAGTGCCGTCAGTAAAAGTTTTGGAAGAAGCAGAGCGTCAAGGTTACGAAGTTCATGTAACAGAAAAAGCTAACGGTTTTGATGAGTGCCAAAAGAGAGATGAGAAATTGACGAGCGACCCCAAAACAAAGAAACTCATCAGAAAGAAAATTGACGAATTTGTGGAATATCTGTCAACGAAATACGATGCAACAGATATGCATGGCAGGCACACTATCGGCACGATTGATGAAGATGACCCGAAAGTGATTGAATTCAGAAAGTTCCAAAAAAAGTACAATTTGTAGTTGACAAATGTCGTGAATGATATATAATAATAATTGTAAGATTTAATAAATATTAAAAAGCAAGTTACAGTCAGCACAGTAGGGTGTATCGAGGTTCAATTCCTCGACTGTGCTTTGGGCGTGACACAGCCCATAAAATTTAATTTTTGAGGAGATGAAAAGTTTCCATAAAAAAGTCTTGTTTCATAATGTGTCAACCCTATAACTATTTAGTCTAATACACCATAGCCTAGCAAGTTGTCAAAGGCTTGCTGGGCATAGCCCGAGGACTTTAAGAGGGCGAAAGGTATTACAAAGCAACCCAATTGGGTTACGTAAATCAGGATAGATTAATCGACCAACGATGTAATCATGGTTAACCCGTACAGGTGGCATTGGGTATAACATTCAATGCGAGGGTTCGATTCCCTCTACGGGTGTATTTTTATGCAGAAAGGAGGTTAAACATTGGGATTGATTCATTTCAAGGGACTTGATAATCGTACATATGTTTTGTCAGATTGCAAAAGCCATGAAACAAGAGCATGTGGGTTTAAATATCCAGCAAAAGGAATTTACGAAATCATCTATGACAATCGAATTGTAAGAGTTCCAAAGAAAGAGTTCAACAGAATTTGGAGCTTAACAGACCCAGAGTTAAATAACAGAGGAGGATAGAGAAGTGATAACAAAGTATAAATTTGGCAACGTGTACAGAATTTTAATCAAAAACAAATGGATTAAAGTTACACAAAAAGAATGGGAGCAATACTAATGGCAGGAGTTCTTTATTTTTTAGTAACAGTACCATTTCTGGTGTCAGCTATTGTTATCACAAAAACATTTATCAAAGATGAAACGAAAGAAAATGATTGACGAAATTATTTTTCAGAACACAGAAAAGTTGCCGTCAGAAACATGGGAGCGAGTTACTGTTGACGAATTAGTAGACGATAGTGTTCCTGTTGGAGGAGTTTCAATCAGTAAGAGCGATATTGATTGGCTGCTCAATGGAGGGGTTATTGTTGACAAAACAGACTGTGAACACACACGTTTGATAATGTTAAATAATGAAAGAGGTTAGACAAGTGAAAAACTTAGGCTATGAAAACGGAAAGTTTAACGGAAATTGGTTTGAGTGGGTTGGATATGAACTTAAACAAGTATTTCAATCGAAAGCTGCGGTAGGGATCTGGCTTTTTGGAGTGGGGTTCCAATTAGCGAACTTACTTGCAAATCAGATTAATTGGTTGTCGGTTATGACTTTTGGTGCAAGTGTTATTGGCTTATTATGTACGGTTGCTATGATGACCGGTAACAGTATTAATGGTTTGCTGGGTGCGATTTCAGTTCTTGGCTTCTGTATTGTAAATGGAGCTGCAGGTCATTATTGGTCGATTTTGGACCAATTAGTGTTCCTGTTTGCTATTGATTTACCGTTAATGGTTAAATGGAAAACCTGGGGGGCTGATTTTGACAAAAAGGCTCGTACATTGAGCAAAAAAGGTTGGGTAACAGCAATCATTGGAATTTTGGTATTTTGGGCAATTCTATATCCTTTGGGAATTATCCTCAAAGATACAGCCCCGATGATTGACGCAGGCGTTTTAGCAATCGGAGCTGTTGCAAGCATCCTTTGCTCATTGCATTTCAACAATACATATACATTGTGGATGATTTCAAACGTTATCAATATCATTCTTTGGGTTCAAACAGCAATGACGCAGGGTGTTTCAGGGACAACAGTCGCAATGTTAGTTACAACAATCATGTACATGTTAACAGCCGTCTACGGACGTTTTATCAGTCCTGCTTGGACTGCTGGAAATAAGAATAAACAAAACGTATTTAACAAAAACTAGCCACACCAGGTGATCTAACGGAGGTTCAATTCCTCCGGTGGCTTTATCCGGATAAATGAAAATTAAGGAAGTGGAAATAAATGTTTTTAAAAAGTGACGTTCATCTAAAAGAGTTGACCGACTTTCTGCAAAAAGAATTTAGCGAATATGTTTTCAGACCAGACACATCTTTGAATCTGATTGAGATTATAACAAAGAAAAATGCCAAAAGAGGGAAAAGCGAAAGCGAAAACGTGTTGGCGGTAGGCGACGGCAAAGTAAGACTTATATTCTTTGAACACAACGACGATATTCTCAGCATAGAAAAACAAGCACAAAAATTTATGTCGAAAGGAAGCCGAAAGAAATGATTAGCTGCTATGCTATCGAAAGAAAAGTCGATGAATTGATTAGACAGCCAAAAATCACGAATATGTATCATTAGAGGAGGTTCAAAAAATGACTAAATTAAGACCAGATTACTACAAAGGAAAAAACGGGAAAGATCTGTTCGATGTGTTTGAGGAAGAATTTCCTAGAGAATGGACAACAGGTTTCTATGTATTAAACTTAGTAAAATATGTGAGACGTTACAAAGGCAAGAACGGTATTGAAGATCTAAAAAAAGCGAGAACATATCTTGATAGACTTATCGAATTTGAAGAGAAACCGGCAATTCATGAAGAATCGCCAAGTAAAAATTGGAGTAAAGCACTAGCAAAAAGGCAAAGAGAAGTTTTCGGGGATAGCGTAGACAAATAGTGTTTACAACTTCCCAAAAGTAATGTACACTTAAACAAGTGAGCAGAAGTGGTTCACCTCCTAAATGGTACTTATACAACTTGCGAAAAACACAGGTATCGTGTACAATAACAGTATCGTTAGCAGCGATAATGTTGTTCTGTGTTTTGTCGTTCAACTTGAAATAGCGGTCGAAAGACCGTTATTTTTTTATGCAAAAAAAGCGATAAAAGTTATTGACTTATATCATGAATGATATATAATAATAAACGTAAGATGTAAAGAAAAGAGGAACACAAAAAATGATTACAGACACATTTAAAGTATTTAAAGAACAGGTAGAAAGTAGTTTTCCGAATTATATGGTCGATTACAGCACGGCTAACAATCGAGTATTTGTTTTTAAAGACGAAGATCCGTTTTGTATTGCAAAAATCTTCTTAGAAAGACACGGCAAGTACATGGTGTTTGATGTAAATACACCGGATATGTTGTTAGAAATGATTGCAGATTACAGTGCAGAATTTTAATGGAGGTTCATAAAATGAAATTCAAAGCAAGTTCAGTTGATATTATTCTTTTTGTTTTCACTGTCTTAGCAGGAATGAGAAGCCCACGAGACTTTGTTGCGATGTTTGCAGTCTCAATGTTATGGTTTGCTATTCACTTGGTTTTCAGTAAAAAGACTTTAAAGCATTTGCGAGAAACAATCATTACAAAGTACATTAAGGGGGACGAATAAATGGATAGTAAAGAAGCCATTAAGGAAATGAAAAACATTTACGATTGTCTTAATGTTAAAGAGTTCGAAGAAAGAGCAACACTGCTTGAAACATACTCAAGAATTAAGCAAGTTGCAAGTGAAAACGTGGAAGTTAACAAATTGGTAGTCGGGCGAATTGTTACAAGTGATGACGTATATTGCACTTTAAGAGACAAGACAGAAAATGTAGACGATATTTCGCAATATCTGTTTGAAATGCGAGAAACAACAATGGCAATTAATCCGAAAATAGAACTCCATTACGTAGATGTTTACGGGCACGTTAAAGATGTACAAACAGAAGTACTGGGGTTCTTGATTGATCTAATTTTGAAGTTAGCAACACGGTAGTGTCCGAAAATGAAAGTCGCTTAATGGCGGCTTTTTTGGTATAATTAAGTAAGACAATAACGTAAAAGAGGTGCAAAAATGGACGTAAAAAACGTGGATATTTCAGAATTGAAACCATATTATAATAACCCACGAAATAATGAAAAAAGTGTTGACGATGTAGCAAAGAGTATCAAAAAATTCGGGTGGCAACAGCCGATTGTTGTTGACAAAGACATGGTTATCATTGTGGGACATACTCGATACCTAGCTGCCAAGAAATTAAAACTCAAAGAAGTTCCTGTACATATTGCTAAAGAATTAACAGAGAACGAAGCTAAGGCTTATAGAATTGCAGATAATAAGACAGCTGAAATTTCAGCGTGGGACTATGAAAAATTAAATGACGAAATTGACGAAGCAATCGCTGGAACGACTGATGATTTCGGGCTTCGGGACATGAAAGTAGATGACGGAGGGGTAGATCTAGACAACCTAGATGACATTGTTAGTGATGAGGGACAAACACAAACCAAGCGATACCTCAAAGTATCAGTAATCGATGAAAGTAAACGAAATTTCATCTTCAAAGAAATTTGTAAAATCGCATTAAAACTAGAACTGGAGGTCAAATAATGGAGGTTGTTTACAAAGACATTGATTGGGTAGAACCTTATAAGAATAATCCAAGAAAGATTTCACAAAAAGCGATTGACGGAGTCGCAGAAAGCCTAAAGCAGTTTGGTTGGGAACAACCAATTGTTACGGACAAAAAAGGTGTCATCATTGTAGGACATACGAGATATTACGCAGCAAGGAAATTAGCATATTCAAAAGTCCCTGTTGTGATTGCTGACCTACCTGAAAAAGAAGCAAACGAATACAGAATTGTTGATAATAGCTCATCAGAAAAATCAGAGTGGGATATTGATAAGTTATTCGATGAACTTAACGAAATTGAAAAAGGAACGTATACAGGTTTCAACTTTGATGAAATCGAAGAAAGTGTTGGAAAAATGCTTGATGAGGTTGACAAAAAGATTGACGACAAAAAAGAAAAGAAAAAGCAAGACGAAACCAACGAAACATACAAGTTAGTTTCTTATGACGCAGAAAGCATTAACAAAGCGCATGAATATTTATCAGAGGTAATCGGAAAATATGCAGAAATTACAGAGCATAAATAACGTCAGAATTTATGTTATATCTCACGGACGGCCAAAGCTACAGCAAAGACCAACATGTAAGATCTTGGACGAGGCTGGCTTAGATTATTACATGGTTATGAACGAACACCAAGTGGACGATTACGTTAATAACGGAGTTGACCCGAAAAAGATTATCGTAACGACAGATAAATTTGAAAAAGAATACATGAAAGACCATAGAATTTATAAAGTCAGCAATGGTTTTACGGGAGCTGTACCTAACAGGGAACGGTGCAATATTGATGCAAGAGAAAATGGTATAAAATACGCTCTCCAGTTAGATGACAACATAGTTCAGATATATCTGCGTAATGACGGAATAAAAAAGAAGTACAAAGAGAAATATCAGAACAAGATGTTGCCGGAACTCGTAAAGTGTATGAGGGACATCTGCGATAGCACTAATATTGGAATGCTAGGGCTAACAATGGGAGCAACACCTACGATTGAAAAGAAAAAAATCAGAAATGGATATGCCTATTCGTTTTTTATGGAAAATGTTGAAGCCAACATTCACTGGAGAGGTCCATTCGATGATGATGTAACACATAATCTAGACTTCAATCACTCCGGGAAATACACAAACGCACTACTTACGTTGGTTGGATATACGAAAGAAAGTAAATCAAATACAGGAATGAGAGAGGCATACAAAGAGTTCTATACTGAAAGAGCTTCCGGAGTTGCTGCTTTATACCCCGACCACGTCAAAGTTGGGGTCAAGTCGAAAGCAAATGGAAAAGAAAGTAGAATCTATCACGTGTTTACAGGGAGATTACACCAAAATATTAAGGTGTATGACGTAAACAAATTTGCTAAATCATTACATGTGATAGAGCGATACGCTGACGATTACGGAAAGGAATTGAAAAATGAGTAAAGCATACATTACAGCATTAGGCGATACAGGGTTAAAAAAAGAAAGTGTGATCTATAATGACGCAGTATCACTAAAAGAAACAATCAAGAGAGCAGGCTACGAACCAGAAATTGTTTTACGAGAAGATGTAGACAAAATCAAAGGCACGGATAATGACGTGCTTTTTGTGCTATATGCAGGAGTAATCAATTTTGGTGGTAAACAAACACCACATGTAGTCAAAGTAATTAAGAAGATGAACAGTTTCAAAGGCAAAGTGGTGTTATTCTTTAACGATGTAATGGATAACCCTAGAAACGATATGCGCGATGAATTTGTACATGTAAACAGACCAATTTATCTAGCGAACCCAATTGAACCAGAAATCGCTGCACAAAGTGTAATCAACTTCAATGTTATTG
>OEQS01000214.1_pt1 | contig 9484 bp, 8 predicted proteins | sample 1539731 | NCBI WGS metagenome assembly OEQS01 (sample SAMEA3891890, study PRJEB23780) | metagenome | biome: terrestrial biome; feature: animal house; material: Caecal content | place: Italy | collected 2015-05-05 | reverse complement strand
ACAATCCTTTGCATATCGTGCGCCGCCAACAAGCGGTGGGGGCGCTTTGCGATGAACTGACCGTGCTCGAAGAAATGGTCAAAGGCGTTAAGAATTACAACATTGCGGTCAAAAAACGTGGCGACGATATCACTTTCCTGCGCAAGATCGTGCGCGGCGGCGCGGATGACAGTTATGGTATTGAGGTCGCCAAGCTTGCAGGTATTCCGAACGCGGTTATCAAGCGCGCTAAGGCCGTATTGGCCGATCTGGAATCAACCATGCCGCGGCCCGAGTTGCATGAACTGACCGAGGAGGATGAAGGTCCTCAAATCACGATGGAAACACTTGCAGACAATGCAGTCGCACAGCGGTTGCGCGCGTTGCAAGTAGATACTATGACACCGATTGAGGCGCTTAATGCGCTGTATGAGCTGAAGAAAATGCTATAACAGTATGTTATCCCGTTGGAAAGGACGCTGAAATGGCAATCATTCACGAATTATCCCCGCATCTGGCTGATTTGATCGCGGCAGGCGAGGTGGTCGAGCGGCCGGCTTCGGTAGCCAAAGAGTTGATTGAAAACGCGATCGACGCTGGCTCGACCCGCATTACCGTCGAGATCGAAAACGGCGGTATCAGCTACTTACGCATTGCAGACAATGGCTGCGGCATGTCGGAGGAGGATGCGCCTGTGGCATTCCGCCGCCATGCGACCAGTAAGCTGCGTACGGAGCAAGACCTTGCAGCAATCGGTACGCTGGGTTTCCGCGGTGAGGCGCTCGCTGCGATTTCTTCTGTTACGCGGATTGATCTGTTCACCCGTGAAAAAGGCGCGATTGCGGGATTGCATCTGCACCTCGAAGCGGGTGACATTCAGGTGCAGGAGGAAGCAGGCTGCCCGGAGGGCACGACCATGGTGGTGCGCGACCTGTTTTTCAACACGCCCGCGCGCATGAAATTTCTCAAAAAGGATTTCACAGAGGCAGGTTATATTCTTGGCGTTGTGCAGCATGCGGCACTTGCCCATCCGGAAATTGCATTCTGCCTGATCCGGGATGGCAAGCAGGTTTTTTCGACGGACGGCAAGGGCAAATTGATGGCGCCGGTGTTTGCCGTATTCGGTAAGGATATGACGGCTAACATGCTCGAAGTACCTACAACCGAGCATAATGGCATGACGGTGCATGGCTATATTGTGAAGCCGCACGCCGGACGCCCGAACCGTTCGATGCAGCATTTTTTTGTCAACGGCCGTTATGTCAAGAGCCGCCTGATGCAGGCTGCACTGGAAGAATCCTATCGCAACGCCATTATTACGGGTAAATATCCATCCGGCGCAGTGTTTTTGGAGTTACCTCTTAGCGCGGTGGATGTCAACGTCCATCCAGCCAAGACAGAAGTTAAGTTTTCGCAGGAAAAACCTGTGTTTGAAGCAGTTTATGTTGCCTGCAAGAATGCGCTCGCAGCAGGGGACAATATCCCACAACTGACGCATAAGGAAAAGAAGATGGCCGAGCCACCGGAAACCATCTCGGGATATCCTGCAATAGAGTGTGTTCAGCAGCAGTTTGCGGCACCGGTTTCCAAGACGGTGCAACCCGGACAAAAGGTACCCGAAGTACCGGTTCTCGAAGACTTCCTTGTCGCAGTACCACCGCGCACGCCCAAGCCCGTAGAACGAGGTCTGTATGCAGCGGCGCCACGCATCCTGCACGAGGAGCAGAATACAGTGGACATCCCATCGGCACCCAAGCAGCCGATGCAGGGGAGCGAACCGGTCATAACGGAAATCGTGCCAGAAAAAACGTCGGTATCGCCGGTCGAATCCGCAGAACCGATTCCCACGGCGCCTGTACCGGTCCGTACAACCGAGCCGTCTGCGCCTAACTTTGCGCCGCTGGAAAGCGGCGCGCGCGTAATCGGCGAATGCTTCCAGACCTATCTCATTGCAGAAGATCAGGATGGATTGGTTTTGATTGATAAACATGCCGCACATGAGCGCATCTTGTTCAATGAATTACGGCAACAGGCTGATATGCCGCAACAGGAATTACTCACGCCGGTGGTGGTCGAACTCAGCGGAGAGGAATCCGCCGCAGTGCAAGCCGGGTTGGACGAGATCCGACAGGCTGGGTTTGTCATTGATGAGTTCGGTGAAAACAGCTTTGCGGTGCGCAGTGTTCCGGCCTATTTGGATAGCGCAGATGTGCCGTCAGTCATCAGTGAATTGGCTGACAAGTTGCTCCATAGCCGCGCGGCTGTACCAGACCGGTTGGACGATTTGATCCATACAGTCGCGTGCAAAGCGGCTATCAAGGCTGGAAAACCAACCAGCCTGACCGAGTTACAGCACTTGTGTGACCGGGTGCTGGCGGACGAAAACGTCCGTTCCTGTCCGCATGGACGGCCAACCACAGTGCGGCTGACCAAGTATGAGTTGGATAAAATGTTTAAACGCGTCAATCAATGAGGGAAAAGCATGGAAAACCGTTTGATCTGCATTTGTGGACCGACTGCGAGCGGCAAGACTGCGCTGTCGGTAGCACTGGCGCAAAAACTGAATACTGAGATCATCTCGGCAGACTCTATGCAGATCTATCGGGGCATGGATATTGGTACGGCAAAACCGACAGTTGCCGAACGGCAGGACATTGTGCATCACCTGTTGGATATCTGCGAACCGGATGAGCCGTTTTCAGTCGCACGATATGTGGAACTGGCAGATGCGGCTGCGCAGGATATCCTATCTCGCGGCATGCTCCCGGTCGTGGTAGGCGGTACCGGTTTATATATGGATGCGCTGATCGAGTGCAGCGTGTTTTCGGGTGACGAAACCGATTTTTCGGTTCGCGAAAAATATCAACGCATGGCGATGGAACAGGGCAATACTGCCGTTCACCAAGCGCTCCAGCAGGTGGATCCCGAAAGTGCCAATCGCTTACACCCGAACAACCTGAAACGTGTCATACGCGCGCTCGAAGTATACGAGCAGACGGGTTTGACTATCGGGGAGTTCAATCGCCGCCATAAACGTCCCCAACCCAAATATCAAGCTGTCAAGATTGGCGTTTGCCCCGCACAACGCGAAACGCTTTATGAGCGTATCGACCGCCGCGTCGACCAGATGTTGACAGACGGCCTGCTGGAAGAAGCAAAACGATTGTTCGATGCCGGTATGCTAACCGGCACAGCTGCGCAGGCAATCGGCTATAAAGAGCTGCTTAGCGTGTTAAATGGAACAGATTCCCTTGAAAATTGTGTTAATTTGCTCAAACAGCGCAGCCGAAATTACGCAAAAAGACAGCTTACATGGTTAAAAAGGGATGACAGCATCCACTGGATTTATTATAATAGGGACGAGGACTTCTCATCTGTTTTACAGGAAGCGACAGAATATCTGCAAAATCAAAGTGTACAATAATTCCAGAATATGTAAAACATAGGAGGAATCATTGTGAAAAACGAGATCAATCTGCAGGATCGGATGCTGTGCGCACTGCGGCAGCAAGCCATGCATACAACAGTTTTCCTTACCAATGGCTTTCAGATGCGCGGTATTGTGCGTGGGTTTGACAACTTTGTAGTCATTCTGGAAAGCGAAGGTAAGCAGCAAATGGTTTATAAGCATGCGATATCAACCCTGATTCCGCAGAACCGCGTCGACCTGTACGCACCGCGAGAGGAGCGTGCGGGACAGTAATATACATCGAGGTTCCCTTATGCAGCACGAAGCCACACAACACATAAAACCAAAACAAAAGCATCGCAGGCGTATGCTGCCCAACGGCCGCCCGGTCTTTGTGATCGTAACGGCCGTGATTATCATTCTCTTGGGGTGGCAGGTGATTAGCGCATTTTCAGTTACCACCGAAACGACGCCCGCCGTACAAGTAACAGTCAACGATAGCATCTTAGCCGATGGCTGGTTTTTTCGGGACGAAACGGCAATTACCGGCAGCACCGGTGATACTATCAAGCACATCGTATACAGCGGTGAGCGTGTGCAACAAAATTCCGCACTCGCTGTTGTCTATTCGGATGAGCAGGCACTGATGCTAAGCCGCGAACTTACACCATTGGAAAATCGGATTGCATTGCTCGACACCGCACTGCAATCCGCAACGGATGGTGCGGATGCAGCCAAACTTGACCAGATGATTATTTTGCAATTGCAGCAAATGGCAGCACAGGCGAAAAGCGGCACAGGCAGTGCGCTTTCCTCCGCATCCAACACACTGCGCACACTCGCATTGCGCCGCGAGGCCGGTAATGCAGACACTGCGGCAATCACGGCGGAGCGCGATGCTCTGTTACTGGAGCAGAGCAGTCTAAATGCGCAGCTGGCTGGGCACACCACACAGTTAACCGCGCCGACTTCAGGTTATTTTTCTGAGGTCGTAGATGGGTATGAGGATGTGCTGACGCTGGACACTCTGGAGGACTTATCGATCGCACAGTTTCATGAGTTGACCGAGAGTCAACCGGACAAGTCTGATACCAGCTTGGGTAAGATAATCGAGGGGTTTAGTTGGTATCTGGTTTCTGAGATCACAGCCGAGGATGCAAATCGCTTTAGCGAGGGTCAGAGTTTGCGTGTGAACTTTACGCAGGCATCGTTGGAAACGCCGGTTACTGTACATGCAGTTTTGAAGGAACGGGGCGCGGACACCGCACTGCTTGTGCTGGAAGGTACCGAATTTAACAGCGAGATGGTTTCGATGCGACAGCAGCCGATTGAGATTATTCTCGCCACCTATACCGGACTTAAAGTTCCTAAAAAAGCCGTGCGTATTCAGGAATCAACGAACAGCAGCGGTGAAACTGTGCAGCAGACCGGCGTATTCATCCTGAGCGGCTCGTTCCAGAAATTTAAGATTATCAATACACTGTTTGAAGCCGATGATTTTTATGTAGTGGAACAGAGTGCGACCAATGTTGACATGCTGGTTGAGCAGGATCAAATCATCATCCGCGGCAAAAATCTGCAAAATAATATGGTGGTGAAGCAATGACGGAGCAAGAAAAAAGCGAATTACGCGACCACATCAAGGCTGTTCAGGAGCGGATCGCGCGCGCAGCAGAGCACGCGGGGCGTGACCCTAAAGAAATTACACTCGTCGCAGCCTCCAAAATGAACGATGCGGAGCATGTGCGCGCTGCTATTGACGCCGGCATTTCGGTGTGCGGTGAAAACCGTGTTCAGGAACTATTGGAAAAATATGAGCAGCACGCCTATGATGGCGCCGATTTGCAGTTTATCGGCACTTTGCAGACCAACAAGGTAAAATATCTGGTGGGCAAGGTGTCACTGATCCAATCGGTTGGTTCCATCCGTTTGGGCGAAGCAATCGCAAAAGAAGCTGCAAAACATGGGTTGCAACAGGATATTTTGTTAGAAATCAACATAGGACGTGAACCTGCCAAGAGCGGCCTGTTGATCGAGGAACTGGAGGAAGCGATTGGCCTGTTGCGGCAGAAAGAATCGCTTTGTATACGTGGTTTGATGGCAATTCCACCCATTGCGGATGAAACCTCAAAGAACTTTGGCTACTTTAGTGAAATGCATCAAGTATTTGTTGACATTTTGACGAAAAAATACGATAATGTAAATATGGATTATTTGTCTATGGGAATGACGAATGATTTCGAAACGGCGATTGCGTGCGGCGCTAACATGGTGCGCATCGGCACGGCGATCTTTGGTGCACGGCCATATCAGATCGTTTCGCCCTAAAACATAAGGAGGTACTTTGCATGGGTTCGATCAAAGGCTTTATCGATTGGGTCAAAGGCGAGGATATCGTTGACGATTACGAAGAGGAAATGCCCCGCCAGCGCAGCGAAGAGCCGGTGAAGAGCAGTGCAGCACCCGCATATGAGCGTTCGTATGAAAGAGCATATGAAAGCGCGGCTTCAGAAGCGGCTTCGTCACGTCGTAGCAATAAAGTAGTTAATATTCATGCCACCACACAACTTGCGGTGGTATTGGTCAAGCCCGACCGGTTTGAAAATGCGGCGGAGATTGCTGACCATCTGAAAGATAAACGTACAGTTGTGCTCAACCTCGAGCAGACCAATAAAGACATTGCTCGCCGTTTGGTGGATTTCCTCAGCGGTGTGGCTTACGCCAACGAGGGTAAGATTAAAAAGGTTGCCAACAGCACTTACATCATCACCCCCTATAACGTGGATATCATGGGGGATTTGATTGATGAGCTGGAAAGCAGCGGCATGTATTTTTAAGGGCGTGCAATTGTGAATACGATTGTTGTTTATGTGGTCGGTAGCCTGCTGCGGATTCTGGAATTCCTGCTGTTTGCACGGGCGATCATGAGTTGGTTCGTGCAGGGCAGTGCCTCACAGATTTACGAGTTTTTATGTCTTGTGACCGAGCCGCTGGTTCAGCCATTCCGAAGCTTGCTCAGCCGGATCGACGCACTGCGTGGTTGCCCGTTTGACTTTGCGTTTATGTTGGCATTTTTGGTTCTGATCGCACTTGAGCAGATACTCTACATGCTATAAGCCTGTCGGATAAACGGTAAAACTCAGGTGGTCGGGCAGCGCCCGGCCATTTTCCCGTGAGTATGGCATACGATAAAAAAACGGAGGAGAAACATATGACGGTGCAGGAAATTCAGGAAATCGGCTTTGAAAAAGCGGTTTTCGGTGGATACGACATGAAGTCGGTGGATACATTCCTTGAGCGCGTTGCGGAAGAGTTTGCTGCCATGCAGAAGGAAAATGCCGCGCTCAAAGCCAAGATGAAGGTGCTTGTCGATAAAATTGAAGAGTACCGCGGCGTGGAAGACGGTATGCGTCGCGCGCTGATGAGCGCACAGACCATTGCGCAGGATACGATTGATAAGGCTAAGAAAGAAGCGCAGGAAATGGTTACCGCCGCAAAGAGCGAGACCGAAAATAAGGTGAAAAATACGCGTGACGAGATTGTTGCTGAAGAGCAAAAATTAGAAGCCGCGAAAAAGAATACGCTGGAGTTTATTGCACGCGTTTCTTCGGTATATCAGGCACAGGCCAAAGCGCTGGTCGAATTGGCCAAGGCTGAGGATTTGGTGCATATGCAGCAAGAGGGCGCAACGGCGCCTCAGGCTGCACCGCAACCGCAGCCGGTACCTGCTCAGCAGCCTATCCAACCAGAGAGTACGTCCGTGCAGGCGGATGAGCCGCTGGAGGATGCAACCCGTAAGTTTGATTTCGGTGAGCTGAAATTTGGCGCCGACTATGACCCCAAGGAAGTAAAGTAACAAGCGAAAGGACTGAACACTGCACAATGCAGCAGGATTACAACCAGACGATCAATCTGCCGAAAACCGAATTCCCGATGCGCGCAGGCCTGCCCAAGCGTGAGCCGGGTTTTCTCGAGAGCTGGGAGAAGGACGATCTTTACCACGAGCTGATGAAAAAGAACGAGGGCAAGCCGTTGTTCGTTTTACACGACGGCCCTCCGTATGCAAACGGCAACCTGCATATGGGCCATGCGCTCAATAAAATCCTCAAAGATTTTATCGTGCGCTCGCGCAATATGATGGGATATCAGGCACCGTATATCCCGGGCTGGGATACCCATGGTCTGCCGATCGAGCGGCAGGCGATTAAAGCCTACGGTATGGATCGCGATAAGGTTTCTACCGCAGAGTTCCGCTCCAAGTGCGAGGAGTTTGCGCACAATCATGTTGATACCCAGCGTACGCAGTTTAAGCGTCTTGGTGTCATCGGCGACTGGGATCGCCCGTACCTCACGCTGACGCACGATTATGAGGCCACTCAAATTGAGATTTTCGGTGAGATGGCTAAGCGTGGCTATATCTACAAGGGCATGAAGCCGGTTTACTGGTGCCCGCACGACGAAACGGCGCTGGCCGAAGCGGAAATTGAGTATCAGGATGAGCCGTGCTCCTCGATTTATGTCAAATTCCATGTAACCGATGACAAGGGTGGCAAGATCAGCGCGATCACAGGTTCACTGGACAATGTCTATTTTGTCATTTGGACGACTACGACTTGGACGTTGCCGGGCAACCTTGCAATCTCGGTCAACCCGGTTTACGAATATGATCTGGTTAAGGTTCCTTCGGGGGAGATTTATGTACTTGCTAAGGAACTGACCGAGTCCGTTATGAAGGCGGCTAACATCGATTCTTGGGAAGTGCTCGGCACGCTATATGGCTCGGATCTTGAACTGATGCGCACCAAGCATCCGATTATGGATCGCGACAGCGTTGTCATCTGCGGCGACCACGTTACTCTTGATGCAGGTACCGGTTGTGTCCATACGGCGCCTGGCTTCGGTGCTGACGACTTCATTGTTTGCCAGAAGTACGATATTCCGATCATTGTACCGGTCGACGGCAAGGGCATGACGACTGAGGACGCGGGCAAGTACGCGAATATGTACTACGAAAAAACCACGCCCATTATTCTGGACGACCTAAAGGCCTGTGGCGCACTGCTTGCGATTGAGGAGATCGTGCACAGCTACCCGCATTGCTGGCGCTGCAAGAACCCGATTCTGTTCCGTGCGACGGAGCAGTGGTTCTGCTCTGTGGACGCGATCAAGGAGAAGGCTATCGAGGAGATCAACAAGGTGCAGTGGATCCCGGGATGGGGCCGCGATCGCATCACCGCGATGGTGGAGGATCGCAAGGACTGGTGTATTTCCCGTCAGCGCCGCTGGGGCGTGCCGATCCCGATTTTCTATTGCAAGGACTGCGGCGAACCCCTGATCGACAAGGACGTGATGATGCACATTTCCGGCATCTTTGCGCAGGAAGGCTCCGACGCCTGGTATGCCAAGCCGGAGTCCGAACTTCTGCCCGCCGGAACCGCCTGTAAGAAGTGCGGTTGCACGTCGTTTGAAAAAGAGCGCGATATCATGGACGTCTGGTTCGACTCCGGCGTGACGCACGCGGCTGTGGCCGATCAGCGGCCGGAGCTGCATTGGCCCGCGGACCTCTATCTGGAGGGCGCGGATCAGTATCGCGGCTGGTTCCAGTCTTCGCTGCTGACGTCCGTTGCATGGCGCGGCCAGGCGCCGTACCGCAGCGTCGTCACCCACGGCTGGGTGGTTGACGGCGAAGGACGCCAGATGCACAAATCCTCCGGAAACGGCATCGATCCGCAGGAGGTAATTGACCAGTATGGCGCCGATATCCTGCGTCTGTGGGTGGCTTCCTCCGATTACCATGCGGACATCCGCATTTCCAAGGAAATTCTCAAACAGCTTTCCGACGCGTACCGCAAGATCCGCAATACCGCGCGCTTTATTCTCGGCAACCTCAAGGATTTCGATCCGAATACCGATATGGTTCCCGATGAAAAGCTGTTCCCGATCGATCTCTGGGTGCTGAAGAAGCTGGAAGGCGTTATGCAGCGCTGCCATGAGGGCTATGAGGGATACGAATTCCATCAGGTTTACCATGCGATTCACAATTTCTGCGTTGTGGATCTGTCCAACTTCTATCTGGACGTTGCGAAGGATCGTCTC
>OEQS01000213.1_pt1 | contig 9497 bp, 8 predicted proteins | sample 1539731 | NCBI WGS metagenome assembly OEQS01 (sample SAMEA3891890, study PRJEB23780) | metagenome | biome: terrestrial biome; feature: animal house; material: Caecal content | place: Italy | collected 2015-05-05 | reverse complement strand
ATCTTTTCATGGTATCAGAATGTGCAAAAGAGATGAGAGTGTTTGGTTCATGTGAATATATTCACAATAAATGGAATGAAGCATATCTTCCAATTTTTGAGTATGAAAAAAAAGAAAACTTTAATGGAGAATTGCGAATTTTTATAAGTAGTATTGGGTATTATAGTTTTTTGGCTATCGTATTAGTACTATCTGTTTTGGGTATTTCTCATAAAACCCTGACTGTTGATACGGTATTGGTTGTATTCTCATTAGGTTTAAACATTTTTACAACGGTAAAGAATGTGGCCAAAACAATTGTGGTAACAGAAAGAGGTCTTTTTTCATTAGAATCACAACATAAGTTTTTCGACAAGCATACGCAACATAAAATAGAAGATGACGCAGTAGTTTCAAGTAACAACCGAAAGACAGTTTTTGAAGGTAAAAATCTATCTTTTTCATATAATGAGAAAGATATTGTATTAGATAATTGAGTATTCCGTGGCTTCAGAGCCACTCAATCCGTTACAGAGAGCCATCCATTCCGAATGATAGAGCCACCTGAATTATAAGGGCAATCCGCTGTTGAGAGCCACCTCTTGAAGCAATACAATGATCCTAACGGATGGATCCGTAATACTTTGAGAGGAGGACGATCAAATGTCCAAAGAAAAACAAATTTTACAGATGCTGCAGGATGGTTATAGCCAACGGCGCATTGCCAGTACCTTGTGCGTATCCAGGAATACGGTTGCTAAGGTGGCGAAAGCAGCCTCAGATCACCAGTTATCGAAAGATGCACTGGAATCCATGGAAGAGATGGAAATCCACAACACGCTGTTTCCAGAAGAAGCATTGCTCCCCACGTTGGTCACGCCGGATTTCCCCTATATTCATAAGGAATTGTTGAAAAGTGGCGTAACATTAAAGCTGTTATGGCAGGAGTATGTTGATACCTGCCGGGATGCCGGAAAACCGCCATACGGCTACTCCCAATACTGCAAGTTATATCAGGATTATGTTTCGAAAAATAAGCTTACCATGCATATCCAGCATAAACCTGGTGACAAACTGATGGTTGACTGGGCTGGGACGGCGTTGCCCCTTTATGATAAGGTCACTGGGAACAGCTGCAAGGTTTATCTGTTTGTAGCAACGCTTCCGTTCAGCATGTACTGCTATGCGCAGGCATGTCGTACCATGAAAGAGGAGGACTGGATCAATGCGCATATCGCTATGTATGAGTTCTTCGGCGGTGCCACCAGGATTCTGACCCCAGATAATCTAAAGGTCGGGATCCTCAGCAATAGAAAATACGAAGATCCAGTCGTAAACCGCTCTTACCAGGAGCTGGCAGATCACTATCAGACCGCATTGCTTCCCGCCCGGGTATTGGCCCCGCGTGACAAGGCAGCCGTAGAGGGAAGTGTTGGGAATCTGACTTCTCACATCATTGCCCGTCTGCGGGACCGGAAATTTTTTGACCTTCATACCATGAATGCAGCGATCCAAAAGGAACTGGAGCGGTTCAATGAGGCCCCCTTCCAAAAAAAAGACGGTTCCCGCCACTCTGTATTTCTGGAAGAGGAACTTCCCTTTTTGCAGCCACTTCCCAGATATCCATATGAGTATGCCCAATGGAAATCCGCTACCGTTCAGCTGAACTACCACATTGCCATAGATTTTCAGAACTATTCGGTCCCTTATGAGTATGTGCGCAAGAAAGTGGATGTCCGGTACACCAAGAGCAGCATTGAGGTTTATTACAAAGGGAATCGGATCTGCAGCCACAAACGCCTTTATGGACGCCGCGGACAGTATTCCACAATCCCGGAGCATATGCCTATCAACCATCAGCTGTACAGTGAATGGGATAAGGCAAGGTTCCTTAAGTGGGCATCTGGTATCGGTGAGTCAACCCATCAGGTGATCCAGGGGATCTTTGATTCCTACCGGATCGAAGAGCAGGCTTATAAGGGTTGCCTGTCTCTCCTGAAACTGGCTGATAAATATACTCCGGAAAGATTGGAACATGCCTGCAAAGCAGCTTTGGAGCGGATCCCCAGCCCGCGTTATAAGAATATCCGCCTGATCCTGGAATCTGGCAATGACAAGGCTGCTGGCCCATCAAACCAATCCTCTGAGGCTATCCATGACGAAAGCTATGCCCTGGTCCGTGGAGCTTCTTATTACGGAGGTGGCAGCCATGAAAAATGATACGGTGAAAAAGTTAAAGTCTATGAGGCTGCCTGCCTTCGCGGAGGCTTATGAAAAACAGATCGACCAGGAAGATGAATACAGTTCTATGTCCTTCCACGAACGTCTTATGCTGTTGGTTGATGCGGAATATGATTCCCGGCATAATAACAATATCAAGAGATTGATCAAGAACGCGAGGCTCTCTGACTCATCTGCATTTCTTGGAAACATTGATTATCTGCCGGACCGGCACCTGAACCGTGATCTTCTGGAGAGCCTGGCAGATAATGACTACATCCGCCAAGGGCTGAATGTCATTCTGATCGGGGCTACAGGTTCTGGCAAAAGCTTTATCGCTAATGCACTGGGAGTCAATGCCTGTCAATCCGGATATAAGACCAGGTATATCCGTCTGCCGGAACTGTTCAGCGAACTGGAAGCAGCGAGGATACAGGGAAAATATCATCAAGTGATGAAGCAGTTTCAAAAGCTTCCACTTGTGATTCTTGATGAATTCCTTTTGATCCCTGCTTCCGAGCAGGAGCAAAGGGATCTGTTGGAACTGATGGAATACCGCTGCGGCCAGGTCTCCACCATCTTCTGTTCCCAGTTCATGCCGGAAGGCTGGCATGAAAGATTAGGAGGCAGTGCCCTTGCCGATTCCATCCTTGACCGTATCATCCCATCTGCCTATACCATGCGGATTGACGGGGATGTTTCAATGCGGCAAAGGAAAAGGATGATCAAAAACTAAATCATCCTACTGGGAGCCACGACACGGGTCATGGCTCCCACCATCGGACGAGTGGCTCTCGATAACGGATTCCACGGCTCTATTCCAGGAGATTGGGTGGCTCCGCCACCGCAGAATATTCACAAGCAGACCGAGATACACGAAAAAGCAAGCCAATCTATCAAAAGCAAAGGCTGGCTGCCTAATCTGTTCCGTGGGATTGTGGCAAAAGCAAAAGATTTTCTGCAAAACCTTATCCGTGAAAAGGATATGCCACCCAAGCCTACACTTGATATTGATATGGCAGAGTTCCGCCATATGAGAAACCTGATGATAAAAGTACAGGACAAAGCGGTAAAAATCAAAAACTTGCAGGACAAAGTTCTGCCGCAGTTGAAACAGCAGCTTGCCGATACAAAGGGGCTTTTCAAAGGCAAAGAACGAAAAGCGTTGGAGGTAAAAATCAAAGAAACCGAAGCTGAGATTTCTGACAGGCTGGATAAAATCCCCGATACACTCAAAGAGGACGGTTATCCCGATGTGCAAGTCTTTATGCGGACTTTCGGAGAAATGGAAAGCGTTGTAGAGCAATATAACCGTGACCTTGCCGAGTGGGAATACCAAGTCAGCAGGAAACCGACAGCCGCCAAAGAACAATACCGACCGCCCGAAAAGCAGAGCGTGTTAAAACATCTGCGTGAGATACAGGAACGCAACAAGCAGAAACCGCCGCAAAGACAGCATAAAAAATCCATTGACAGAGATAGCCGATAGACATTGAAAAACCGCCGTTATGGAGTTACCCATAGCGGCGGCATACATAATCATTTGCAGCCACAAAATTAACAGTTATGTTTTTTTGATTTGTTTAACAAAATATAAATTCCAATCAATACCAAAATAGTGATTCCAAGTATCATATACATCGTTCCGATATTTACTTGACTTCCGAAAAAATAAAGATTGCAATCAAGGGAATCTTTTAGTTTTTCAATAACCTCTGTTGGAATACCTTGATTTTGCATTTCGGCAAGCGCCCCTTGCATTGTATGATTTCGGATAAGTGATGTACCATAAGTACCCGGCAAAAATGAGATTATTTTTTGCAGCCCTTCTCCAAATGAAGAAATAGGCATATATGCACCACAAATGAAACCATATCCCGCACTGATGATTGTGCCTACCGCTGAAATTTGTCCTTGTGTTGATAAGAAAAAATTAATAATCGAAGATAATGCTGTTCCAAACAAAACAAGGAGTAAAATATCAAGAAACAAAAAGAATATATCTGCGAGCGACATATACCAACCGACAATAGCCACATAAGTAAGACAGATACCCGTTGCAGCAAAGCAAATAATAAGTGTTGAAAGCAAGGTTGCAACATAATAACTCAACGAAAGTGTAGCTGACTTTACAGGAGATATTCTTAAATCTCTTATCGTACCATTTGCTTTATCTTGCACCATTAAAAAATTAGAACAAAAAGCAACCGTTACACACGAAACAGCAAGAATAGATGAGATAAGTTGACCGCCTACCAGTCCCTCTATTATGCTTTCTGATAGTTTTAATGAATTAGGTAAATTAGATGTAAAACTATCCCGATACACATTCCCAAGAAAAGTCACATAAAGTACAAGCAATATAGCAGGCGTTATCAAAGAGGTAAAGAACATTCCCTTATCTTTGAAAAACAATTTGATATTTCTTTTGATAAGAATGAAAGCCATACTCATTTTTCTGCACCTCCCACCAATGTTTTGCCCGTAACAGCAAGAAAAACATCGTCCATTTTTCCTTTTGTTATTTCGTAATCATTAAACAACTGCGGATTACGAATAATCAATTCAGTTGCAGCCTTTGTATTCGGTACAGAAAGGCGATAACCGTTTCGGATTTGCTCATATTCCACATCAAGTGCTTTAATATCCTTTTCATCTACATCATAAATTGTGATGTAATCCCCAGTATAAATATTTTTTAATTCAAGCGGAGTACCCTCTGCGGATATTTTCCCATCATCAATGATTACAACATAATCAGCTTCCGCAGCTTCTTCCATATAGTGCGTAGTTAAAAATACAGTCATATTTTCATCTTTGCGAAAACTTGATATAACATTCCAAATAAGTCGGCGTGTCTGCGGATCAAGCCCTGTTGTCGGCTCATCAAGAATAAGGATTTTAGGCTTATGAAACAAAGCCCTTGCAATATCAATTCTTCGGCGTTGTCCTCCTGATAATTTACCAACGGTGCGTTTCAATAAGTTTTCAAAATCTAATATTTTCGCCAGTTCCTCAAGTCGTTTCTTAAACTCCATTCCAGTAATGCCATATAAAGCGGCACGACTTTCCAAATTATCATAAACAGAAAGGGCAGAATCCAAGACAGATGATTGAAAAACTACGCCCAGTTCACGCTTAATATAGTCCATATCCTTATCTAAATCGTGTTTATCAATAAAAACGCTTCCACTGTCTTTCGACAGTTGTCCGCACATAATATTGATTGTAGTTGATTTTCCTGCCCCATTGATACCAAGAAAGGCAAACAACTCTCCTTTTTTCACACGAAAACTCAAATTCTGAACAGCGTTTACACTTCCAAAACTTTTATTAAGATTATTGATTTGAATAATATTGCTCATTCAATTTCCTCCTGTATAATCGGTTTTAATCTCGCATAGAGAGCAATCAATATAATCTTTTCCTGTTCTAATCGAACTCCAAATTAGTAGATGCAGTGCGATACCGTAAATTAAATTCATTATAGCATAGTGAATTACCAAAGTCATTATGAAAGAGAACACATCAAATCATAAATTGTGGCAGGCAAAGTTTTAATTTTTGACTGCCACAATTTTAATATTCTATATATTACATTTTTTACTTATAGATAATATCGGCATATACAATTTCTCGTGCTCTTGCCTGTATCTCATTCATTCGACCAACCCACAACATCGGGTTTTCTACTTTAAGTTGTTCGGTCACGCCCTCCTTGTCAGCCATTTGCTCAACCAATCGAAACATCATTTCCGTTGCTTGTTCGTCAATGTCGGCAAGGTAATTATTCAATTTGCCGCTTGTGAGCAGCGAAATATAAACCGTCCGTTTATGTTCCTGTAAATAGCGTTTGTGTCGCTGCCCCCATAAGCCGATAGGCTTGTGTTCTTTTTCGGTTGGTAAAATAAGGCAAGGAATATAATAATCCCCCTGCAATTCATACCAAAGACCATTGCTTTCATCATAAATATACTTGTCCATTAAAAAATCCTCCGTTATAATATATTCGCACATATGTCACAGTTCTCCGATTGCCACACTCTGTTATATCTTGTTATGAGATTTTCTTGCCCTTGTATTTGCCCTTATGAGCAATGAGGGAAAGAGTAAACTTGTGTGTAACCGTATAAAGAGATAAGGCGAACACATTGCGATAAATCCTTTATTTTCAAGGCTTTTGGAGGATTTTATTGATAACCTATGGAGAGCAATAATCACTCATAATTTTATGGTTTTCAAATCCTTATTAAAAGATTGCCTCACTCATAAAACAGCAGTCATCACTGCCGTAAGGAAAGAAAGGGTGTTTTCATGCTATTTCAAAAGCGCAAACAACTGTCAGTACCGGTCCAAATCGCAACCTATGACCCAAACAGGATCTATCGCTTCAAAAAGCAGTATCAAAGAGAACAACAGATCCACAGCGATCCCTTTACAGATGCCGTCCGTGATTGGCTTAGTACACATTTTCAAATTCTTTGCCTAGATGTTCAACTGGTACGCAACTCTTATCAAGATGAAATTTATGTCATTGCCGATCGTAACAGCGAAGCAAAACAGCTTGCTGAACAAAATGCCGATTCTGAAATCATGACACAATTTCGTTTGTTTTGCGAACAGTTTCAAGTGCTTGCCAATCTTTCTCCACGGCTAAATGTTCAATACCTCTCCTTGCAGCACATTGAATGTAAACGCATGATCGCAGATACCTATCGCACCTTTTCTAAAAAGATGAAGCAAAAATATCCGAACACGATCGCCTATATCGGTAAACTCCCCGACAGCCTTGTGATTTTTTATCATAACCGCGAAATTTTATTAAAAGGCATCTCAAAAGGATATGCCAAGGATATGCAAGATACTTATATGCGTGTTCTGCGCAGTGTCGATACCTTTCATTATTATGATAGCGAAGAAGCGCCTCTTTATTTCGATAGTTTCCGTTACTTTCAACGCCATTTCCGCGGTAATCTTTCTCATTATGCCTGTTTCATGGATGAGGAATATCAAAAACGCCACTGCCTATTATATCGCCAAGAAAACGAATCGTGTGATTAAATTGCTATTTCTGCCTTACTTTTATACTGATCTCGATTCGATTTTTTATCTGTATCTCTCATACTTTTTCGTATCATGCAATAAAATGAGGCAATTACAATTATACAATTGCTCATCCGATTTCTATAAACCTGTTTGTTGATACGATATTTTAGGCTTTTAGAGTTTTGCCTCATTCTTTGATCTGATCAGGATATATCAGCTGATAATCACCGTCATGTGTCAGTTGTAACTTTATATCACATGGCATCTGATGTTCCATGATCCTTTTTATATTGCGTTTTTCACTTGTTTCATAAAAGCGCATTGCCTCATGCGGCGCACAGCCGCCTTTCATTTTACGAAGCAATAAACGCGATTGCAGTTCCGCTTCTTTTGCCTCAATAAAAATGCTAAAATCACAAAAAGAAGCAAGTTCTTGCCAGTGCAGCTCTCTCAACAATAAATAATTTCCTTCAAGCACTACGATTGGCTGATCGACCAGTAGCGCATCCGGCTCTACGTCATGCTTTTTGCGGTTGTAGGCTGGCCAATACACTTGCGGTTTTGTTTGCAGTTCCAGCAGTTTTGTTTTCAGTAAAGCAAGATCAAATGTTTCCGGGCATCCCTTTACCGCTTTCATCAGTGTTTCCACTCCATCAATGGAAAGCGTATGTGACAAGATATATTGCTGTGTATAATGAAAACCATCCATGCCGATTGCCTGTAAAGCTGGAAGGGAAGGATCATTCTGCGATAAATGGGCAAAATAAGCTGCCAGCGTTGATTTTCCGGTCGCCGGCGGTGCTGCCAGAAAAACAATGATCCTGCGTCCGGCTTTTTTCTGTAACTTCGCAAGCTTTCTTAACAGCGGTTTGACGATCTGACTTGTAAAAGTATCCTCATATTCCGCATATACGCAAAAGCCATTGATGGCAAAGTGAAATGCTTCTCTCATCTTGATCCTCCTGTATGCATCCTATATAAGCAAGCCATCGCTTCCTTATTTTTATCTTCTACATCTTTCATTTTATTCTCGCTCCTATTAAAATGCAATCAAAATCAAATCGGACTCAGACTATCCCGCAGTATAAAAGCAGCTGAAAAACGCTTATTTCATCATTTCATCGCTCCCTTTGAAAAGGTGTATGCCTTTTAGTGGATCATTTGCCTGCATCTGACCATCTTTTTGCGAATCCCTTTGAATTATAGTTTACTTTTTGAGGGAAATATCTTAAAATTGATACGTATCGAATAATAGGATGAAGGAGGCAAATTATGAAAATTTCATCACTGCAAAAAGCAAGATATGAATATTCGCCGAAATTGCCGGGCATGCTCAGAAACGGCATTTCTAACATCTGCGTAAAAGAAGGCGAAGAAACAAGCAGCGTGGCAGATCAGGAAAAAATCAAAGCGCTGTTCCCTAACACTTATGGGAAAAAGGAAATCACTTTTGCACAAGGGGAAAATACTTCAACTGCGAAGAAACAGGTTGTCGGCGTTATTCTTTCCGGTGGTCAGGCGCCGGGCGGACATAATGTTGTATGCGGACTTTATGATGCGTTGAAGGCGACAAATCCGGAAAATGTACTGTATGGCTTTAAGAATGGACCGATCGGATTGATCGAAGATGATTATTTGATCTTTGATGATGCTTATATTGATCAGTTCCGCAATACCGGCGGTTTCGATATCATCGGTTCAGGAAGAACGAAATTGGAAACCAATGAACAGTTTGCGATCGTTGCGGAGGTTTGTAAAAAACATGGCATTACGGCAATCGTTATCATCGGCGGTGATGATTCTAACACGAATGCGGCAGTGCTTGCGGAATATTTTGCGGCACACAATACCGGCGTGCAGGTAATCGGTTGTCCGAAAACGATCGACGGCGATTTGAAAAATGAAGACATCGAGTGCTCTTTTGGTTTTCATACCGCTACAAAGACTTACAGCGAAATTATCGGTAATATTGAAAGAGATGCGAATTCCGCTAAGAAATACTGGCACTTTATTAAAGTCATGGGACGTTCTGCTTCTCATGTCGCTTTGGAATGTGCACTGAAGACGCAGCCAAATATCTGCTTGATTTCAGAAGAGGTATCGGAAAAGAAAATGTCTCTTTCGCAGATTGCGGATTATATCGCGGATTCGGTAGCCAATCGTGCCGCAAAGGGCATGAATTTCGGTGTGGCGATCATTCCGGAAGGAGTTGTGGAATTTGTGCCGGAATTCTCAGTCCTGATTCACGAAAT
>OEQS01000212.1_pt1 | contig 9511 bp, 9 predicted proteins | sample 1539731 | NCBI WGS metagenome assembly OEQS01 (sample SAMEA3891890, study PRJEB23780) | metagenome | biome: terrestrial biome; feature: animal house; material: Caecal content | place: Italy | collected 2015-05-05 | reverse complement strand
GGTACGGAATGCTCCGTACCGCTTTGTCATGTATTTACTTTCGTTTGTTGCTGCGTCCGATCAGATAGTCGAGCGATACCTGATAATAGTCAGCCAATTTGACTGCAAGATCGAGCGGCAATACTCGTTCCCCGCGCTCATACTTGGAATAAAGGGATTGATCGCACAAGAGGATTTCGGCGATCTGCTTTTGTGTCAGGTCAGCATCTTCACGCAAGTCCCGGATTCTGAGATTCATCACCATCACCAAGGCTACTATAACAAAGGACAAATCGTCCTATTGACTTTTTGGACAATATGTCCTATCCCGCTGTTATAGGGGTGATGTTATGCCGGATTATAAAAAGATGTATTTGACGCTGTTCCGTGCGACCGAACAGGCGATCAACACTCTGATTGAAGCGCAGCGAGAGTGCGAGGAATTGTATATCAGCGAGCCAGAGACGGAGCTGCGGGTGATACCGCTCCCGGATCGCGCGGAGGACGAAAAAGAATAATTTTCCAACGGCATGACATGATTAGGACTTGATTTTTATGTGTACATGGCAGAGCGCTCTTGCGGGGCGCTCTGCTATTTTTTGTCGGTGGTTTTGATGTGCAGATGCAATGCTTTCTTGCTTTAAATAACAGATTTTGCTATACTTAAATTGGATTTTTGTCGCTTTAAGTAACTCAAAGCATTGATTTCTATCAACAAGCTATGAAAGCAATTGACGGAGAGAAAAAACGAACAAAACTGTCGCCGTACGGACTTCGGCGACATGATAGAATACATCCCGGAGGAAAAACATGATTAACATTCGCAAACTGGAAGCTGAATTGTGGGAATCTGCCGACTTGCTGCGTGCAGGCTCTAAGTTGACCTCAAACCAATACTGCATGCCTGTTTTGGGCCTGATCTTTTTACGCTATGCCTACAGTCGCTTTAAGTTGGTGGAGGAAGAGATATTGAAAGACCGGCCGGTGCGTGGCGGGCGGGTGCTGCCTGTGGAGGCCAGCGACTTTGCCTCGCGTAGCGCCCTGTTTCTGCCTCGTGAGGCCCAGTATGCCTATCTGGTGGAATTGCCGGAGAACATCCCTGCCGCAGGACTGACCAATTGGCGGGGCGAGGTCATGAACAGTTTGGGCGAAGTGGTGAACAACGCCATGGAGCTGGTGGAGCAGCAGAGTGAGCAGCTCTCCGGTGTGCTGCCCAAGGATTATACCATGTTCTCCGATGAACTGTTGGCAGAGTTGCTGCGTATCTTCAATAACAGCGCCTTGGATGATGTAGGCGGCGACATTGTGGGCCGAATTTACGAATACTTCCTCAATAAATTTGCCAAAAATATTGCGCAGGATGACGGCGTGTTCTTCACCCCCAAGTCTTTGGTCAAGATGATCGTCAATGTGCTCGAACCGACGCAGGGTGTTCTGCTGGACCCGGCCTGCGGCAGCGGCGGTATGTTCGTGCAGACCGGTGACTTCGTGGAGCACGCCGGAATGCAGGCCAATAACACCATGACCTTTTACGGGCAGGAAAAGGTCGAGTACAATGCCCAGCTGTGCCTGATGAATCTGGCGGTACATGGGCTGACGGGTGTGGTCAAGGCCGGCGACGAAGCTAACACCTTCTATCACGACGCCCACAATCTGGCGGGCTGCTGCGATTATGTGATGGCGAATCCGCCTTTTAATGTGGACAAGGTGAAGTCGGAATCCGCCCAGAGTGCCGGACGACTGCCCTTCGGCATCCCCTCCGTCAATAAGAACAAGGAGTTTGGCAACGCCAACTACCTGTGGATTTCCTATTTTTACGCCTATCTGAACGAACACGGTCGGGCGGGCTTTGTCATGGCTTCTTCCTCCACCGACAGCCAGGGAAAGGACAAGGACATCCGGGAGCAGCTGGTGCAGACCGGTCATGTGGATGTGATGGTCAGCGTGGGCAACAATTTCTTTTACACCAAGAGCCTGCCCTGCTCCCTGTGGTTCTTTGACAAGGGAAAGAAAGAAGAACTGCGGGACAAGGTGCTATTCATCGACGCGCGGAATTATTATACCGTGGTAGACCGCACCCTGAACGAGTGGAGCGAGTGGCAGCTTCGCAACCTGACCGCCATTGTGTGGTTATATCGAGGTGAAAAAAGCAAATACAACGATTTGCTGCAAGAATATCTGCGCTACTTCCGTACTATGCCAGAATACTTAATTGGAAAATCGGCTAAGCGAGTATTCTCTGCCATTGACGGAGTCGAAGACTTTGAAGATTTGAAAGATGCTCTGTTGTCTGAAATTGAAGAGGAGAAGCAGGATTGCAAGGAAAAGCTGTCTCAAGCTCCTAAAAAAGAGCGTAAAAGCATTCAAACTTGTTCAGATCAGTATATTGCAATGCTTCAAAGTGACCTTACTGTATTGAATGAGGCATTGTGGCTGACGGAGAAATTCGGTGAGGGCGAATATGCCGACATTCCCGGCTTGTGCAAGGTGGCGACGCTGGAGGAAATCGAAGTAAAGGGCTATTCGCTCACGCCCGGCGCGTATGTTGGCGTAGCGCCTGCCGAGGATGACGGCGTGGATTTTCACGAACGCATGACCGAGATACACAAGGAACTGCTTTCCTTGCAGAAGGAATCCAACCGCCTGATGGAGACCATCTCAAAGAGTTGGGAGGAGATGGGGCTGTGAGTTGGGAGAAAGTAACGTTAGGAGAGATTTCTGCAAATATCCAGACAGGCCCATTCGGTTCACAATTGCATCAATATGATTATTTGGAAACAGGAACTCCTGTGGTGATGCCTAAAGATTTAATTGGTGGGAAAATTTCTGAGCAGTCTATTGCTCGTGTGAGCGAAGATCATGTTCAGCGCTTAAATCGACATATTATCCAGAAAGGCGATATTTTATATTCAAGAAGAGGCGATGTCGGGCGCTGTGCTTTTGCCACAGAACATGAAAAAGGGTGGCTTTGCGGAACAGGTTGTTTGCGTGTCACGACTAATACATCAAGAGCGGATTCTAAGTTTATTTTTTATCAGCTTCAGCAACCGGAAGTAGTAGGATGGGTAGAAAAACACGCTGTTGGTTCAACAATGCTCAATCTAAATACTACTATTTTGAGTAATATTCCGTTAGTCTTACCGTCTATGAACATCCAGCGTCGGATTGCCGATATTCTCTCGGACTATGACGACCTCATCGAGAACAACCGAAAGCAGATCAAACTGCTGGAAGAAGCGGCGCAGCGTCTGTACAAAGAGTGGTTTGTAGACCTGCGTTTCCCCGGCCATGAGCATACCAAAATCGTGGACGGTGTGCCGGAGGGGTGGGAGCGTAAAACTGTTGCAGAGTGTCTTATATTCCATGGAAATGGTGGTTGGGGCAAAGAAGCACCTATTGGAAAGCACGAATACCCAGGGAAAGTTATCCGTGGAACAGACATTGAAGAAATAAAGTGTGGACACTTCAAAGACATACCTATGCGGTATCATACCGAGGGAGATATTAAGAAACGAATGCTACATATTCATGATATTGTTTTTGAATTATCTAATGGTAATATAAACAATATTGGTCGTAGTTTGTTCATTGATAATTTTGTTCTTCAAAATTGTGGGAATAACACTATTTGTGCAAGTTTCTGCAAACTTCTTCGTCCGGCTAATCCACTTATTGCATTGACGCTATATTTGGAAATTCAAGATATGCAATTAAGTGGTCGTATGCTCCCATACAAAAAGAATGGAGCAAATGGAATTAACAATTTCGCTTTTGAAGAGTTTTTAGCACATTCATTATTGGTTCCAAAAAACGAAAAATTAGTAGAACCATTTGTAAGAATTAAGACTAAAGTTAGCACAATTCAAGGGCAACTTGCATTATTAGAAGAAGCCCGTGACCGCTTGCTGCCCAAGCTGATGAGCGGAGAAATTGAAGTGTAAAATGGAAAAGGAGGCAGTGATCCTATGAGCAACGACTACTCCGAAAATAATATGATACGGGACGGCGCCGCGCATCTGCTAAAGCAGGAGCTGGACTGGGAGGTGGCCTATGCCTATAACACGGAAAAGCTGGGCAAGGACGGTACTTTTGGCCGGACAAGCTACCGGGAAATTCTGCTCACCCGGTATTTTCGTCAGGCGCTCCAACGGCTGAATCCGTGGCTCACTGCCGCACAGCTGGACGAGGCACAGAAGAAGATGGAAAGCCATCTCTCTACTGCCTCCCTTATGCAGATCAACGAGGAGAAGTATGCCCTCATCCGGGACGGTATTCCCGTCACGGTGCAGCGCCCCGACGGCAGGACAGAGGAGAAGAAAGCGGCGGTCATCGATTTTCAACATCCCAATGCCCCAACGCGCAACCACTTTCTGGCCATTCAAGAATTGAAAATCCACGGTGATCTCTACCGCCGCCGCACGGATATTTTGGGTTTTGTGAATGGCATTCCGCTGCTGTTTGTGGAGCTGAAAAGGAACACGGTGGATGTTCAGGATGCCTATACGGACAACTACTCCGACTATCTGGACACCATCCCGCATTTGTTCTACTATAACGCCTTCCTCATGCTCTCCAATGGTCTGGAAGCCAAGGTGGGAACGCTGGGCAGTAAGTATGAGTTTTTCCATGAATGGAAACGCTTAAACGAGCAGGAGGCGGGCAGTGTGGCGCTGGAGACTATGCTGCGGGGCATCTGCAAAAAAGAAAACTTCCTCGATCTTTTGGAGAATTTTATCCTTTTTGACCATTCCGGCGGACGTACTGCTAAGATTCTGGCCCGAAATCACCAGTATCTGGGCGTTAACGAAGCGGTAAACGCCTATAAAGCCCGAGAACTCAAAAACGGCAAGCTGGGCGTATTCTGGCACACCCAAGGCAGTGGCAAGAGCTATTCCATGGTGTTTCTGGCGCAGAAAATTCGGCGGAAGTTTGCAGGCTCGCCCACTATTGTCATCCTCACCGACCGAGAAGAACTGAACAAGCAGATCAGCAGCACCTTTGAAAACTGCGGCTTGCTGGGCAAAACCAAAGCCAGTCAGTTTATCGCCAGCAGCGGTGAGGATTTGGTGCAGAAATTGAAGGGCAACCCCAGTTTCATCTTTACCCTCATTCAAAAATTTAACAAGCCCGATTCGGAGCCCATTTATCCAGACCATGACATTCTCATCATGTCGGATGAGGCGCACCGCAGCCAATACGGAATTTATGCGGACAACATGATGAAGCTGCTGCCGACGGCCTCCCGTATCGGTTTTACCGGCACGCCCTTACTGTCAAACGATAATATCACAGAGCGCACCTTCGGCGGCTACATATCGGTGTATGACTTCAAACGGGCGGTGGAGGACGGCGCCACAGTACCGCTGTACTACGAAAACCGGGGAGAGAAAATCGCGGATCTGCACAACCCAGAGATCACCGACCGAATTCTGGACGCCATCGAGCGGGCCGACTTGGATGTGGATCAGCAGGAAAAGCTGGAAAGGGAGTTTGCCAAAGAGATCCACCTGCTGACCGCCCAGCAGCGTCTGGAGTCCATTGCAAAAGACTTTGTAGGGCATTATTCCGACCTGTGGACCAGCGGCAAGGCAATGTTCGTGTGCTTGAACAAGGTGACTTGTGTTCGGATGTATGATCTGGTGCAAAAGTACTGGGCAGAGGAAATCGCAAGACTGGAAAAGGAGATCAAGAACGCCACCCAGCAGGAGACACAAGAGTTGTGCCGTAAGCTGGAATGGATGAAAGAAACTGAGATGGCGGTTGTCATCAGTCAAGAGCAGAATGAGATTCAGACTTTTCAAAAGTGGGGGCTGGATATCAAGACGCACCGCCAGAAGATGGAGAAACGGGAACTCGACAAGGAATTCAAGGACCCGGCAAATCCATTGCGGGTGGTATTCGTGTGTGCCATGTGGCTTACTGGCTTTGATGTGAAGTGTTTGTCCTGCTTGTATCTGGACAAGCCTCTCAAGGCTCACACTCTGATGCAGACGATTGCACGGGCCAACCGTGTAGCGGAAGGCAAAAGCAACGGCTTGATCGTGGACTATATCGGCATTGTTAAGGCGTTGCGAAAAGCTTTAGCGGACTACACAGCCAATGCAGACGGGCAGAATGGTGCCGATCCCACAGTAGACAAAGAGGAACTTATTGCCCGCATTCTGGATACCATCTCGGCGGCAAAGGATTATCTAAAACAGCACAATTTCTGCTTGCAGGAGCTTATTGCTGCAAAGTATTTAGAGAAGATGCGCTTCGTGCAATCGGGAGCAGATGCCGTCAGTGGCAGTCTGGAAGAACGCAAGCAGTTCCAGACCTATGCGACAGAGCTGATTCGAATGATGAAGTATGTGGATCGCGAGGATGTTGCGGGTCAAACCAGAAAAGAATATGAAGCCATTGTGGCCATTTTCCACGAGTTGCAGAAAAAACGCAAAAGCGCTAGCAATGTAGATCTGATGGTGGAGATCAACAGCATCATCAGCGAGTATGTGCAGGTAGATACACCAGAAGAAGGGATTGCACCATCCCGCCAGTTTGACATCAGCAAAATTGATTTTGCTTTGCTCGGGCGTGAGTTTGCTAGAGCCAAAAAGAAAAATCTGATTCTCAAAGATTTGGATGACTTGATTCGGGAACGCTTGGAAAAGCTTCTGTTTGCCAATCCTCAACGCATCGATTATTACGAGCGGTATCAGCAGATTATTGCGGACTATAACATCGAACAGAACCGGACTACTATTGAAAAAACTTTTATGGATTTGATGGCTCTGGCAAGTAGCATGGATCAGGAGGAACAGCGATATGTGCGGGAGGGCTTTTCCAGCGACGAGGAACTATCCCTCTATGATTTGCTGTTTTCTGAAAACCTTTCCAAGCAGGATATTGGGAAAATTAAGCAGGTGGCGGTTGATCTGCTCGCAAAGGTGAAAGCAAAAATTGCGGAACTGGATCACTGGACGGATAAGCAGGAAACCAAAGCTGCCGTGGATAACCTGATTCGGGATACCTTGTGGGCAGAATTGCCAGAATGCTATGATGAGGTCAGCATTTCTGGATACCGCCAGAAAATCTATGAATATGTTTATACCCGCTACCCTGATGTAGCATAATTTGTTTTTCTTAAGGAGGGCTCGCGGTGCGTATACTGATGCTGGGCAACAGCCTTACTTTTGCAAATGACATGCCGCGGATGCTGGCGGAATTGACCGGTGCGGAGGTCGTGATCCACACGCGCGGCGGCGCGCGGCTGTCCGAGCAGCTCAATCCCAAAACCAAGCTGGGCGCACGGACACAGGCAGCGCTCACGCAGGAGCATTGGGACTATGTCGTGCTGCAGGAGATGAGCCACGGGCCGGTTTCCTCGCCGGAACGGTTTTTGTCCAGCGTGGAGCGGCTGTGTATGCTGATCCGGGCAAATGGAGCGCTGTCTGTGCTCTATGCCACTTGGGGTTACCAGCGGGGCAGCGCAGCTCTTGCCGCCAAGGGCTGGGACTATGACGATATGGCGCGCGGGCTTGCTGATGCCTACCGCAAAGCGGCAGAGAATAACCATGCGTTACTCGCGGAAGTCGGACGACGATTTTACGAATTGTCCGATGCGCAGAACCTTTATGCAGCCGATGGTGTCCATCCAAACGAAGAAGGCTCACGCCTTGCGGCGGAGATCATCGCGGCGGTGATACAGAAGCAGGAGGAAAAGAAACGGTGGGGAGAGGGCACACGATGAAAACCGCGATCTGTTATTACTCCCGCCATCACGGCAATACACTGAAAGTATTGCAGGCCATGGCGGAGGAGGGGGATATTGACCTAATCGACGTTACGACGTGGCAGGCTGTGTCATTGGAGGACTACGACTGCGTCGGTTTTGCCTCCGGCGTGTATTTCGGGAAGTTTCACGAGGGCGTGACTGCATTCGCGCGGCAATACCTGCCGCAGGGAAAACCAGTGTTTTTCGTCTGCACCTACGGCGCGGCTAAGGGAAATGGCTTCAAGACGCTGACGTCGATCGCGGGAGAGAAGGGCTGCCCGGTGCTCGGCACATTCGGCTGTCGGGGCTATGATACCTTTGGACCATGGAAGCTGGTGGGTGGCATTGCCAAGAGGCATCCGAGTTCGCGCGATCTGGATAAGGCTCGTGCGTTCTACCGGGAGATACAAAACAGATAAGGGGGATATGGTATGTTTGGACCGAACCCGGATGCGGTGCATCCCAATGAAAACCTACCTAGCGTTTGCTATATCAAAAATGTCATCACCCGCCCCAATATTGAGGTGGGTGCCTACACCTATTACGACGACGCGGACACCGGCGGCGAGGATTTCGAGGTGCATGTGACCCACCATTATGAATTTATCGGAGACAAACTGATTATTGGCAAGTTCTGCGCGATCGGCAAGGGCGTGGAGTTCGTGATGAACGGGGCAAACCATCGCATGGCTTCGGTTACAACCTATCCCTTCAATATTTTCGCGCATGGCTGGGAGAAATGTATACCTGCGCTGGACGAACTGCCTCTCAAAGGGGATACCGTTGTGGGAAACGATGTGTGGATCGGCCAGCACGTCACGGTGCTGCCCGGCGTGCACATCGGGGACGGCGCAATCATCGGCGCAAATGCTGTAGTGGCAAGCGACATCCCGCCCTATACCATCGCGGCGGGTAATCCTTGCCGCGTGATCCGTCCCCGCTTTTCACCGGAACTGACAGAATATCTGATCGCGCTTCGGTGGTGGGATTGGGAACCGGACAAGATATTCCGTAATTTGGAAGCGCTGTGCAGCGGCGATTTGGAGCAAATACACCGCGTCACGCCATGATGGGAGCAAAGCTATATGAAAATCGCCATTCTATCTGATACGCACGGCCTGCTGCGGCCGGAGGTGGTAGAATATCTGAAAACCGTCGAGGTTATCCTGCACGGCGGCGATATCAACAGGCAAAGCATTGTGGATGAGCTGCGTCAGTACGCGCCGCTGTATGTTGTCCGAGGCAACAACGATAAGGATTGGGCAGAAGCCATCCCGCACGACCTGACCGTCACGCTGGGCGGCGTGACCTTTTTCATGGTGCACAACAAAAAGGAAGTGCCGAAAGACCTTCCTGGTGTGAACGTGGTAGTGTTTGGCCATTCACATAAGTATGTGCAGCAGGAACAAGACGGCGTACTCTGGCTCAACTCTGGTTCCTGCGGGCCGCGGCGCTTTCATCAGGAAATTACCATGATGTTGGCGGAAGTCGCGGACGGCAGGATCACGGTGGACAAAATCACAATTCCGCACGAAGCGAAGTGACGGTACGGTATCCAGACAGGATACAGATTTCTTGCGTTTCGACAAGCATGAACTATAATAGCAAACCCCGAAGGGATGCGAACGCATCCCTTCGGGGTTTGCTTATGCTAAAGTCATGTAAGGTCAACGTAAGTATGAGTGTTTTTTGGGTTCCTCCTTAAATGAAGTGTGTAGGCTATCGGTCGTGTCAAGAATTTTTCGCACTTTAGTTTGCAGACTCTGTTTTGAATGAAGT
>OEQS01000211.1_pt1 | contig 9518 bp, 11 predicted proteins | sample 1539731 | NCBI WGS metagenome assembly OEQS01 (sample SAMEA3891890, study PRJEB23780) | metagenome | biome: terrestrial biome; feature: animal house; material: Caecal content | place: Italy | collected 2015-05-05 | reverse complement strand
CGACGCTGCGCTTTGGTGACTCTTCAGAAAATGTCTATGCGATGACGGAGCGGCTGGCGCTGCTCGGCCTACTCGATGCGCCGACCGACACGGTCGACAGCGAGGTACTTGATGCCATATCCGCGCTGCGCAGCAGTTATGAGATGGAACCCGGCCTGTATGCTTCGCCCGAGGTGCTGGCCGCGCTCAATGCGGCTATGCAGACGCTGGACGGCCAAAGCTATACGGTAGACCGGCAGCTCGAAGCTGCGATAGAAATCTGCAAGCAGGCTGCGGCTGAACCGCAGCAATATACCGTGCTGCCGGATGGCAGCTGGACGAAAAACTGATCCCGGGAGCTTTCATAGGAGGAAGAATAGCCTTGGATATTCCTTTATGTCCGATGGAATCCAAACCACAGCTTTTACTGACCGATCCGGCGGCGCTGCCGTTATACCGGCAGCATCCCGGCCGCTTCGCGGGCGCGATTGCGCCGGACGGCACCGCCTGTGCGGCATGGGCGCAAAGCCTTGATCCCTTGCCGGTCGGGCTGACGTTGTCCTGCCCGCCTGTGCCGGATGAGGAGGAATGCGACCGTCCGCTGACCATGCATTATATCGACCGCTGTAAGCAGGTGTTCCGGCCGCTGCTGCATGAAGATGCGGCGTTTTACTGCCTACGCGGTGCGCCGACCTTTGCCGCGCTGCGCGCGGCTGTGCTTGCGCTGGGCGACTTGTCCGGCCGCACGGTCATTGCCGAATTGCTTGTGGAGGATGACGAGGGGCGGCTGGCTGACGGCACAGATGTACGTGCGGCGGTTGGTGTGTTGCAGCGTATCGGTGTCACGACGGTGATCTTAGCCGCGCATGACCCGGCGGCGCTGACCGAAGCGTTGGAGATGGTCGCGCCGTATGCGCGTTTGTCGATAGGCGTGTGCGCGCATTCCGCTTGGCTGCGTGCGCAGACCCTGCTCTACAATACCGAAATTTTCCTGCCTGCCGAGCACGACGATACCGGACGGCTGCTGGAAGCAGTGGAAGCACACCAGGGCGGACAGGTTTTGGCGCGCGACCACGATGATTTTATCCTCGCGCCGGACGGCAAAAATGCGCATTTTATTGCGCCGACAATTGATATATCGGATGAGATCGAGTGCGGCCCGCGTCTAGAAGAGGCGCTGATCGAAGCGGAGGACGATGCGGGCGCACTCAAGCTTGTGTTGGAAACCGAGGATGATGTGATTGCGCTTGAGGAATACTGGTACATGATCTCGCGGCCGCTTTGTCTATGCGCGGAGTCGGCTGAACTGCTCGAACAGGGCCTGCGGGTGTATCCCGGCCTTGCGCTGTACGACGGCACTTGGGAGCAGAGCGAAGAAGTTGTGCATTATCTGGAACAAAAATATGGCCTGATCCGTTTGTAACAAAAGTGGGAGGCTTGGAATGGACTGGAAAGAAGTAACGATCTATACGACAACCGCCGGCATCGGCCCGGTGGAGGCGCTTCTTGAGGATAATGGCGTCGAAGGCTATGTGCTGGAGGATGCAGCCGATTTTGAAGCGTTTTTGCAGGATACCGAGATTTACTGGGACTATGTCGACGAAGATTTGGTGCGCGAGAAGCGCGCGCAGGAAACCTGTCTGAAAATTTACCTATCCGATGATGAGGCCGGCGCAAAGCAGTATGCGGCCATCTGTGCCGCGCTGGAAAACCTGAAAGCGCGTGATGAGGGGCATGCATGGGGCCGCCTTTGTACGGAAACCGCCCTCACCCGTCAGGAGGATTGGGAGTGGGGCTGGAAGCAGTATTTCAAGCCATTCCCGGTGGGCAAGACGTTCCTGATCAAACCGTCATGGGAGACGGTCGACGACGCGCAGGGACGGCGTATCCTTGAGATCGACCCGGCATCCAGCTTTGGCACGGGAAGCCATGACACCACACAGCTGTGCATGGCCGCGCTTGAAACGTTGGTGCAGCCGGGCGACAAACTGCTGGATATGGGCACCGGTTCGGGCATTCTGGCAATCGCAGCCGCTATGCTGGGCGCGGATGTCAGGACGGTGGTGGACATTGACGAAAACTGCCTGAAAACCGCACAGGAAAATGCGGATAAGAACCATGTCTCCATTGGCCGCGGCCTGTGTGGCGACGCGCTGCGCGATCCTGCGCTGGCGGATGAGATTGGTACGGGTTATGATATTATCGTGGCCAATATCGTGGCGGACGTCATTATCGGCATGGCACCCATGTTCGCGGATAAGCTGGTACCGGGCGGCCGCTTGATCTGTTCGGGCATCCTCAATGAGCGCGCCGACGAGGTTCGTGCGGCACTGGAGGGCTGCGGTTTGGTTATTTTGTCACATTCGCATAGCGAAGATTGGAGTGCCTTGACCGCAAAACGATGATTCACGTAATGTTCACTTGCAAAACTTCAATTTTTTTGTTAGAATAGGAAAGGTTATAGAATTGTTATGCCGAGATTCTTTGTGACCGGTCAGCCGGAGGATGGGCTGTTGACCCTGCGCGGCGAAGATGCGCACCATGCCGGGCGCGTGTTGCGGCTGCGCCCGGGGGAAGCGGTAACGCTGTGCGACGGTGCAGGCACGGATTACGACTGTACAGTTGCGTCGGTGGAAAAAGAGACGGTAATCTGCCGGGTGCAGGGTAGCCATCCGGCTGTAACCGAGCCGCGACAGCAGCTGACCCTGTGCATGGCGTTGCCAAAAGGCGATAAGATGGATTTTATCGTGCAGAAAGCGGTCGAGCTGGGGGTGCATGAGATCATCCCGTATGTGTCCCAGAACTGCGTTTCGCGGCCGGACAAGACAGAAAAAAAGGTTGAGCGTTGGCGCAAGATCGCGCTGGAAGCCGCTAAGCAGTGCGGCCGTGGCCGCTTGCCGGAAGTTTGCGCGGTTGTCATGGCTGAACAGGCGATGGCGCGGGCGGCTCAGAGCGAGACTGCGCTGTTTTTCTACGAGAATGAACGGGAAACGGGTCTGCATGATGTGTTGCAGCATGGCGTAGGCAGCACGGTATCGTTGGTGATCGGGCCGGAAGGCGGCTTTGCGCCGGAGGAAGCGGCGCTTGCTGCACAGCTGGGGCTGAAAAGCGTGTCGCTAGGCACGCGCATCCTGCGATGCGAAACCGCGCCGATTGCGGCGCTTGCCGCCGTGCTATATGCCGGCGGAAATATGTAAGATTAAAAAGAGGGAGTGTGTGCATTGGCTAAGGGCAATGTGGGTAAAAAGCCAATCAGTGAGGAAGAATATACCACCAATAAGGTGTTAACGGTATTCAGCGTTTGTCTGCTGGGCGTGCTGGTGCTGATGGCGTTGCAGCGCCTGCTGGATTATACCAACACTTGGATGACCGGCATGCGTGTGGCGCAGGTGCTGTTGGGTGTGGGCGTTGTGTTTGCACTGTGCGGTGTTGTCCTGCTGGTGCGTGAGGCTTCCGGTAAGCGTAACAGTACGCGTCGCATCCTGTGCGGGCGCAATGTACTGATTGCCAGCATCGTGATGATCGCGGCGATGGCTTCCATTGTGCAGTTCGGCGCGGGACCGATCAAGATTCTGTACGCGGTGCTGCCGGTACTGGCGGTGTATTATCTGGTTTTCCATTCCTACGCGCGGGAATTCTTCATTATCACGATTGATGCCGGCGCAGGTATCGCGTTGATGTGGCTGGTGCATCGCGCGTTGGCGACGACCAATTTTGTCTGGGTAGCCTATGCGGCGCTTGGCGCGGCGGTTGTACTGGCGGTCGTGCAGCTGATTGTGGTAGGTATGTTGCGCAGCAAGAACGGTAAATTCCTGTATCGCGGTAAAAAGGTTGACTTACAGTTCAGCCGCAACGCGTACACCATGCTCACCGTAACCCCGATCCTGATGGCGGTATTGGTGGCAGCGGTGCTGTTTGCCCCGGCGCATGTGCTGATTGCAATGGGTGCGGCAGCGGCATATCTGTTCATCACGGCGGTATACTATACTGTAAAGCTGATGTGATTTTGCGACAGCAATAAAGGCGGGCGGCTTGAGCCGTCCGCCTTTTTGTAAGGGGGGAGCGACATGAAACGGCTTGCCGTTGTGCTGGCGGTGTTGATGCTGGCTGTCGGCGCAGCGCTATGGTGGTTGCCGCGTGTGCTGGCGCCACAGGTTGGCAGCCCGTATGAGGCTGCGGTGCTGCTCGAGCAGGATGTGCGCGCGGGCGGGGACGGCATACTGTTTTGTGAGGAGCAAGTAGATCCGGATGAGGTCTATCGCGCGTTGGAGGCGTGTTACCCCTATGCGTTTTCGCTGCATGCGACCGTGCGTCCGAACCGGACGGTTGAGTTACAGGTGCAGGTTTCGCGGCAGGCGCGGCAGGCACAGGCACAGTCTTATGCTGCTGCGCTTGCAGCGGACAGCATCCAAGAAGGCATGAGTGATGTACAAAAGCTGCGTGCGCTGCACGATACATTAGTCCGGCTATGTCAGTACGATACCGATACGGCGGAACAGGCATCTCCGGATGGCGCGACCGCCCCCTTTGCAGCAGACGGGGCCTTGCTTGACCATAGGGCTGTATGCTCGGGATATGGCCGTGCGTTTGGTATGCTGTGTGAAGCGGCTGGCATTGACAGCATCTATATCGCATCGGAAGAGATGAACCACGGTTGGAACGCGGTGCGGCTGGATGGGCAGACATATTTTATCGACTGTACATTTGACGACCCGGTACCTGACCGCGGTGCGTATGTCTCCGACCAGTATTTTATGCTCACAGCGGAGGAACTGGTCGCCACCCACGTCTGGGGTGAGGCATTCTATGAACAATTGCTGGACAGCATGGAAAATGCGGAATAGCTTCATATTACGCAAAACAAAAACCGCACGGCAGTAAAATACTGCTGTGCGGTTTGTTGATTTTGTATGATTGTGATGTGCTTAAACTGCATCCAGCGCGTGCAGGATGCGTTCCGCGGAAGGCAGATGCTTTACGCGTTTGAGTTGAATCCCAAGTTTTTGTGCCAGATCTTCAAACAGGTCATAACTCTCATCGCGGCAAACATACAGCGTTTCCGGTATGCCATGCTTACGAAATACCTCAGATAAAGCAGTAAGGGCGCAGCCGATGAAATCTTCCGGTTTGCAGTGGTACAGGCTGAGCTGCTTATCGGCTTGACGATCGGTTACAACAACGTGCAGCGGGAAATAGGGGATATCGTTTTCCTCATCCTGCACCGGCTCATCCAACCAACCGAAATCAAATTCCATACGCGGAACGGATGTAGAGACAGGCAATTGGCTCAGTTCTTCCATGAGGGGAGAGCCCTCGGTCATGGCTAATGTGGAGCTGACTTCAGGCGGTATAGCAAAAGGTGCGATGACATTATACCATAGGTCTTCTTCAGCAGAGTAATACCGAAGCAGCATTTCGCCATTTTCATAGTCCGGGATAGCGTCGATTTCTTGCAGCGCAAGCAACTGCATGTGAAGATTGTCCAAGCAATCCAAGATAAAGACCAATTCCTGTTCGTGTGGTGTTTGGCTCCAATAGCCATGGCGCTTATGGCTTACCCAAGGCCACAGGCCGTCTCCAAAATCGACGGCAAGTTGGCTGTAGATGGTTTGAATTTCTTCCGGCACATCGTCTTTTTTGGTGAAGAAGACGCCGTAATTTTCCATTTCAATAAACTGGCGGGTTTCTTCCTTTTCGCTCTCCTGCGACAGGGTACCATATTGGTAATCGCGCGGCGAGGGATAGACCAAGAAGCCCTTGGAATCATCAGCTTCCTGCACGCAACTGAAAAAGATCATCTGATCGTTGCTTTCCGGAATGTAGGCGAATGGAACCTCGCACGGGATCTTGTCCCAAGGGTTCAGTTCGGCAATTTCGGAAAGACATTCTAAGAGCGTCCGCCAGAGTATGTTTTCTTTTCGCTGCTTTTCTTTTAAAGCAGTTTTATGTGAGTCAATTTTGTTGCCCATGATATGTAGCCTCCTCGTGTATGGTGATGCACCGCTGTAAGCTGGTTTATGATTCGAAACGCAACTTTATACTACGGCGGGAGAAAGATGAGCCGCCTCCTCTGACCATGCAACCGGGAGACCGGCTATGAAAAGATCGAGTGAGGCACATAACTGTGCTGTGGTCAAGTGCAGCGCCTTGCTCGTTTTAGATGACTGCTTATAGTATATTGCATATGGAAACAAAATTCAATGGAGTTTTCAAAAATTTACTCAATATAGATACAAAATATAATGTGTCTATCTCTGCATAACCACATCATGTATGGCACAGATAAGGGAGGTTAGCACATACACACCGCCTCCCGCAGGCGCGTCAGATCATTTTCATCCGGGTGGGATAGTGCAGCGTCGAAGTTATCCAGCATCAGCTGGCGTCGCGGGCTGTCCTCCATCTGTTCATAGCGGGTGCGGACGGCTGGGGGCATTTTGCCTTGGCACATATAGCTGCCGCACACGGCCACGCCGTCCGGCAGATACTGCTGTGCGGCGGAGAGGATTTTATCGAAATATTCCGGTGCGCCGCCAAAGCCAGCAGTACCGAACAGGAAAACCTGCTGTCCGGTCAGGCGGGACAGGAACGCCGCAGTGTCCGCATCGCAGGTGCCCTTGTCTGTCCAGAAGCCGACATAGATGCGGTCGGCGGCCAGTGCAGCATCATCCGGCGCACCAAAATACAGGCAGCTTTCTGCGGGCAGCGCGTCACGAATGGTTTCGGCCAAACGGCGGGTATTGCCGGTTTTGCTGCTGTATACGATCGCGTAAGTCATGCGTCATTCTCCTTTTCGTAAATACAGTGTACGCCTTGATGCGCCATCATGCCGCCAAGGCATTTTTTATTGCAGCGCACGCAGCGATGGATCTCGTTTGCGTGGCCGGACGCGACCTTATTCGGCCATTCCGGGTCAGCGATCAGCTGGCGGCTCATGGCCGCGCAGTCGATGCGGCCGGAGGCCAGCTGCTGTTCGACGAAGTCGGGCTGCGTCAGTCCGCCGACGCCGCAGATGGGCAGATTTGTCAGCTGCCGCACTTGGTCACAGAACGGGAGAAAGCAGCCCTCCTCCGAAAAATGCGGGTGGTTGGCAGGTGGGATGGTGTCGGTCAGTTCGCCGTGGTTAGCCAGTGTCACATGGAAGCTGGTCACGCCCGCCTGCTCGAGCAGCGGCACGAAGACCGGCAATTCCTCTTGCAGCACGCCAGCGTTGCCATAATGCGGGTTTTCCTGCCGTACGGCCAGCTTAAAGTCGATCGGGATGTCGGGTAGGCGGCGGCGCACGGCGCGCACCGCTTCGACTGCAAAGCGCGCGCGGTTTGCCGGGCTGCCGCCATAGTCGTCGGTGCGTTGGTTGTACACGGTCGAAGAGAAGCTGCCGCACATGCGGTCGCCGTGGACCTGTACCATGTCAAAGCCCGCCTTGCGTGCGAGCACAGCGGCGCGGCCAAAATCTTCAATAATCCCATGAATCTTTTTTACAGGCAGATTGGTGATGTACGGCCCGATCTGCTGGTTAAGCAATGGACGCAGATCGGCGGGGCTGATCTTTTTGGTCAGCACGCCGGGGATGTATTTCAGCATTGCTTTGATGTTGGAATCCGACTGGTGCAACTGGGCGCATAACAGGCAGTCTTCGTCGTGTACCGCTTCGGCAATGTGCTGGTAAAAGGCGAAGCCTTTTTTGCTGTACAGCGACGGACCGAAGCCGTGTTGGCCGACCGGTACGTCGCCCAGAATGATCATTGCGCAGCCACCTTTGGCGATGGCACGCAGACGTGCGACCAGTTCGTCTCCGGGCAGTCCCATCGAGGTCGGCGCAAAGATGATGCGGTTTTTCAGGGTCAGCCCACCGTAATCGACCGGGCTGTTTATCGTCTCGTACATAGTTTTGTATTCGCTTCCTTTGGTTTGATCTTGCGCAGTAGTGTGAGCAGCTGCGCGCGTTCGGTTTGGTCTAAGCCGTCCAGCATGCTGCTATCCCAGTCGAAGAATACCTGGTGGCTGGCTTCAAATGCCTGTTTGCCCTTTTCGCTCAAGGAAAGACGGTAGGCGCGGCCGTGTTTTTCACGCGTCAGGAATCCGTCCTCGGTCAAACGTATCATGCTGCGTTGGCAATAGCCCCAGTCCAGACCGAGCGCCTGGGTCAGTTCGGCCTGCGTGCAGCCCGGATGACGGCCGATATACAGCACCGGGTACAGCAGCCCTTGGCTCAGTCCGAGCTGGTCGAGCACACGTCCGGTGTAGGCTGAAAAACTGCGGGATAAGATAGTGACGTGATAGGCAAGCGTGTCAAGCATGCGCATCGCTCCTTTCTTGACTTTGTCAAGTATACGCTGAAAACTTGATAAAGTCAAGTGATGCTTTCAGAATTTGAATTTTGTTCACAAAAGGACAGGAGACAAGAAAAACCCCGAAAACCATGTGGCTTTCGGGGTGGTATCGGTTACTCTTTACCCAGCTGCCTGAGTTTGCATACGCCCTGTGTCATGCTGCCCATGGGGCAGAACGAGCACCAAGTACGCGGACGGTAGAGCACCATAACGATCAGGCCGATCAGCAGCGAGGTCAGCATCAGGCTATAAAAACCGAAGCTGAATTGTGCGATCCATGCGGGCACGGAGCCTGCGGTATACGCCCAATCCCACGGCACGCGGAACGTCCAGAACAGTTTGACGGCTTCCCGCAGCGAGGATGCGCCCGCGCCGACCAAATAGGTTTGAAACAGCATATTGCCGAACATGGCGAGGAAAAAGGCAAGGAAGCCGTAGCGAAACCATTTGGAGCTCAGCCAGCGTGGCGCAGGTTTGCCGCGTGACAGCTTGCAGCGTCCGCCCAGCATCGTAAACAGTTGGCCGCGTCCACACAGGTGGTTGCAAAAGAATTTATTGCCGCCGAAAATGGCAAACAGCAGCGGCAGAATGAAGTCCAGCATGCCCAGCCAAGCAAACAGGATATTGAAAAAACCGAGCACGAAAAATGCGATCGACCACAGCCATAGGTAGTCGTACCAATGTTTTTTCTTGTTCATGCCTGTGCCTCCCGTTCGGAAAGTGTGATACAGTCGGCTGGGCAGACTTTCGTGCATTTACCGCAGCCAACGCAGCGCAGCGCATCCATGACAGCATAGCAGCCGTGATGGATGCGGATCGCGTCCCGCGGGCATTCGTTCATGCACGCGCCGCAGGAAACACAGCGCGTGCGGTCGGCTTGGGCGAAGCGTTTGGATAGCATAAGTACCTCCGTGCAGGCAGGATAAGGCCTGCTGTTGTGATAGTATCAGTATACGCGCCCGGTGGGCGGCTGTATGTGACTTGCTCACAAAAGCCAATGCTTGACAGCGGACGCAGGCTGTCGTATAATAGCAGACAAGGGAATGAAGTGCTCCCATGGCATTTTGCCAGAACCGCTGATAAGGCTGATGACTTCTGCAAGTTTGTTTGCAGGGTTATCAGCTTTTTTTGTGCCTGCAAATGGGAAATGAAGTCCTGCAAACAAAAGTCAATAGCTGAAATGAAAAAAGTCCCGCAAAATTTGCG
>OEQS01000204.1_pt1 | contig 9686 bp, 13 predicted proteins | sample 1539731 | NCBI WGS metagenome assembly OEQS01 (sample SAMEA3891890, study PRJEB23780) | metagenome | biome: terrestrial biome; feature: animal house; material: Caecal content | place: Italy | collected 2015-05-05 | reverse complement strand
TATCGGCTCTGCGTCTTAGCGTCTGGCTCTTGGATAATGGATAAATTCAGTTGTCGTACCTCGATCAAGGTCTCATGTTTGCATTTAGGACAATACAGTGGAAAGTTTTCTAGCACCGTATCATCGCGGATTTTCAATCGTGTTTTACTACCGCAAAAGGGGCATAAAACCCATTCAATTTTTCCCATAGCGATGCCTCGCGCATTTAATGCTGCTGCTCTTTACCGAGCAAAATCTGCTTCACAACATTGACATAGTGGTCTGCTTGTCGCGTTTCAAATGGGATAACACGCGACCACATCCGCAAGCCTTGATAGTAATATAAAATCAAGTCCGCGATCTGGTCAGCATCAACATCATTAAACTCTCCATTATCCATTCCATACTTGAGCAGACCGACCCATCTTTTTCTCGCTTTTTCGTTGACTTGAATGAAGAAATCCTCGTTTCCCATATTGGCGTATTCGTAAATGGCCAGACTTAACGAAGACTCTTTTTCCATAATTTCGTGCCGCATCGTTTCAAGCATATCTTCCAATATACTTACGGCACTTTCTTTGTTTTCCATGCGATCATCAATCGCATATTCCTTTGAAATTATATCGGAAAAGATTTGTTGCGTTCCCGAATAATAACGATAAAGTCCGCCACGGCTCAATCCTGTTTTTTCACAAATATCCGTCATGGTCACAGCTTTAAAACCTTTTGCCGCAAAAAGTAAATATGCCTCTTGCAGAATTTTTTCTTTTGTTTTTGTCCCCTTCGTCCCCATTCTATACTTCTACTTCCTCTCGCAATACGGAATACAAACAGTAAGAAAGAATTTTCCCGTTTTTGTACACTCCATTTCGCATTGTGCCTTCATAGGTAAATCCAGCTTTCTCTAAAACACCTCTGGAGCCCGCGTTACATTCAAACGGTTCTGCATAGATACGGACAATATCAAATGCAGTAAAAGCTTCTTTGCAAATACGCTGCACCGCTTCCGTCGTAATGCCATTACGCCAATATTCCTCAGCAAGCCAATATCCCAGTTCGCCGGATTTTTCAAATACATCTTCTTGAAGGGTAATGCCTATGCTCCCCACGGCTTTGCCGTCAATAACAATTGCTCTAGTGATTTGTCTTTGCCCCTCATGTGCAACGCAGTCATCGATAAACCACTTTGCATCATCTAGCGTATAAGGAAACGGGAAAGTATTTCGAAGATTATTTGCAATATTCGGATTATTCGCAGCTACTACAAGGCTGTCGGCATCATCGTGCTTCCATTCTCTCAAAATAAACTCCAACATAACTGACACCTCCTAAAAGCGACATTATTGTCGCTTAATTATACGACGCTATTGTCGCTTTTGTCAACAGAGCCACTATACAGATTTTAATCAATCGCAGCGGCAGTATAGAGTACATCTCCTTTGCGAAATGGAATCACAACAGAATCAATAACATCTATATTTGATTATTTCTCGCCAAATTCCCCAAATTATAATTCTTTCCTGCTCCGTTTATAAGATCGGCACATACAGTTCACAGAGATGTCGATCCACCAGTTCTTTTCTATAACATTCCATGACTGGTCTGTTCGGGTCCAAAATCCGGTTTTCCCTAATCGTTTCATCAAAGCATTTTTGCCATGCAGCTGTAATGGATGCAGTGGTATGTTCAATCAGAAATACCAGATACTTACCGCCTTGTATTTCTCTTTTCAAGATTTCCTCGCCAAAATCTTCATTAGTAGAAATGCTCGCACAGACATCATATCTGCACAAGCTACTTTCTGTGACACAGGGATCATCCAAGGGAATCGCCCAAATTGTTGTTTGGGAATGATACAAACGCTTTTCAACCAACCATTGTTTGAAGGTGTTCATCAACTCGCGGTTCGCATCCCCATACGCACCCGTTCTTCTCATATATACCACCGAATAAGACGGTATTGTTTTCTCGTTTATCTGAATGTAAAAGCTCAACAAAAAATCTCCAATTTACAAAGTACATCGATGTCTAAACAGATGGTAAACCCAATTAAAATGATTTTCAAGAACTTTTTTAAAAGGATGCCACCTCATCAAAACACCTTTTTATTTCATCCAGTTCATGCCGCTTCTCCCCCCAACTTTCTACATAGCCACAGTCACAACAAACATAACGTGCAACAGGTACCCGTTCCACAGTAACCACTTTTGTGATCGCAATGCTATGGGCTAAATAGCGGCGGGCATTGTCCGGCACACGCACGATATTCCTTGAATGGCATTGGGGGCAACATCCTGTATTCTTCATCTTCATTCCCTCCTTGCCCAGTAGAGTAAAATGCCGCACGCCATCAGCAATACGGCAGACCATATCCCAAGAACCGGCGGATAGGTGCCGACAAGGGCCGCTATCAGAAGCATTGCCAGCGGGACGATATATTTGCGGGGGTGGTGCCACAAATCGCTTTCTGTTTTCCAACCACGGATCGGGTGTTTCCATTCCAAAATTACCGACAGAATGGCGCTTTGTATGGCAAACAGAAGAACCATCCCTACATGGGAAAGTCCGATCCCCCCATGAATCATCTGCCAACTGGACAGATAGATACCCGCGATAGCTCCGTTGACAATAAAGATAAACAGACAATATCTTCTGCAAAACCGGCCTGCCTGTCCGGGAAGAACACGGATAGCCTGTTCCATATCAGGGTCGCAGGACAGCAGCGTACAGATCGGCGTGTTCAGGCAAAGGATCGCAAGGCCGATGGGAAACATATTCAGCCCTTGAAATTCACCGAACAGCAGCGGCAGGAAGCAGGCAATCGCACACAAACCCACGGTATTGATAAGATAGCTCTTATTTGCCAGCAGATACCACGTAAGATAAACAAACACGCTTCCGCTATGGCCTGTATGCTGGATGACTCTTTTTGAAGCGGCAACACTATAAAAGTCATAGGCATCTGCAAAAGCCAAATACAGTACCGCAGCCAAAATACTCACTGTTGCAGCGATCAGAATCGCCGCGTCTTTCCGCATCAGCAATATGACTGCCAGAATACCGGCGACCCAAAGAATCGGCAGCACAATAAGACCTTTGCGGCACATCCGATACCCCGCCGCAGTTACCGCACAGGCCATACAACCACAGAACACCGCAATGGCAATTTCCCACGGATACCATGAAGCAGCAGCGAAGAACAGCGCCCAAATGGGTAGCGTCTTGGTAATCAGGGTATGCGCCCCCAGCACCGTTACATAGAAAAAGATAAAACTGCGGTTATCAAAGGGAAGCATAAACATTCCCTGCATAGCCTCTATGTGCCGCTTCCCGGTCAACATCTGCCACATGATGCCGCCAGTAAAAATGGTGGAAGTCAGGTAAAGAATAAACGGTGCAATCTCCACCTGAAATTCAGCGGTATCAATCGCAATGAACAGGATCACAGCCGCCAGCAGGCTTTTTCCTGCGCTTTGGTATTTTGCGCCAAAAAACTGTTTGGAAAGTGCTTTAGTGGTGTTCATCATCGGCCAGCACCTCCCGGATGTTTCCGGCAGCAATCTCCGCGCCGGTAAATGTGCGGCTGATTCTGCCTTGCTCCAAAACCAGCACACGGTCAGAGGTCAGGCAGAGACTTTCTAAGATATGGGATGAAAACAGAAGTGTCCCATACTGCTTATATCCAGCCATGAGCTGATACAAAAATTCTGTGCTTTGAAAGTCCAGCCCGTTCACAGGTTCATCCAGAAGCAGCAGCTTGGGCCGCAGGGCAAATGCTGTAATCAGGTAGGCTTTTTTCAGGTTGCCGGTGGACAACTCTTTTAGAAGAACATTGGCATAGTCCTCAAAGTGAAATCCCCTTATGAGGTCAGACACATCCGGCAGCGGGACACCATAGGACGTCGCCACATACGTTAGATATTCCCGGAATGTGAAATACTGAAATGACCGATCTTCCGCAAAGACAATGTATCGGTTCCGCTTGAAATCTTTGTCCCGGAACGAGAATGAATGACCGTCCCATGCCGCGCTGTCCAGACGGTAGCCCGGCAGCAAACCAGCCACGGTTTTAATAAAGGTGGTTTTCCCGGCACCGTTCAGCCCAATCAGCCCGACAACTTCATGTTTCCCTAAATCCAACGAAAGGCCAGAGAGTACGGGATAACCAGCGGTGTACCAAACACTTAAATCGTTCAGGGAAAGAAGTGCCTTGCTGTTCATTTTGCATTACCCCCGATCGTTTTTATCCTTTTTCCAAAGCGAATAGGCCGAGCCCAGAAATGCGCCGCCGAGGACAAGATACAGCAAAGCAAAGGGAATATTCATGGTAAAAACGCTAAAAATCATGCAGCAGACAAACACGATGCCGAGGATCAAGCGAAAATAAAAGTGACGCATACAAATTACCTCCTATATTTCTGTATGACATTGGATTTCTTACTTACAAGGCAAGCACACACCAAAGCAAATCCGTCTGCGGAAATGTCCGCGAATGGTACGGTTTTGACCGCGAAAAAAGGCAGGCAGCCATAAGGCCGCCTGCCACTTGTCGAAGCAAAGATTATTCTGTTTTGACCGGCTGGAAAGACAAGGTGACAACGGACTGGAACACACCGTCTTTGTAATCGGTTGTGATGGTGCCATCGTAGCGATCCGCCGCTGTCTGCACACTTTTCAGCCCCCATCCGTGAGAAGCTTTATCTTCTTTGGTAGTTTCTAACTCTCCGCCATTCTCTGTGGGGGCGTTGCCATACCCATTTTCCACTTTGATGATAAGCATGGCATTGATCCGCCGGACCGTCAGATTAAGGAAGCGCAGCTCGTCAGGGGCCGCTTCGGCTGCCTCCAAAGCGTTGTCCAGCAGGTTTCCCAAAATCGTTGTCAGGTCCACACTGCGGATATTGGTGTTGTGTGGATATTCGATATTGACCTTTGTTTTGATCTGCTCTTGCTCAGCCAGAGCCATTTTGCTGCTGATAAGGTAATCCAAGGCCTTGTCGCCCGTCCAGACTGTTTGAGATATTTCCCGGACAGGGGTTCGCAAATCCTCACAATAGCGCACCGCCTCCTGAATATCACCTTGGGTCAGGCATTGATAGATGGTCTCAATGTGATTGTGCAGGTCGTGATGCAGCTTGGCATTGCTCTCATAGGTGTAGCGCAATGTCTGATAATTCCGTTCCAGTATTTCGGTCTGCTCCTGTTTTAGGTTTGCGATCTCCGCCTCCATTTCCCGCTGTTGGTTGACGCGGTAAAACAAAACAGCAAACAGCAAGATCATAGAAAGAATGATCCATGTGCCTACCTGATCTTCGCTCAGCGGCAAAATTGTCTGTTCTGACAAGGTTACTGCGCCAAACATTCCCAAAATGACGAGAATGGACAAAGCCCGAAAATTTCCCGCACTTTGACGGCCTTGCTTTGCCAAGGCAATCGCAGCCCCTGCCATCAGCAGGCGCACCAAACAAATGCCAGCCCAATATTCCATCGAAGCTGGGTTGATAAAATTACCCGAGCGGAACAGGATGCCCAAGCCCGCCCTCAGCAGGAAGTCCCACAGTCCTACACCGACTTCATAAAAGAAAACTAAGAACAGACAAAGGTTGAACTTGTCCCGCACATAATACCATGTGACCGCGGCAATGACCAGTAATTCGGTTCCCAAAGCCACCAGTGTCGGGAAGCCTACGACTTGCAAAACAGTAATCAGCGCACCGCTGACAACAGAAACAAACAGCATCCCTTTTTCCGGCCGAAACCGCATTACCTTTGCCGATAAAAGAATACCTAAATGCAGGCGCAGTTCATTGGTGAGAAAGCAGACCAAGATCGCAACCCATCCCATTATATATGCGCCCCCCAAAACTGATTGATTTTTTGCTTTACCTCCTGCAAATGAGAACGACTGATTGGTAACCGCTCCCCGTTCTTTAATACCGCTTCCCCATCGCTAACCTTCATAATCTGAACGATATTGACGATACAACCACGGTCAACGAAGATAAATTCCGATGCGGTCAGTTCATCGAATACTTGCTGCAAACTCTTTCGCACTTTTGTAGTTCCGATACCGGACACAATGCTATGATTGGCACTGGTAAACAAAAACTTTGCCCCGCAGGCGATGGAACAAAATTTTCCAATGATAAGTTTGTCATGGTTGATCGGATAGTGGTACAGTACATTGTTTTTCTCAAACTTCCGTGGGTCATAGACGAAGTCGTTATACATGGTGAAATCCCCGACAAGGATGTTGGGATTCTTGATGACATTTTTCAGATAAACGGTTTCGTGGTCGTTGGTGCGAGGATAAATATTCTCTGGATTCATAACGTTCCCTCCTCTCGAAGTTATGAGAACTCGTATCTCTCAATCTGCGAAAAATGGTTGTTCTCCACATAGTAAACAGTGTGTTCCTTTGCCGAATAAACGAAAGAAACTCTGGTGGCCCAGATTCCTTCCTGTCGGACGGCTTGAAGTACAGAAAACGCATCGGTGGCAGTAAACTGCTTTCCGTATGTGTTCAGAAGTTGAGCGGCCCTTTCGTATCGGTTATCTCCCGGCACAAGAAATGGCATTGTACTTTCGGGTGCAAGGACAGAGTAATTGGTAATCAGCGAGTAGCGTCCATCATCTTCCCGCCAGCCAATACCCGGTTCAACGATCAGGGTACGCCCCTGCTGGTCGGACAACATGGCCTGCATGGTGGCATCCGGGGCATAGACGATCTTCCGTTCCTGCACGATTTGCAGTGCATCGTCAAAACTGATTTTGGCCTGCACAAACTGTTCTGTCAGGTCTGCAATTGTCATGCAACCTTTGAAATCCTGATAGGCCCCCTCCGGGTTTCCGTGAACATACAACAAGGTTCCGACATTTCCGTTGCGATTCACGCCATGATAGGAATGACGCACCCCATCGGGCCGTAGGATGCCGATATAAAAGCGGTCTTTTTCTGTTATGATTTTGTGATCCCATACGGCAAGGTCAATCTCAAAATTGAAGCCGGTGGTGGTATCATCACCTCGGTAGACAAATCGAGTACACATGGTCTTTTCCTTTCTTGCGATATATTTGTTGCTTTTATCGTACTGCTGATACGAATGCTTTTCCATCCACAAGACAATACAGAGTCGATCTGTATCAAACAAAAAGCAGGGGCTGCATTTCTGCAACCCCTGCCGATTCATTTCTGATAAATGATTTTACGAATGGCCGATACGGACAGGAAATATTTTTCCGCTAACGCCTCCATAGAGGTTCCGTTCTGAAACTCCTCTACGATTTGGCGGTTTCGTTGCTGCAATTCCTGCCGGTAGCCCGAAGCTTCTCCCCATCGTTTTTGCTGAGCTTGATCGGCGGGAACATAAAGATAGCCCCCTTGAATATAGCTTTGCAATTCCTTGACCAGCGCATCGGGAAGAAGATTTTTTGCATTGATGTATTTCATGCAGGCTTCCTCCTTGAGAAAATTGTCAAGCAGCAAAGCCAGCATATTGATTATGCGACGATTTTTACTCCATGCAAACGTCGCAATCCACTGGCTTTGCATGGAGCCGCACTTCGTTGAGTTTTGTCATTCGACACCACTTCTTTCTGTTTTTCAATATAATTATACCATCTTCCTTATTACACCGCAAGAAACTGAATATGAATAATAAAATGTATGTTAGATAACCGCTGCGTGACTTGCTGAAAAAGCAGGTCACTTTTCTTTTGCAGAAGGACAGGCAAGAAGCAGCGGTTCCCTACATACCATGAACAAAAGGAGGGAAAAGCGTATGAAAAAAGGAGACTTGCCTGTTGTGTACTGCACTTACTGTAATACTGAAAAGAGTGTATCTGAACTTCTGGAAGAGTCCTTTCGGCTGTATCTTCACCGCATCCTTGCCGGATATGGGAAAGCTACGCTACAATAATGTCGATGAATGGCCGCTTATCTCAGGAGATATGGTATGTACTTAGAGATAAGCAACCCCATGGATTACCATGTAGCTTTATACATCAGACTATCAAAGGAGGATGAAAACGAAGGACCATCCCAGAGTGTTCAGAACCAGAAATCTCTGTTGCGAGAGTTTGTTCAGCAGCACCGGCTGTCCGTCTTCGACACTTATGTAGATGACGGATGGAGCGGTACCAGCTTTGACCGTCCCAGTTTCCAACGAATGATTGGCGACATTGAAACAAAAAAGGTCAATATGGTCATCACCAAAGATCTTTCCCGTTTGGGACGTGATTACATCATGACCGGCCACTATATGGAGCGGTACTTCCCAGAACACCGGGTGCGGTATATCTCCCTGCTGGACGGCATTGATACCGGCGTGGACTCTACCGCCAACGACATCACCCCATTCCGTGCCATCATGAACGACATGTACGCGAAGGACATCTCCAAGAAGATCAAGAGCGTCAAGCGGGATAAGCAACGGAAGGGGCAGTTCATCGGCGGCAAGCCCATGTACGGGTACAAGATGCATCCAACGGAGAAAAACAAGATCATCATTGACGAGGAAGTGGCTCCGGTAGTGCGGCGTATCTTTGCTTTAGCCCTTTCCGGTATGAGCTGCCGCAAGATTGCGACCACGCTCAATGAGCAAGGTGTCCCAACACCAGCCACCTACTGCGGCTGGAAAGTTGGAAATCCTGGCCCCTACACCGGGCTGTGGAGCAGCGAGCGGATCTCCGAAATGCTGAAGAACGAGACCTACATCGGTAATATGGTGCAGGGACGTATGGTGAAGATCAGCTACAAATCCAAGAAGTGTCTGAGGCAATCACCGGAAAACTGGGTCGTAGTGGAAGGAACTCATGAGCCGATCATTGACCCGGAAACTTTTCAGAAGGTGCAGATGCTGGTAAACAGCCGCAAGCACACCCGAAGCCGGACCTATGACTTTCTCTTGAAAGGACTGATTTTCTGCCACGAATGCGGCTATCCCATGGCGGTGCTCAACCGCAAGAATGCCGCTGGTGAAGATCGCCTGTTCTTTGTTTGCCGAACTTACCAGCGATTCACCAAGGCGGGTGTCTGCTCCTGTCATTCCATCAAGGAAGAAACGGTGAATGAAGCCGTACTTGCCAAGGTGCGAGAGGTGTGTCAGGCCTATCTGAATCCTGACCGGCTGCGCCCGCTTGCAGAAGAAGCAGTGGAGAACGCCAGCAAGGAGTCCAGCTGTGAAGCGGAGATGCAAGCGCTGCAATCTAAAATCACCGCTCTGACCACCAATCTGGATCAGATGTACATGGACCGACTGAGTGGTCTTCTCTCCGAAGAGGACTTTCAGCGCATCTATCAGAAGGTCAAGATGGACCGCACGGTTCTGGAAGATCGGCTGAACAGCCTACAAGAACAGGCAAAGCAACCGGTGAACACCGAAGACAAAGCCAAGGCACTGGTGAAACAGTTTCTGGATTCAGCACTGACCAGCCGGGAACTGCTGGTCAGCCTCATCGAACGGGTGGAACTGACCGAGGAAAAAGAGATCATCATCAAATTCCGCTTCCGTGGGTTGGAGGCGATTTCTTAAAGGGCATCGTTTACAATAGGCGTGTCGCTATGTATCCCGCATTGAAAAGCGGGCGCTTGGAAAGCTGGAGGAGGCGCTGAGCCGGGAGATGGGATAGAGGAAGCGGGAAAAGCCCCCGTGGACGTCCAGAGGCGTCCACGGGGGCATTTCACCACAATCTCTGTCAGTTGTTTT
>OEQS01000201.1_pt1 | contig 9732 bp, 10 predicted proteins | sample 1539731 | NCBI WGS metagenome assembly OEQS01 (sample SAMEA3891890, study PRJEB23780) | metagenome | biome: terrestrial biome; feature: animal house; material: Caecal content | place: Italy | collected 2015-05-05 | reverse complement strand
CTTCCATCTTCGCTTAATTTCCACCAAAAATCACAAGGGGGAAATGACTCGAAATCGAGTTGTCCGAAAGGGCACGTGGGTTCGAATCCCACCGTCTCCGCCAAAAAAGCACCGCAATTTGGATACAATGGGTATCAAGGTTGCGGTGCTTTCTTTTGCCCGAATATGCTTATTTCAAGGGCATTCGGGCTTTTGAGGTATCGGTCGTTGCCTAATTCGAACGACAGTCCACCGCCGATCCAGTTTTCAAGGGAGCTAAACGGCAGTGGGCTATCATTTATTTTTGAGGTCATCGTTTCATTTGTGGGTTATCGTTTATTTATCAAGTCCCAACGATATAAAGGAAAAGCATGGCCCGATGACAAAGTGGGATTGGATCATGCTTATATTTTATTGACATAATCACTCCTATATAGTATTATTCTATATAGGAGTGATTATATGAAAACACACGGAGGATTTTTAACGTCACAAATCAAACAGATCAGCTCCAGAATCTTTGAACAGATGCTGGAGGACTACGAAATCCGGGAATTTAACGGTGCACAGGGAAAGATCCTGTATGTACTATGGGAGTGCGGTGAGATACCGATTTCACAGATTTCCCACCGTACCTCGCTGGCCAGAACCACACTGACCAGTATGATAGACCGGATGGAACAGGGAGGCATGGTAAAAAGGCGGCAGAATCCGGAGAATCGGCGGGAAATTCTGGTTTCGATCACACCGGAAGCCCAGCGCTTACGTAAAGAATATGACGCTGTCTCGCAGCAGATCAACGAAGTGTATTACAGGGGATTTACCAAGAAAGAAATACAACAACATGAGACATATTTGACCCGCATTCTAGCCAATCTGGAAGAATATGAAGCGTTAAGCAGGAGGAAAACAACATGAAAGTATCACTGCCACATCCTACAAATGCATACTGTCCCCAGACATTTTATACCTATGGAACCTATAAGGAAGATGGAACCCCGAATTTTGGCCTGTTCTGCTGGTTTGGCTTTTGCTGGGACGGAGAACTAAGCGTCATGGCCTGCATCGGAGGCGAAAAACTGACAAAGGATCGCATCCGCGCCACAGGCCGTTTTTCGGCTAATCTAGTCACGGAGGAGCTTCTTCCTCTTGCCACCTATTTTGGAAACAAATCGGGCTATGATCCCAATAAAATGCAAGTGGACGCCGCCATTTCCAAAGGACGCGTTCTGGATATCCCGATTTTGGAGAAAAGTCCGTGGATCTTTGAACTGGAAGTCAAGCAGACGATCCCGCTTGATGACAGCGAAATTTACATCTGTAAAATCAGAAATACATTGGTGGAAGAACAGTTCGCAGAAAAAGCCAGGGAAGGCAAAGGGCCGATGCCCATCAACGAAATCAAGCCGGTGGTCGGATGGGGCGGAGGCACCTTTTTCAAGGTGGGCGACCAAATTCTTCCTGATGTGTAAACTCACATTGAAATGACTGATGTGCCGGGAAAACGCAAAAAACAGCGGGAGTGAAACCGTGAGAAGGCTTAGCCAGAACGAGCACGGCGTTCCAGACTCTACCCTTTCTTTTGTCAGGATAATGTGGCATTGACAGTATAATTTTACGGCCCAAGGGAGATGGAGAAGAGAACGGGACGGCGACCTGCTGGCTGTAATATTCAATCAAAAACGGGATAAAATTATGCGTTACCCAGTTGCCTTCCCTGACGCAAAGGGGCCCCATTGTATCTTAATTAGGGTTATTTGCCAACAACAATCCCGCGTAAATCAAGGGTTTACGCGGGTTTTCTTATGTCTTTTTGCGGGTGATTTTGCCCTGCTGAAAACAGGCAAATCCGGGTGAATGGTGCCCGTGGTGCCCCGATTTGTGGTGCCCTGCGGCAAAATTCTTATACATCTTATTCATAAAAAATGTATGCCGTGGTGCCCGAATGGTGCCCGGAACTTCTAAAAGCATATAAAAAGCAGCGTGGAGCTATAAAGAGATACGTCCTTTACAGCTCTATTTCGCTGCTTTTCTTTTTGGCTTTTTTCGGCTCGCTGCCTTTATCCGGCGTGGGCTTCTGCGGGTGCAGGGCTTTGTGGTAGGTTTCAAGGACAGCTTTTTTTCGTTCAAGTCGTACATTGACGTATTGTGCCGTTACCGCTTCAAGGTTGGTTGAAATACCAAGCGACATACCAATGCCTTTTAGTGTATGCCCCAATATCTCGCCTACGGTATAAAAATCGCCTGTGAGTTGGTGCATATTTGTAGCTGCCGTATGCCGTAAATCATGGAAACGAATGTGCGGCATTTCGAGGTGCCGGATAAGCTGACCGAAGTTTGCCGACATTCTATCCCTGCGCTGCGGAGAGCCGTCCGGCTTTGCGATAAAGAGTTTGTTGTCATAGTACACGCCGCCGCTTGCTTCTATCAATGCTTTCTGCCGCTCGATTAAATCAAACTGCCGCAGGAAATACGGCAGCGTTTCCTCGGTAATCGGCAAAATGCGGTCGTTGGATTTTGTCGGTGCCATTTCTGTAATGGTTTTTGTGCCGGGTGGTACCTTGAAAGGCATTTGCTCAACAACACCAAACTGCATTTTTTCGAGGTCGATATTGAATGTCCGCAAGCCGATAATCTCGCTCATACGCAATCCATACATTCCGGCAAGGACAACGGGCATTTCCCACTCCGTACCGATCACGTTGCTCATAAATTGCTGCATTTGCTCAACGGTGTACGGGTCGGGTGTTTTCCCCTGCTTGCCAAACTTTGTGATTACATCACGGGCAGGATTATGTTCGATATAGTGATATTTTCGTGCGTGTTCCATTGATACGCTCAAAATGCGCTGTGCGTAGCGGACGGTGCTGTTAGACAATCCTTTATCAAAAAGCTGCTGGAACATATTATCAAGCATAGCTGGCGTCAGTTGGTTGAGCTGAACATGACCGACATAAGGCACAATATGATTTTTGATATGGCTTTTATAGCTGGCAAACGTACTCGGACGTAAATTTGCCTTGCCATGATTTTCTACCCATTCCTCTAAATACTCTTTGACGGTCTGCTTACCCTGCGAAGCAATAACAGGCGTATAAACAGGATTAGAAAGTTTTACTTTCATTTCTGCTTCATGCTGCGCTGCTTCCTTTTTGGTAGCAAAGCCTTTTTTGGAATAGGTTTTCTTCCCCTCCGGGGAATTGTACTTGATATTCACATCGTAAACGGTACCTGGCTTTCCCGTCAGAACGCCGTTGCTATCGCGCTTATTCTGTACTTGTCTTGATGATATAGCCATACTTTAACCCCCTTGTGTTGTCGGGGGCTTTGCCGATTTCTTTGCCCTGTGGTACCAATCCCAAATTGCAGCGTCAGCTATCAAACGGCGATTTCCATTCTGTATATATTCAAGCTCGCCACTATCCATAAGCTCGCGCAGCTTATTTTCTCCAATACCGCTAACCTTGCTCATTTGCTCAACGGTTTTAAGCATGGGAAGCAAGGGGGCGGTCTGGCTTGCGGTTTCCTTTTTTGCCATAAGAAAAACCCCCTTTCGTAAAATGGCTAAAAAGTACAATACAAAAATGGGCTTTTCATCGGACGGCTGCTGGCAACAGCTCCACGGGAGTTTCACCCCGTCCCATGCTTGTGGGTGCGCCGCGCAATGCTGTGAGGGCGTTCAACGCGGGAGTATCATTGTCCTGCCTGTACGGTCGTCGCCCGCAAGCTGCCACGCTTGCTTTGCGGCGCGGTGTTGTTCGCTCTGCTTTTCCCCTACGGGGAAAAGCGGTCATGGCGCACCCGCCGTCCGGCTCGGTACAGGGAGAATGTGTCCGATCTTGCCCTATGCTGCGCCGCCGCTAACTTGCGCCGCTTTCTTTGTCAAGGAACAAACAGGGCAGATTTACGCAAAGCGGAAAGGGGTTAAACGCTTCGCGTTTACTTATCTGCCTTAAGCTCACATTCCCATATCGTAACTACTCTCCACCCCATAGCGGCAAGAAGTTCGAAATTCTTTTTGTCACGACGAACATTGCCTTCTATTTTCTTTTTCCAAAAGTCAGCGTTGTCTTTTGGCCATACAAAATACTTACAGCCTTCATGTGCATGCCAAAAACAGCCATTCACAAAAATTACAGTTTTATATTTTGGCAGAACAATATCCGGTTTTCCTGGAAGCCTGGCATCATTTTTCCTGTATCGAAAACCTTTCGAAAACAGGTATTTTCTAACCAATTCTTCCGGTTTTGTATTTTTACTGCGAATTCGAGACATATTGTATCTGCGTTGTTCCGGCGTATGCACATCTGCCATGACATGTCACTCCTTTGCCAAGAGGAATTAACGGGCCAAGCATTGCTTAATGGGGCCAGCTCTCTTCTCTGGCCTTTTCTAATACTTGTAAAATACGACCACACTGCTTTTCGCTCGGAAATTTTCCACTCTCCATTGAAATCGCTGCTTTGAGAAAAGAAATCTCCTGTGGGTTAAAAATACGATTTTGAATTCCCCACGTAAGCAGTGCTTTCCAGTTCTCGATACCGTATTCCGCTACCTGAATCATAGCAGATGCACTGTTCTCCTGTTTCTGCTCTTGGCGGGCGCTTTTCTTCGCTTCAGCATCTTCTTCGGAACTGACCAGCTCCTTTTTGAAGTTGGCACTAAGCGGGAGTGAAATAGTCTTTGCTTTTTTCCAGCACGCCTCACGCTTGGCCCATTCCGTAACATTCTGCACTTCTCTATTCGGGGAAACCAGATGATAGTACATTGCCTCTGCAATTTTTCCCAGTTCCATTTCGGTGGCGTGTGATACATTCTGCTGGTTCCAGACTGTCTTGAAATCGAACGCACAATCCGGACACTCCGTTCCGATTCGATAGAATAAATACGCCAGCGTATAGGCTACAACCTGTGCCTTATAACCCATCTCATACCACGAAGCGTGCTTTACAATGTAATCGACCTTTTTGTACATGATATTCAGACACACAATCTGTCGGAAGAACCTCTCGTTGAAGGCCGCCTCGTCCTTGTCCCATGCTGCACTGGTCCATTCTGCAAACTGGATAAAGTTCTTCTGGGCGCCGGTACTGACCTGATGTGGAAGCTGGCGATAAGTGTTATAAAATTTTGCCAAATCGGTTTTTGTAAACATTTGCGCCTTAGGATGCTGGATAAGAAACTTATCTTTCTCGGCCTTGGTCATACGGCTCTGTTCCTGCTTATACTGGCCACGGGTCCGTTCGTAATACCAGTAAGTTCCGTACTGATTACCCATAACTGCAGGTGCAAGAACTCTTCGGGAGAAATCTTCCATTCTGACATGAAACGCATGGTTAGAGAAAAAGTCAGCATCACTGACTTTGTTCTGCTTATTAGCGTATTTTGCAATATTCGGAATCAACACCATTGCCTTTTCCGGAGTAACCACAGATAATTTCATGGGGACATAGATATCCCGCAGTCCGTTTGCACGGTCCTTATCGTTTATAATTGCTGCAGCCAAAGAAGCAGTAGTCTGCCCACCGTTGACAATCTGAAGAGATGTGATTTTCGTGATATATGTGCAACCGCTACCGGTTTCCACTTCCACCGCATAAGCCGTCGCCGCAATACCGTTATTATATGCAAAAAACATACTGGGTTCGTTCAGGATAGTATTTCGAATCCCCTTATTGATTTTGCCTTTTGCAGACAGGAAGGAACGCACATTTCCTTCCAGTAAACGGCCTCCATATGTGTTATACAGGTAGGCCAATATGTAGCCCGGAATATTGCACAGGTACGCTGTATATTCTTCGTTGGAGCCAGCCTGCAGGCAGGGGATGCCGTTTTCCGAGAACTCTCTCAGATCTATAATAATATCCTCTTTACCTGTTTTGGATGCATACAGGCTTTGCAAACGTGCAATATCCCAAATATGGTATTCAGCAACAGCGTCACCAATTTTGGTGCTGGGTATCTCACGAATACGGCTGCTCATTGCCATATCGGTTAGAAGGTAAAATTTATACTTCGCAACATTGGCATACCGCTTTTGAATGTCTATTGCCAGACCATACCCCGGAGAACTTTCTTCGGCATATTTTTGTATAAATCCAGACTTTGACTCCTCTACAAAAGCTCTGGCCCGATTAAAATGTACCTCTGCATCCTTGGCGGTTAAAGACTGAATTTCGATGCTGTCGGAGAAGGGGCAAGCGACAATGATGAGACAGTTTTCCAGCTCGCTGTAGTAGTAACCGTCAATCAGGATTCTTCTGTTCCGGGAACCAACACCTTCATAAGCCAGTTGCTCAAAATCCTCAAACTCTTCCGCTTCAACCAGTGTACCGGAATACATCGCCAGAAACTCTTCCCGGGGAGATGTTCCGTTGATGGATGCGTTGAGATGTATCTCATCCAATATTCCATTTCTGAATTCCTTGATATCCACGGATTCACTCCTTCCTGTAAGAATCAATGGCAGCAATCGACAGGGAATATTTTGCTTCAGTTATACTTTGGGGCAAATTGGTTCGCCGGATACACGGGAAATCGGTAGATACCGCATATCTGGCTGTTCCCTTAATTTCAAATGTGTATTCTTCTCCCTCGTATTCAGGTCTGGGATAGTACCCATAATGTAACAGCATTGTGGACAACTGCTCTCTGGCGTCATCATCGGAAAGCGTTGCAAGCAATTCTTTATACAGCGTGTTCAGATTGACTGCATCCGTATTGGTCACACTGGTTTTATCCGCTCTGATAACTATTAGTTCTCCCGGTTTTACACAGTCCAACTGTTCGATTGAAGATATAGTAACTTCAGCTCTGCTGCTTGACACCGTCTTGACCTCATACCAGGTATCATCAATTATGTAGTCCTGCGGCAAATGCCTGGGACCGGTCCAGGACAGAGCAGCTTCTTTTGCGCCATATCGGGGGCAGAGGAAAACCTTCAGGAAATACATTTCCCCCAGAAGACCTTTTATTTCTTTCGGGGAAAGTATGCCGCCAGGGGTATTTGCCAGCATTTCCCGCCACTCTTTATATCGTTTTCCCACAAATCTGGCGGCTTTCTCTTTACTCGTGATACAGGAAGAAGAACAGATAGTATCCTCACAAAACAGGACAAACATATCGCTATAGCTGTCATCAATAAGAGAAAAAGAAAGAGACCACTTTTTATCAGGACGTCTGCCGGATTTGACCAGAATCATGCGGGACGATGTAACCTTCATTGGCGGGTATTCGCTAATTAACAGCAAGGTCCATCTGGCCGCGGCATCAATTCCAACGTACAAATCCAGCAAATGTGTGCTGTTGACACGCTGATACGTGTCCAGATGATCGATCGCGCCAAATATTGTCTTTATATCAGCCATAATCAATCCTCCGGGATAGTCTCGTCGATTTCATCGAAATCATCCGCACTATCAGCGCCAAAGATTTCCATCCACTTCTGCTTATTCACTTTATACCTCAGACTGATTCGCTCCATGCCCTTAATGGCCGGAACGCCAATGCTAAGACCAATAATCGGGAAGTCCACAGCATCGATAATATCCTGCTTGGCTTTTTTCTGTTCGTCTGCTTCATTATCTTTAGGCGGAGTCAGTTTCACAGGATATATAACCAACAGAGGGTTGCGCTTGATGCCAGATTTAAAATAAAAGTTTTCACTGAAAGATTTTCCGTTCCCACCATGCCCGGCTTCCATGTCGTCAACCTGTTTTTGTGTCATGCCACCTTTGGCCAGATCCTTACTGCCAAGTCGGGAGTTTTTGCCAGACATTTGCAGGGATTTGGTATCTTTACGGTAAGCAAAGCTACGCACCACCGGATGGATGTTCAAGCCAGCAAACTGTATCGAGGGGTTATTGATGGTTGTACCGCCAGCGATTAGGACATCCCATATATCGAAGACCCCTGTTTCATCTTCATTAAACATATCAAGTATTTTAGGAGTGTCAAATCCCGTCGCTGTATTCATCGTGTGAGCAGAGAATCCTTGCAGAAAATCTATAACAGCTTCTTTTTTTACCCCAAGAATCTGCGGATGTTTTACCGCGAGTTCTGGTGAACCTTGATGAATTGTATAGGCTTTTCTCAAGCGCAAAAGGAAATCCGTGGTTGCTTCAAAATTCCGTCGAAGAACATCCACAGTGCTATGAACATATTTGGTTTCCACAACCTCGCCACTGAAGTTTACAACAGTTTCATAATCTCTGGCAGACCGCATTTTATTCCGGGCTGTCACCAGAAGGCCCTGAATATCCGATCGTACAGCCAAACCGAAGTCTGTAGGAGTCATATCCTCGTTCTGCATACGTTTCACTTCCGCACGCAGTTCATCGGTTGCGGTGGAAATATACTGGGGTGCCTGGTGTGTTCCGTGCGCAGAAGCTCTACAACTTCTTGGGTCAGGCTGACGGTCCTGGTGCCGCCTCTATACTCCACCAGCTCCCGCCGCTCTACCGCGCGGCTCTCCGAGATGGTCAGCGTCCACTCCTTTACATCCAGGTCGCTCCATCTCAGTGCAATCAGCTCGCCTTGCCGAAGCCCCGCCGTCAGCGCCAGCAGGAACATGGGGAGGTAGCCCAGCCGCTGGGCCGCGTCCAGATAGTCCTCCACCTCTGTTGGGGTCAGCACATTGGCACTGACCTTTTTGGGCTTTGGATAGCGGAATGCACGGGCGGGATTGTCCGTTATCAGGCCGTCCCGGATGGCCTGATCCAGGCATTGCTGGAGCAGGCGGTGGATATGCCGCATGGTGTGTTCGCCCAGCCTTGGGTATTCGGGGCTTTCCGGGCGGTGGCCGCCAAACAGCCTTCGCTCCTCCAAAAAATCGCCTACCTGCTCTGCGGTCAGCTCCTCCAGCGGGATCTCGCCCAGCCCGGGAAGGATATGGTTCTTGAAGAGATACCCATGGGCGGCGTAGGTGGTGGGGCGGCTCTGGTTCTTGTCGTAGACCTCCTGCCAGTGGAGGATATACTCTTTCAGTATCATATCCCCACCTCCACGCATTGGCGCTGCAGGTTCCGGAAGGCCACCCACGGCAGGCCCGCCTGTTTGAGTATCCGCTTGTGGAGGTAATAGAACTCGTGGAGCTGATACGGCGCTCCGGTCTTGGGGTTGAGGAACACATAGCGGCCGGTTTCCGGTATGCCCTCCAGAAGATGCTCCGCCTTGCGGTTGAGGGCCAGCAGGCGCTGTCCCTTGAGGATGTACCGGCAGCGGATATGAAAATCGGCCCACGACAAGGTGATGAGTTCACATTGCCGCAGGCCGCTGGAGAGTCCTGTGTAGATAAGTGGGAGCACGCCAAGCTGTTCCGCCACGTTCAGATATCGCTGGAGCTGGCCCAGGCGCAAGGGGGCCGTTTTATATTCCTCGGCCTGCGGTTTCCGGCAGAGCCGTACCGGATTGTAGTGGATTAGCTGGTCACGGGCCGCTTCGTCCATACAGCGCCGCAGGAGCAGGTGGACGCACCAGACGCTTCTGGCGCTGAGTCCCTGGCTCCGCAGGCTGTCATAGAAGCCGGTGACGGCATTTTCCGACAGCTCCGCCAGCGGAATGCTCCCGATTCCGGGGAGAATGTGGCGGTAGATCAGGTTGCGGTATCCGCCCACGGTGCTGCCGCTCCATCTGCTCTGGTTCTCGCAGAACCAGCGGTCACACCACCGGCCTACGGTGCAGCGGTTTTCTTTCTGCATAGGGCAATAAACTTCTCCGCAGATTTCCGGCTCTGCTCATAGCCGGTAACGGCCT
>OEQS01000197.1_pt1 | contig 9813 bp, 9 predicted proteins | sample 1539731 | NCBI WGS metagenome assembly OEQS01 (sample SAMEA3891890, study PRJEB23780) | metagenome | biome: terrestrial biome; feature: animal house; material: Caecal content | place: Italy | collected 2015-05-05 | reverse complement strand
CTTCCGCACTACTGAGCAGTGGTTCTGCTCGGTAGACGCGCTCAAGGACGATGCGGTCAAAGCCTGTGAGGGTATCCGCTGGATTCCCGGCTGGGGCGAAGAGCGTATGACCTCCATGATTCGTGAGCGTTCGGACTGGTGTATTTCCCGTCAGCGTGTTTGGGGCGTACCGATCCCGATTTTCACCTGCAAGAAGTGTGGCAAACCGTTGGTGACCGAGCAGACCATCAAAATTGTGGCTGATCTGTTCCGCGAGAAGGGTTCGAATGCATGGTTTGACCTTGATCCGTCTGAGATTCTGCCGGCTGACATCAAATGCGAGTGTGGCTGTGGCGAGTTTGATAAGGAAACCGACACCATGGACGTTTGGTTTGACTCCGGTTCATCGTGGCGCGCAGTCATTGAAAACCGTGAAGGTCAGTCTACACCGGTCGATGTTTATCTCGAGGGTAACGACCAGTACCGCGGCTGGTTCCAGTCGTCGATGCTGACCTCGATTGCAACGCAGGGTAAGGCACCGTACAAGACTGTTATCACGCACGGCATGATCGTTGACGAGGAACGTCAGAAGATGTCAAAGTCGCTGGGTAACGGCATTGCACCTGATGATATCCTGAACCAGTACGGTGCAGATGTGATGCGTCTGTGGGTTGCTTCGGCAGATTATCGGCAGGATATGCGTATTTCCAAGGACATGCTCAAACACCTGTCGCAGAACTACCTCAAGATTCGTAACACAGCACGCTACATGCTGGGTAACCTGTTTGATTTTGATCCAAAGGCTGATTTGGTTGCGTATGATCAGTTGCCTGAACTCGATAAGTGGGCGCTCATGCGTCTCAATGATCTGGTCGCCAAAGTTCGTGCCGGTTATACTGACTATGAGTTCCATACCGTATTCCATGCGATTCATAACTTCTGTGTGGTTGATCTGTCCAACTTCTATCTGGATGTTATCAAGGATCAACTGTATTGTGACGAAACGGCTGGCCTGAGCCGCCGTGCGGCACAGACCGCAATGTACCGCATCTTGAGCGCGCTGGTGCGCATGCTGTCGCCGATCCTGTGCTTTACTGCTGACGAGATCTGGCAGGCTATGCCGCACACCGCAGAGGATGATACCCGCAACGTTGCATACAACGAGATGCCGGCTGCGGATGACAGCTTGGCATTCAGCGAAGCGGATGTCGACAAGTGGGCGAAGCTCACTGCATTCCGTGATGATGTCAATAAGGCACTGGAAGGCGCGCGCAATGCCAAGACCATCGGCAAACCGCTGGAGGCCAGCGTGACAGTCTATGCGAATGCGGAAATCGCAGCGCTGCTGAACGGCTGCGGTCAGGATTTGGCTGACCTGTGCATTGTATCTGAGCTTTCTGTTGTGGACGGCACCGGCGAGGGCATGCCGAGCGAAAATCTGCCCGGTATGACGATTTCGGTTGCTCGTGCGGCAGGTGAAAAGTGCTTGCGTTGCTGGAAGCAAGCCAAATCGGTCGGTACGGATGGCAAACATCCCGGCTTATGCGCACGTTGCGCTAAGGTCGTTGGCTGACGAATAACAAAAGGGAAGGGGAACAGAATCCGTTCTGTTCCCCTTTTTGAGCGATAGGGAGTGATAAAATTGCAATATATCCTTCTAGCTGCGTTGATGATCGCGCTCGATCAGGTGGTAAAATACTGGGCGCTAACCAGCCTGCAGGCACAGCAAACCATTCCGCTGTTGGAAAACGTATTCCACCTGACCTATGTTGAAAATCATGGCGCGGCATTTAGTCTGTTTGCACAGTTTGACTCGCGCTGGATTTTTGTTGCCTTGGCTGTGATCGTATCCGTTGCGATCGTTGTTGTGCTGTACAAGCATTTGATCCAAACTTCGCTTGGCCGCTGGTCGCTTGTATTGGTTGCAGCAGGTGCGCTTGGAAATGCGATAGACCGTGTTGCGCATGGGTTTGTGGTTGACTTATTTGATTTTCGCCTGATCCATTTTCCGGTATTCAATGTGGCGGATATTTTCATCTGTGTCGGCGGCGTACTGTTCGTAGTTTATTTCCTGTTCCAGCATAAAGATGAAGATGCAGCAGCCGCTTCGACCTCCGCAGAGGAGCATAAAGCAGATGACTGAGATGGAATTGATCGTTCCTGCCGAGCAGGCAGGCATGCGCGTAGACAGTTGGATCGCCGAACAAATCGACGGTTTAACCCGCTCCGCGGTACAGAATCTCTTGGCCGAACAGGCGGTGTGTTGTGCGGGTAAACCGCTGAAAAAGAATTACAAGCTCGTTGGCGGCGAATGCATCACTGTCACCCTGCCCGAGCTGCGTGAGGTCGATTTGGCGCCGGAAAACATACCGCTTGATGTAGTCTATGAGGACAGCGACTTGATTGTGGTCAACAAGCCACGCGGTATGGTGGTTCATCCCGCACCAGGTAACTGGTCTGGCACATTGGTTAATGCGCTGATGTATCATTGTGGCGATAGTCTGTCCGGCATCAATGGTGAGCATCGGCCGGGCATCGTGCATCGCATCGACAAGGACACGAGCGGTCTGCTTGTCGTGGCGAAAAATGATGCCGCGCACCAGAGCCTTGCTGCGCAGATAGCTGCGCACACTGCATTTCGCGGTTATCAAGCGGTCGTGGTGGGTAGCCCACGCGCAGACAGCGGCACAATTGACAAACCAATTGCGCGCCACAAAACCGACCGCAAGAAAATGGCGATCACCGAATGCGGGCGCGAAGCAATCACGCACTACACGGTGTTGCACCGGTATCATGGATATACCCACATGGCCTTTCAGTTGGAAACCGGTCGCACACATCAAATTCGTGTGCATATGGCATCTATCGGACATCCGATCATCGGTGATCCTGTCTATGGATTAAAAAAAGACCGTTTTTCTGATATCGGTGGACAATGCCTGCATGCTGCCGAACTGACGCTGTGCCATCCGGTGACAGGTCAACAGATGCATTTCTGTGCACCGCTGCCGGATTATTTTACACAAATCCTCGATAAATTGGGACGTATGGTATGAAAAAGTTTCAAGGGATATTGCTCGCCTGCGATATGGACGGCACACTATTGGATGATGAGCGTTGCATTTCACCTACCAATTTGCGAGCGTTGCGGTATTTTGCGGACGAGGGTGGTCTGTTTTCGCTGGCTACCGGCCGTGCGTTCGACGCAGTTACGGATTACCTTGACTTACTGCCGGTCAATGCGCCGTATAGCCTGCTGAACGGTTCCCTGATTCTGGATGCGCAGCATCAGCTGTTGCACTGTGCGGGGATGCCATCGCAGTCACGTGCGCTGGTGAATGATGTACTGGAGCGCTTTCCACAAGTTGGCTGCGAAGTTTTTCTTGAAAAACGTATTTTGGTTTGCCGTATGAGTCCGGAAACCGAACACCATATGCGTGTGCTGCATCTGAACTACGACTGTGTGCCGCCATCTGCCTTGCCTGACCCGTCCAGCTGGTGTCAGATCAACTTCACCGGCGCAATGGATGTGATTGCGGCGCTACGTACTTATCTGATACCCTTTGGGGATGTATTCAGCGCTGTAGCGACCATGCCGACGTTTTGCGAGGTCACGCGATGCGGGGTAGGCAAGGGGACCGCATTACGACAAATTGCCGCATCCTGCAACGTGCCTCGCGAACGCGTATTTTCGGTAGGGGATAGCGACAATGATCTATCCATGTTGGATTGGGCGGCAATTGGCTTTGTCCCTGCCAATGCCGCGCCGGATATTTTGTGTCGCGCGGATGTGCGCATCCGCGACAACAACCATGACGCCATTGCGCATGTTATTGAGTATCTGGAACATCATAGCAACACCTGACACAGTACACAAATGTGTCAGGTGTTTTTCTATGCCTATGCCAAGAAAATTGCAGCTCCAACGCTTGACGGTAAACCGTATCATAGATATAATACAGTTATAGAAAGCGTATTACTCCTATAATACGGTTGTGGAGAAAGGAGGGGTTCCACATTGATCTCGTTTGACGGGTTCCACATGGAAGAGGGAACCCCGATCTACCAGCAAATTCTACTATTTCTCAAGCGCAGCGCCGTATCTGGTGAGATACAGGATGGAGATGAACTGCCATCTCGGCGGGCACTGAGCGCACTACTCGGTGTCAATCCAAACACTGTGCAGAAAGCCTACCGGCAACTTGAGGAAGAAGGATTGATCCGCTCACATACTGGCGCAAAAAGTTGTATGGTTCTGGATGATGAGCAAACTACTCGCATCCGGGCAGAGCTATTGGAGAACGATGCCAAAAGCGTAGTGCAGGCGATGAAACAGATGGGGCTGTCCAAGCCGGAAGCGCTACGTTTGATCGAAACCTTTTGGGATTGAGAGGAGTAAGGAACATGGGGAATAAACATCTTTCCGTGTTAATGCTATATGTGCGCAGTGCAATTTTTCTTCTACTATTCACAATGGCGTTGCTTATTGCCACGCAGACCGGATTGTTCCTGTGGCAGATGCAACATGGGGCAGCTTCCTTGGAAGCCGTTGTGCAGTCGAAGTATTTCTATCTGGCGTGGGCTGCTGTTGTAGCGTTACTGATTATATTGTTGTCCCGTATGCAAGGTGGCGGCTATACGGTGCGTCGCCTGCGTATTTCAGAACGTGCCGCGTTTTTATGGCACAGTTTAACATGCTTTTTATGCTATGTATTGCTCTGGATGACCGAAATCATCACCATTACGGTATTATGCAGATATTTTCTGATGCAGCCTGCGGCAGCAGATGCCTCAGGGCAGACGCTGTTTCTGGCGTTTTACTGCAACGAGTTTCTGCATAGCATCCTACCGCTTGAAGAGGTCAGCCGATGGGTCTGGCTGATCATTGCATGGGTAGCATTGGCGCTTGCTACGGCAGATGCCGTAGTGCAAATGCGATACGGCAGAAAGCCGACTACGTTAATCCCGGTCGCACTTTTGTACCTTTGGCATTTTAAGCAGCCACTCGGTAGCATGACATCCGATATTATATTGACGTTAATCAATTTGTGCTGTGGAGCCTATGCCATCTGGGATGTTTGGTTCAACGCAGAGGAGGTGGAAACCGATGAAGCAGATTGATTTGACGAGTTATGCACCGCCTGGCACCAATATCGAAGAAGAGGTAAAACGTCTTGGCGTCAGTCTGGCGGGGGCTGCCTGCTGTGCGGTTCTGATTTATGGTGTTTCATTGCGTGCTTCCTACGAATCTTTGTTCGATCGCATCGGCGGGGAGTTGGTGTTACGATCGGATGCCATCATGTTGCCATTTGATGCAGTATTAGGGCGAGGGCTTTGGTTTTTCTACCTTGTAGCGCTTTGCGCATTAGCCAGTGCAATACCTCATCACGTCAGTTATTATACGGGTGGCAGTAAAAGCATCTATCTGATGCGCCGCCTGCCGCAGCGGTGGGAATGGCTCCGGCGCGATATCACACTGCCAATTGCAGAAGCTGTTGCTTGCCTGTTGGCAGCACAACTGCTCAAACTGTTGTTTCTGGGCATGTACTATTGGATAACACCTGCCCAATGCTTACCATAAGGGGGGATTCACTATGCTGGAAATCAAGAATGTGTGCAAAAGCTATTCGCTAATCCAACGCTTACGCGGCACGCCAGCGCTGCAAAAAGTTGACTTGACGGTTGGCCCGGGTGAAATCATTGGCCTGTTCGGGAAAAACGGTGCAGGTAAGACGACGCTGATGAAGTGCATTCTCCGCTTTTTGCGCTACGATGGGGAGATCACATTGGATGGCTCTCCAATCACCTGCCAGAACATCGAGCGGCTATCTTTCGCCACAAGCGAACACTCGTTTTTCCCAAATCTGACCGCCGAGGCACACCGACAGTTTTACCGGGAGCATTTTCCACGATTTATCGACAAGCGTTTTACCGGATTGATGGACTTTTTCGAACTGCCGATACACAAAACGTTGCGTGGTTTTTCAACCGGTCAGAAGAACCAGTTTGAAGTTATTTTGGCGCTGTGTCAGGGCGCAGATTACATCCTAATGGATGAGCCGTTTGCAGGCAACGACGTGTTTAACCGAGAGGATTTTTACAAGGTGCTGCTCGGCATCCTTGAACCAAACGAGACGATCCTTTTATCCACCCATTTGATCGAAGAAGTTTCCAACTTCATCAGCCGTGCAGTGCTGATCCGAAAAGGGGAAATTGTGGGTGATGTGGCAGCTTCCGACCTTGAGGAGCAACACATCAGCCTGATGGAGTACATCAAGCAGACCTACCATTATAGTGCCGACCGCGTCAGTCGCGCACTGGATGACATCACAGGAGGGGAGGGGTAGTGCATGCGCAAAGCATTGGGGCTTATAGCTGCACTGTTAGTATTCGGAGCCGCTGCAGTCGGTTGGTGTGCCCAAACAGTGTATGCAGCGCACGATCAGGTGCGGTTTATCCAGACCATACTCTCAGGCGATCCAGCGGTTGCGGATGGGCTGTCTGTGCAGACACACGCAACCTATGGCAATCGCCTGTTCTGGGACAGCACGACAAAACTGCAAGATGGTGCACCGCAAACACAAACAGAGTACCATTTTTTCAACACTGAACAAGAGCAGCCATATGACCAGTCTTATCAAGGCGTTGAAATTTACTCAGCCGTTCAATCCAGCGGCAGCAATTTTCGGGATACGCCAAAGTATCGACAAACTGGATTAGAGCGTGTTTATCAGGAGTTGTATGACAGCGCAGCTACCGATAAAGAGATAGAAAAAACCATCATGGTTGCAGATTATTGCGAATATTATCCATTGGAAGGCTTTGTCAGTTTAGAAGGAATCAATCACGATTTTGGTATTTGGACGTATGGTCCCAGTCAGAATGACAGCCTTGCGATGTGGAATAAGTTACAGGAATTTTTTCGCATTCCTGTCCTGCCAACGGAACGGATTACCATTTCGCTGACAAAAAATCGTGATGGTTCTCTCGCTACCGGCAGTTCTGGAAATGATGAAGAGGATCAATTCTATCTGGATACGCAAAGTGTTGTTACACCAAAAACCTGTTACTTTACATTTAATAACCACACTTTAAAAGGGAACACGGTAGATACCAGCCTGATTCCGGGCGGATATGGCATATATGCGTTAGACTATACGGCAGGTGTCGTAAAGGCTCTCAAAGGTGGAGGAACGGAAGTTACAGAAAATGGATGTTTGCATCTGGACAGCCTGCGAATGGTATTTCCAATCGACCCCACAGAGGAATTTCTACAATTGAGCCAGTGGGAAGATGATGGAACGTTGCTGTTGTACACACGGCGCAAGAATGACTATTTTTTAACAATCATAGCAATGGATACCATGCAGCAGATACAGCGTCTGAGAATTCAATCAACACAGGCGGATGATGGTGCGTGGTACAATCTGTTAGAAAGCGACGATTTTATCGTCACTGTTATTGACCAAACCGCGACAGTGCTGCTGCCAAATGGCGATGGTACATTCCGTATTGATATGCAAACGCCAAATACGTTGAATTTAGAATATCTGCCGTGGCGCATGGATAGCAAAGCAGTAGCCTACCATAACGGGAAATTAGCCGTTGCTTATGAAAATATCGACCAAACCACAGGGTTCAGGTATGCGCCATGTTTTGATGCGGTAATCTTTGATAACACCGGATTGGTATTTTTAGCACAATACCAAAGCAGTTTGCGCAATGTGCTTACGGATAGCTATAATTCGAATGAAATTGTGCAGTTAGTGAATCAAAATCCGATTGAAGTGACATGGAAATAAGCAACAGCCGGATACGTTGGATGAGCCAGCGTATCCGGCTGTTGTGTTAAGTGCGTTCAATTTGTCTACCCTTAATTATACAAAACTTTTCTTTTGTATAATTAAATATATTGTATTTCGGGATACCCTATTTTCTTAAAGAATTCCTTTCACCTCCACCACAACGATTTCTGGCGGATTAAAAATCCGCGGTTTCCAATCGCGTGCCAAGCCACGACTGACGATTTCTGTCATATCGCCACAGAAATACTGACCGCCGGCGTATTTCGGAAACCAACCCTGATTCGGAGCGATCAGACCATTCATCAAATATGGGATGCGCCATTGGCCACCGTGCGCATGTCCACACAGGGTTAGATCGAATGGATGTTTTGCGTATTCCTCTATATATTCCGGTCGGTGCGCCAGTAAAACCGTAAAATCGTTGGTCGGTAGTGTGTCGAATTTCTCCAATGCGGCTTGATATCTTGCGTTGTCGCCGTAGGAACGGCGCTGCAGGGTTCCATATGCTGCTGGGTCATCTACACCGCAGATTGTCAAATCAATGTTGTTTACTGTGATTTTTTCGTATTCATTACGCAATACGCGGATACCATACCCATCAATCATGTCAAAGATTGCCTCATAGTTATCACTCCAGAATTCATGGTTTCCGGATACATAGTAGCACGGTGCAATAGAAGACAATTGAGAAAGTAATTGTCTTGCGCCGTCTTGGGAGCGTTTGTCATCCACGATATCTCCGCAAAGCAGGAGCAAATCAGGCTGCTGCTCACGGATATGGTACAGTAATTGTCCTTGGTTCTTGCCGAATGTCCCACTATGCAGATCAGACAGCACGACTAAGCGCACACTCTCCCCTGTCGGTATTTTCTCTGTTTGCACACTGTAATATCGTGGCGTCAAGTCGTATTGCAGCCCAGCGATACCTACGCCGACAGCACACAACAATAGCGAATAGACAACTCGCTTCTTTTTTGTCATCCTATTTTCCTCCACAGTTAAAGATAATAAAAGGACACGGACGGAGCTATCCCGTCTGTGTCCCCCATTCCATACTCAATTGACCTGCTGATGACCATGTATAGCAATCTGCTTAGATTTGATAAAAACGCTCAATTTCTTATATGCTACCATCGTAATCAGCGTCAAGATGATGCCCTTAATCAGGTTAAACGGCAGAATGCCAATCAGTAAATAAGCAGCCATACCGTTAATTGCCGGGTTAACCGCCCGGCACATTTCAAAAATTGCATCCAGATTCCAACCCATGCCGTTAACGTAGAACGGGATAATCAGATAATAGTTGGTCAGCATACCCATGCAAGCCATCGCAACTGAACCGCACAGACAGCCGATAACCGCAATTTTTCGGGTCTTGTGCGCGCGATAGATCAGCACCGCGACAATAACCAGTGTAGAAAGCATCAGAAAATCAGCCAGTTCGCCTGAGCCGGCCGTCTGTGACTGCGTCAGATGGATCAGATCCTTGATGCCGATCATTGTAATGGCAGGTGCAATGCCAAAGATAAACGCACCGATCAGCACAACTGCACCAGACAAATCCACTTTGAGAAACGGCGGCATAAATGGGATAGGAAATTCAAAGTACATTAGAATCGTCGCAATCGCCGCAAAAATGGCAGTATAAGTGATTTTGCTTACTTTTGTCATAGTAGACTTACCTCTTTTCGGTGTTCTGTCGGGAAAATAAAAACCCTTGGAGGCAGGCTCCAAGGGCGCAGACGTACCGAAATACACCTGTTTTACCACATTCCCCCGGTCGTCGTACTGAAAAGACAACTTTGCATAACCATCTTTCAGAAGACAGGGTCTATCATTTTCATCCCGATAAGCCACTTCGGTACAATTTCCGCGGGGATCGTATTTTTCAAGCACTTTTGCATAGCCACCTGTACGCATACACAACTTATTATTCACATCAAAGTAAGCCGTTTCTTCCCGAAAACCACGCTCATCATACTTAAAATTCAACTTGGCGAAACCTTCCTTATTCAGACCTAACCTCCCA
>OEQS01000196.1_pt1 | contig 9830 bp, 9 predicted proteins | sample 1539731 | NCBI WGS metagenome assembly OEQS01 (sample SAMEA3891890, study PRJEB23780) | metagenome | biome: terrestrial biome; feature: animal house; material: Caecal content | place: Italy | collected 2015-05-05 | reverse complement strand
ATCGTGGACAGTGTAAAGGACCTGAAAAATAAGCGGTTTGCTGTGATTATCGATGAAGCCCATTCTTCCACTGCTGGCAAAGACATGGCAGCAGTGACCATGTCCCTTGGCTCCGGTGAACAGATCGATGCAGATGTGGAAGATATGATCTCCGATGAAATCAAGCGCAACGGCAAGCAAGCCAATGTTTCTATGTTTGCTTTTACCGCCACACCGAAGCCCACTACCATTCAACTGTTTGGCCGCCTAAATACCAAAGGTCAGCGCGAGGCATTCCATGTTTACTCTATGAAGCAGGCCATCGAGGAAGGCTTTATTCTGGATGTATTGCAAAACTACATGACTTACAACATGTATTTTAAGATTGCTAAGGCTATCCCCGACGATCCGGAGCTGGACACCGCCGCCGGTGTGCGTGCTATCCGGGTTTGTGGATAAGAAGCTGTCCGGCGTGAAGGCCGTCCAGACCCTATCCCGGCTGAACCGCACCATGCGGGGCAAAAAGGATACCTTTGTCCTAGACTTCGTCAATTCGGCTGAGGACATCCGAAAAGCCTTTGAGCCGTACTACGAGGAGACGGTGCTGGAAGAGGAGACCGATCCCAATGTGGTGTACGACCTGAAAAACACCCTGGACGAGTACTGGGTATATCAGCAGATGGAGATTGATCGGTTTGCAGAGATCTTCTATTCCTCCGAGGAGCAGTCCGGCGGCGATTTGGGCAAGCTCCAGGGAACCATACGCCCGGCACTGGAGCGATTTGAGGCGCTGCAGGAAGAAAAACAGGATTTATTCAAGTCCACACTGGCTCGGTTCAATCGTATCTATGCCTTTATCACGCAGGTTTGCCGCCTGTTTGATAAGGAAATCCACAAGTTCAGTGTGTATGCAAAATTTCTCTATACGATGCTGCCCAAGGGTGGACGGAATAAGATCTATGTGGACGACAAGGTGCTGCTGGAGTATTACCGGCTGGAAAAGGATTTTGAGGGTGGCATTCAGCTGGAAAGTACCCCGGAAGAATTCCGGCCCATCACCGGCGAGGCTGGCCGAAGGGAAAAGAAGCGTGATCCGCTGACGGTCATCATTGAGAAGATCAACGAGAAGTATGGCACTAACTTCACTGAGATGGACAAGGTTCTGCCCCAGATGGAAAACGACTATGCCGCTCAGGATAAGTGGCACAGTTATGCCCAGAATAATGACCGTAAGACTTTCATGCTGCTATTTGAGAAAGACTTTCCCAATATGGCAGCCGCCCGATATGAGCAGAACGAAGACTTTTTTGTAAAGATGTTCTCTGATCCGGACATGATGCGGCAAGTCATGGAGACAGTGGGGGCAGTGGTGTATGAGAGGTTGAGAAGCCAGAATTAAGAGCGAACTCTTTTTATATTGTCACTGCCAGAGTTGCTAGACTTTTTTTACTGACTGGTTATAATAAGAATATATATTGCTGCATAATTGATTACAAGGGAGGAATCTCAATGACAGACTGCTATCCTGTTGCTGCTGTGCGGCATCTAAGTGATGCCGATCTTTTATATGCACAGCATCGTTTTGACAACGCCATGTGTCATTACGCATTTTCTGCCGAATGTGTGCTTAAAGCTTTTGCATCAAGTCCTCCAACAATCCATAGAATTGATCGGCTTCAGGATCTTGTATGTGCCTATACGGAGTTACTTCATCCTAAATTTGCACTATTGTTGGGGACGGGAAATCCTCCACTGGCTTTGGCTCAGAATCATCCGGAACGAAGGTATTATACAGACATTGATTATACAGACAACGAGATGCAACAGGCACAGCAGTTTACCCATTCTTTAGTAGATAGACTGATAGATGCTCAACTAAATGGACAAAATGTGTAGATTACTTTTAGGGGGAAAACATGGTTCTTTTTGATGATGTATTAGTCATTGCAGAATCCCAAATTAAAGCATGGACTGACTATCCTTCCGTAAAAGAGGTTACACTCATTAGGGATGTGTTTGGACATATTGCAGTATTGATCTCCAGTACTATTTCAGACCGGAGATCTCTGGAACAATCTCTGGAACAATTAAGTATGGATTTACAGAATACTTTGGGGTACTATTTTTCGGGAAGAGTTTATTATAAAGAAAAATCCAAACAAAATGATTTGGAGAAAGAAATTGTCAAAGAAATAGAACGTTTGCGGCACCAAAGTAACACAGATGGTACTTGCACATGGTATGTATTGGAACGCACTATTGCAAAAAAGGCATGGCTCGATCAGATTGGCAATAGGCAACCTATTTGGGAGTATGAGAAGAGTTGCGCAGGCCAAAAGCCAAAAGTCGTTTCTTTCTATTCATTTAAGGGCGGAATGGGCCGGACGACATCACTGGCCGCTTCTGCACTACTTCTGGCAAAAAAAGGCTATAACGTACTGGCAATTGACACGGATATTGAGGCACCTGGATTGTCCACTTTCTTTTTTGATGACAGTCATATTGTGAAAGGCACTGTGGATTTCTTCGTTGAATACCAAGCGAATGAGTTCTATGCGCCGGACATGCTAGACTACTTGATAGAAGTTCATGATGTGTCATTAAAAGAAGAAATCCCTGGCGAAATTTTTATTATACCTGCTGGACAAACAGATAAACCATATCTTTCTAAACTGGCGCGTATCGATTATCAGGACATAAAACCGGATGGTATGCGAAATACAGTCGTTCGCCTCATAGAGCATGCAACAGAATTTCTGCAACAAAAAGGAAAAAACGTAGATTATATTCTTTTGGATGCTAGAGCGGGATTTCACGATATGGGTGGCGTTGTCACCTTCCAAATTCCCCATGGGATTGTATTGGTTGGGCGTGATAATCGCCAGTCTTGGAGTGGTATTAAAGAAGCAATTTCTTTGGCAGGTACTACGCAGATAGGACGAATTCCCTTTGTCCTAGTAGATAGTATGTGTGATGTGATTCCGCGCATTGCTAAACAGCAACGGGATTCTTTTAAAGCGCAGGCATACTCATTGTGCTGTGATTTGTATTATCTTGAAACCGAAGCGCAGCCAGGGCTAGAAGCTACAGATGAACCTCATACTCCTGTGTATATTCCATATAATCCTCTACTAAACGAAGAAATTTGTCTATACAGCGATGGATCTCAGGAAACAACTGATCAGGTGATTGCTGCGAAAAACGCTCTGTGTGCTAAGGAATATCAAGATCTTGTACAGCGAATCTGTGCTTGGTTTGGAAGTGTATCGGAAGAAGGTGAGGAGTGCAATGTCACAACTGAATAAATCTGCAATTCTTAGTACGATCTTTAATATAGAAGATACCGCCGATTACGAAGAGAACCGCTTGGAAGATTTTCTGATGATGAAAGAATACTCCCTCATGCAGGACCCCAAGCGTTTTCTAATCTTGGGGGGACGTGGCTCCGGGAAAACAAGATTATTTAAGACATTCAATCAAGAGGCGGGTTTTCGAGAAATTCTGAGTATAGATTCTTTGTCCGGATTGAATGCTTCCAATGCATGTTCTGTAGTGGGGCATGATGATGACTCCGGTTTCCCGGCCCCAGATATCTTGGAAAAGTATGCAAACGATAAAAACGCACGAGCATACTGGGCTGGAAATCTTCTGTTTGTACTTCTGGACGCCTTAAAAGCAGAGCCTGAAGTACAGGGTATCGTGCAGATGTGGGGGCATGATGACGAGGTAGAGAAGTTTTTTCAGAGAGATTTGCTGACAGTTCCCGATAAATGGATTAACTATATCAGTAGCAATCCAGAGTCTTGGGAAAATATTTTGGAGAAGCTTAATTCTTATCTCAGGCAAAAAGGACGGTGGGTTTTTGTTTCGTATGATCGTTTGGATCTCCTAACAATTGATTACAATAGTCTTTTCCCGTTCATCCGTATGCTATTGTCCTTTTGGTTTGCACATGATAGGCGCTGGGATCGAATTCGCTGCAAAATCTTTTTGCGAAGCGATCTGTATGAATCGGATTTGCTTGATTTTATGGATGCATCTAAGTTAAATAACCATATCATTCGATTGGAATGGGATACACTCTCTCTTTATCGTCTGCTGATTAAAAGGATGGCCAATGCCAAAGACTTAGATACATTGGAATACCTTCGGCTGATTCCTGGGTTAATTAGTGAAGATAATGTATCTGCGCTTGGGTACATTCCCACGACGCATAAATCTTTAATAGAGCGACTAATTGATGAAATGATTGGACATTACATGGGGAGGTCTCCCAAGCAAGGTGTCAGTTATCAGTGGATGCCAAACCACTTACAGGACGCAAAAGGTGCATTAGCTCCCCGTGCATTTTTAAAATGCTTTTCTTTTGCAGCACAAGGGATGTTGACTCATCCAGATGAAATAAGCAGGCTTGAGAACAATCGACTGATCCTACCTTCTATGATACAAAATGCACTGGTTAGAGTGTCGGAGGATAGGGTTGCCGAGTTGAAAGAGGAGTACCCTTGGCTTGAAGAATTAAAAACTATGTTATCTGGCTTAACAATGCTAGTGAGTCGTGATCTGTTTTTGGAACGGATAGATATGAGCCAATGGACAGAAAAACACCGAAAAAAACTTCCAAGTCAAAATGCTCAAGGGATTTTTCAGGTTTTGCAGAAGTTGGGGATTATACTTGTTGCTAGTGATGGCCGTATAAATATGCCTGAGATCTATTTGCATGGATTCGGTATTAAGCGTAAAGGTGGACTGCGTCGAAAGGTAGAATACTGAGTGGGAATGATTTTAAAGATTCAGACAAGTCTGATATGACTCCATTTGAGGGTATGCACTCCTTTATTGAAACAGTGTAACAATATTTTTTGTAATTTATCAAAAGAAAGCCAACTGATTTTGATTAGTCAGTTGGCTTTCTTTTTTGCTGTTTGGAGAACGCTTCGCAGAAATTACCCTTAACAAATCGTGTCTCAACAGATGATTTTAGAACAATTCGCAGAATATCTTTGGAGGACAAATTTTTTGGTAAGCGTAAAACCTCCCCGCGGCTTGAATTGCGGGTCAGGGCATGAGACAATATCCCAAAACTTGAAATATCTCTCATGCAGTCCAAGGGAGGTATTTGACACATTGGGAGATGGTCAAAAGTGGAGCAAAGTCTGCAAGTAATGTCCAAGCAGGAACGTTTGGAGAATTGGACCGCCAGGATCATGGCCTGCCGCAGCAGCGGAATGACTGTCCGGGCCTGGTGTCAGGAAAACGGTCTTTCTGAAAAGACCTATTACTACTGGCAAAGGCGGCTATTCCAAACACTGTCGGAACAACAGCAGTCGATTCGGCAGCCTGCCTTTGCAGAAATTACACCAACACCTAATGTTCGGCCATCCAGCGGCTTAGCTGTCACGGTCCGGACTTCCGGAGTTGAGGCTGAGATTTACAATGGTGCGGATGCGGCCACCGTGGAAACGGTTCTGCGGATTCTGAAATCATGCTGAGCGATTTCACGGGAGCGGACAAGGTCTACATTGCCTGCGGCTACACCGACCTGCGGCGCGGCATTGACGGCCTGGCCGCCATGGTTCAGAAGCAGTTCCATCTGGATCCTTTCGCCAACACCCTTTTCCTGTTCTGCGGTCGACGCCGGGATCGGATCAAGGCACTGTACTGGGAAGGGAACGGGTTTGTGCTGCTTTACAAGAGGCTGGAGTCGGGTTCTTTCCAATGGCCCAGGAAAGAAAGTGAAGCCAAAACGCTAACTGCCCAGCAATATCGTTGGCTCATGGAGGGCCTGAGTATCGACCAGCCAAAGGCCCACAGGCCGGTAAAAGGTCTGGAAATTATTTGAGAAATTTCCTATTTTACTGTACTTTTCAGGAAGAATATGGTATAATCAACACATGAAAAGTACGAATGATTTCCAGACAAGCAACCCGGAAATGGTGACCATTTCCCGGGCGGAATATGAGGAAAAGAACGCTCGACTGGCATCTCAGGACGAGCGCATTTCCCGTTTGGAAAGTCAGATAGAGCTGCTGACGGAAGCCCTGCGCCTTGCCCGGCACAAGCGGTTTGGCGCATCCTCCGAGAAGACGGACGAATCTTTCATGGAGCAGCTGAGCTTCCTGTTCAACGAAGCCGAGGTGTTCTCCACTGCGGAAAAAGAGGAACCGGAAGCCACCGATGGGGCAGGCCACAAGCGGCACAAGAAGCATACCTACACTCTGGATACCATCCCGGAAGGAATCCCTACGAAGCAGGTGGAGCATCGTCTGGAGGGTGAGGATTTGGTCTGCCCTCAGTGCGGGGATACCATGACGGAGATCGGCAAGGAAGTGGTCAAGACACTGGAAATCATACCTGCCCAGTATATCGTCCGGGAGGATATTTACTACACCTACGCCTGCAAAAGCTGCAGTGAAAATGCTGACGAGGGCTGCGAGACGCCTGTTGTGAAAGCGCCCCGGGAAAAGAACATCATTCCCGGCAGCTTTGCTACACCGGAGGCCATTGCCTATATCATGACACAGAAGTTTGTTATGGGTTCTCCTCTGTACCGGCAGGAACAGGAGATAAACCGTCAGGGTATCCAGCTGAGCCGCCAGACTATGTCCAACTGGATTTTGAAAGTAACGGAAGATTACCTGACACCCGTGTATAAGCAACTGCACAAGGAGCTACTGAAAAGAGATGTCCTCCATGGGGATGAGACTACCCTGCAGGTGCTGCATGAACCCGGGAAAGCACCGCAAAGTGAGAGCTATATGTGGCTGTACCGGACCAGTGGCGATACGGACAAACCGATTGTCCTGTATGAATACCAGCCTGGCCGTGGTGCAAAGCATCCTAAGGAGTTTCTTGCCGGATATAAGGGGTATCTCCATACGGATGGGTACCAGGGATACCACAGCCTGCCAGAGGATATTACAGTGGTTGGATGCTGGGCTCACGCCCGGAGAAAATTCGACGAGGCAGTGAAGTCACTACCCAAAGGAAAGGCGAAAGGCAGTTCCGCATCCCAAGGACTTGCCTACTGCAATCTCCTGTTTGAGATTGAGCAGGGATTGGCAGAGAAAACAGCAAAAGAAAGATATAACGAGCGGCTGAAACAGGCAAAACCTGTTTTAGCCGCGATGTTTGCATGGGCAAATTCCAAAACAGCGGCACCCAAGTCTGCCCTGGGGAAGGCGTTTACTTACCTGAATGAGCAGTGGCCTTACCTGACGAACTATCTAAAAGACGGCAGGCTGGAATTGAGCAATAACCGGGCAGAAAGAAGTATCAAGCCCTTTGTCATTGACCGGAAGAACTTCCTGTTTGCCAACACGCCCAAGGGAGCGAAAGGAAGCGCCATTATGTTCAGCCTGATCCAGACCGCCATTGAGAATGGGCTGGATCCCTATCAATACCTGACCTGGCTGCTGAAAAACACAAACAAAGCCGACCTGAAAAATCCGGATATGCCCGAAAAGCTGCTGCCCTGGAACGCACCGGCAGGATGCAGAACAAAGTAGCGTTGGACACTTTCAAAATACACAAAGGAGCAAGATATGAGACTGGAACAATCTGATGCTGAGCTTTTTTACCAGTTATGGTTTCCACTGTTGGATTTTGTGAACAAGAAGTACCATGTGTGTCCCGAAACAGAGACGATAGACCAAAGGCAGGGAGTTGACGCAAGCGATGCCAAAGCAATTGCGGACTATTTGTGGTCACACATTGAGGTTATAGAGGAATATCTCGCTATAGCTGAGCTGCCGAAGGAATATGCGCAAATCGTTGCAGGATGGAAACAATGCAAACCGGGCAGATATATTCTGGAACGACATCTAAAAAAGGGTTCTGTGTTTATCTCAGCGGAAGATGGGTCGGTTTATATGGTAAAGGGATTGTTCTCCACCTGGGCGGAGATGCTTGGAGAAAGTCCCGTGCTGCTGGATGCTGTGTTAATTCCTTTCCGGGGCAGCATTATTTCGGATGGACTGGTTGTACCGTACCATATCTACTTCGGCAAAGGTGCAAGAGAGGATTTCAAGGAAGCGTACATGAACGCAAAGAGAAACCATACAATACATTTCTCTTTCTAAGTGAATAACCCTGAGCCATCCCAGAGCACAAAACTCCGGGATGGCTTTTACTATGTGCTGCTAGGTTTGACGCTTACTTTTGTTTCTGTGGCATAGCAATGCTCCCCCTATGTTTGACAGTGTTTTATTTCACTGTCTCTCATAGAGGGAGCATGCCATGTGTTGGGAGGCTTTGAGCCTTATCGTCTGCTGCAACGCACGCCTGTCATATTGATTGACAAACTGCTATTCCCATACTCGGTGCAGGAAATAACCAGCTGCGCTCCTTCCGGGCGAATTTGCGCGATTGCAGTGGTTGCAGCCATCGTATCAAATGATGCAGTTTCATAATACGAACCCATCTTGACCAACTTTGCGGGTTCCAATGTGCCATTAAACCGAAGGCCAGTACCCTGTACAACCGTTAAGGTTAGATAATAATCATTTCCAACTTTTTCGATCGACAGCCCACTATCCGGATTGTTTACAAAGTACCATTCACCCACATAGTTTTCCAACGAGATTTCACTCGGTTTATCCTGCAATACAAAAGTTTTTCGCTGAGAGGGGTCAATCATGCGTGCAACAATCGCTGCAACTTCTGCGCGCGTGATATTCGAGCCCGGATGGAATGTACCTTGGCTATCACTTCCCGTCAAAATACCCGCACGATACAATGTATAAATGCGATCATTCGCGTCTTTAAACACAATATCATCTACGTCGGACAGTGAGTTATCTGAAATGATATTGATCTGTGTGTATTCACTGGTCGGAAGTGCTGCGTACATCAGGTAGGCGAAATATGTACGGGAAGCTGGCGTATTGGCCATAATCACATTGCCATCCTGCATATATGCCATGGAGCAAACCTCGCGGTCAATATGCTCCATGCAATATTCCACATACGGCGTATACCAAGCCCCAGACTGAGAAAGGATTGTGTTGCCATGATAGGTCGCATGAATGCGCGCCACCAACGTCTGCACTTCCGCTACTGTAATATTATCCTCAGGCGAATAGGTTGTATCACTCGAACCGTTCACTAACCCAAGCTCATATGCAGTTTTGACATTATCGTAATACCATGCGTTTGCAGCAACATCCACAAATTGACCAGCATAAGTACGCTGCTGCGCAAAGTTGCTTAATGCAGCGCCTGCCACAGGCAGCATGCCACAAAACAAAGTAAGTGCTGCCAATACCAATGCCAATTTCTTTTTCATCATTTTTACCCCGCTTTCATTCATTGTTCGTACAAAATTCATAACTACGCAAACAAATAATAGCCAGCAACCAGCAATGTATTTGCTTCATTGATTCCACCCGCGTGCTTTTTCATAAGCAAGAATGGTTTCAACATTCTGTTTTTCTGTTGTATTCAGTATATCGTTGGAAAATTCAGTGTTTGGTACATACCATGTAGCTGTGGCAAACAAATCGGCCCATTCCTGCGAAGAGAATGTGTAACCATAACGCGCATAGATTTCATTACGGATTGCAGCGACCTCCATGCGTGTCAATTCATTCAGATCTCCGTCCGTAATCGTCAGCGTATCCGTCGGCCAAAGATAATCCTCGCCGATCGTATATCCGCTCAGGCTATCCATCCCATTGGAATAGGTATGATCTTCATGATAAAACCTGTAGGATTGCGTCTCCGGCGCACTTTCAGGCTCGTATAACGATCCCTCCTCCGCAGTGTTGTCCCGTGTGCAATGCTCGTGTGACATAGAGAAGCTATAATCACCGCCACCGTCCGCAGTGATCGTCAAATACAGTTCTCCATTT
>OEQS01000194.1_pt1 | contig 9929 bp, 9 predicted proteins | sample 1539731 | NCBI WGS metagenome assembly OEQS01 (sample SAMEA3891890, study PRJEB23780) | metagenome | biome: terrestrial biome; feature: animal house; material: Caecal content | place: Italy | collected 2015-05-05 | reverse complement strand
GCCAAGTTGGAGAAGGAGCACCCAGACCACTTCGCCGTAAAGCAGTACCGCAAATTCAAGCTGGCCGCCGGCAAGACCCTGAAATCCATCCTGATTAGCTGCGGCGCCCGCCTTGCCCCCTTCGATATTGCGGAGCTGCGGGAGATCATGTCGGACGACGAACTGGAGCTGGACACCCTGGGCGACCGGAAAACGGCGCTGTTCCTCATTATGAGCGACACGGACACCACCTTCAACTTCGTTATCGCCATGCTGCAAAGCCAGCTATTCAATCTCCTTTGCGACAAGGCGGACGACGTGTACGGCGGCAGGCTGCCCGTCCATGTGCGGTGCCTCCTGGACGAGTTCGCCAATATCGGGCAGATACCCAACTTCGACAAGCTGATCGCCACCATCCGGAGCCGGGAAATCTCGGCTTCTATTATTTTGCAGTCCCAAAGCCAGTTAAAGACCATCTACAAGGACGCGGCGGATACCATCGTGGGTAACTGCGACAGCACCTTGTTTTTGGGAGGCAAGGAGAAATCCACCCTGAAAGAAATTTCGGAGCTGCTGGGCAAGGAGACCATCGACAGCTTCAATCAATCCGAGAACCGGGGCAGCCAGGTTTCCCACGGCCTCAACTATCAGAAATTAGGAAAGGAGCTGATGACCCAGGACGAGATTGCGGTGATGGACGGAGGCAAGTGTATCTTGCAGCTTCGAGGGGTGCGGCCGTTTTTCAGCGACAAGTTTGATATAACGAAGCATCCCCGCTACAAGTACCTTGCCGACGCCGACAAGAAAAATACCTTTGACATTGAACGGTACATGAAACGCAGACCGGCCATCGTGAAGCCGGACGAGCCTTTCGATCTGTACGAATTGAAAGCCACCGACCTTCAACCAGACAATTCAACTGAACGAAAGGAAATGTGAATATGAGCTTTTTTACTAACGCTATCGACGTTTTGCAGACTCTGGTCATCGCCCTGGGCGGCGGCCTGTGCGTGTGGGGCGGCATCAACCTTCTGGAAGGTTACGGCCAGGACAACCCTGCCTCCAAGAGCCAGGGCATCAAGCAGCTCATGGCGGGCGGCGGCGTTGCCCTCATCGGCATCACCCTGATCCCCCTGCTGTCCGGTCTGCTGTCCACCACCTGATGTTTCTCCAAACCCGGCGGGGGCTTTCGCTTCACAGCGGGAGCCCCCGCAAAGGAGGTGATTTCCCTTGATATTGGATATGATCCAGGAGTGGTTCAAGGAACTGCTCATTGACGGTATCATTTCAAACCTGACCGGGATGTTTGATACCCTGAATACCAAGGTGGGCGAGATCGCCGGGGAGGTGGGCATGACGCCCTCCGCGTGGAACAGCGGCATTTTCAACATGGTCCGCAGCCTCTCGGAGACCGTGATCGTCCCCATCGCCGGCATCGTCCTCACCTTTGTCATGTGCTATGAGCTCATCCAGCTCATCGTAGAAAAGAACAACCTCCACGACTTCGACACCTGGATCTTCTTCAAGTGGATCTTCAAGACCTTCTGCGCGGTGCTCATCGTCACCAACACCTGGAACATCGTCATGGCGGTGTTCGATGTGGCGCAGAATGTGGTCAGCCAGAGCGCCGGCGTCATCATTTCGGACGCGGGCATTGATATTTCCAGCGTGACCGCCGACCTGGAGACCCAGCTTGCAGACTGGAGCATCGGAGCCCTGCTGGGGCTGTGGTTCCAGAGCATCTTTGTGGGGCTGTGTACGCAGATCCTCTCCATCTGCATCTTCCTGGTGATCTATGGAAGGATGATTGAGGTGTATTTGGTGACCTCGATAGGACCCATCCCCTTTGCCACGATGGTGAACCGGGAATGGGGCAACACGGGGCAGAACTATCTCCGCTCCCTGCTGGCCCTGGGCTTCCAGGCGTTCCTCATTATGATCTGCGTGGGCATCTACGCGGTGCTGGTGGAGGGCATCTCCCTGAGCGGCGACAACATTTCCGGCGCCATCTGGGGGTGCATGGGGTACACGGTGCTCCTGTGCTTCACCCTCTTTAAGACCGGCAGCCTCGCAAAGTCCCTGTTCGGGGCGCACTAAAGGGGGGTGGCTGATTGAAAATAGGATTGATAGACGTGGACTCCCACAACTTTCCCAACCTCTGCCTGATGAAGCTCTCCGAGTACCATACACGGCGGGGCGACCGGGTGGAGTGGTGGAGCCCCAAAGGCCGCTATGACCTGGTTTACAAGAGCCGGGTCTTCACGGACACCTACTCCCAAGATACCATCGTGGTGAACAATGCAGACCAGGTCATCCAGGGAGGTACGGGCTATGGGCCGGGCGGCAAGGACCTCCCCTATGAGATCGAGCACATCCGGCCGGACTACTTTTTGTATCCGCGGTTTTTGGGAACGGCCTACGGCTTTTTGAGCCGGGGCTGTCCGAGGAGCTGCGGATTTTGCATTGTCAGCGGCAAGGAGGGGCGCAGGAGCGTCAAAGTCGCTGACCTGTCTGAATTTTGGCGCGGCGAGGATGAGATCAAACTGCTGGACCCCAACCTGCTGGCCTGCCCGGACCATGAGGCACTGCTGGAACAGCTTGCCGCCAGCCGGGCGCTGGTGGACTTCACCCAGGGGCTGGACATCCGGCTGACGAACCCGGACAACATCGCCCTGCTGAACAGGGTGCGGACCAAGGCGGTGCATTTCGCCTGGGACAACCCGGAGGAGGACCTGACGGAGCACTTCAAACGCTTTGTGGCGCATACCGCCATCCGAAGCGACCGCAACCGGCGGGTCTATGTGCTGACCAACTACGGCAGCACCCATGAGCAGGACCTCTACCGGGTGAACACCCTGCGGGCCTTGGGGTATGACCCCTATGTGATGATCTATGAGCGCCCTACCGCTCCAAAAATCACCCGCCATCTTCAGCGGTGGGTGAACAACAAACGGATTTTCCACACGGTAAAAGATTTCAAGGACTATGCTCCCATGAAAAAGGAGGTGCATTGATTGGCCTATTCATCATAGACATAGGGGCCGGTGCCGGATACGCCGCTGACCGTCTGAAAGTCTCCCTCAATCAGCAGACTGGGGGCGCAGATTGTCATGACATCATTCCAGCAGAAGTCGTTGAGATAAGCAAAGTAAGGGTGGCCGTAGTGGATCACCAGCGTAGTATCATCCACGACCTCCATGCTCTCAATATCCGTTACCGCTTTCAGCGTGTAGAAGCTGGGGTTGGACTGCTTGTGTTCCAGATTTGCCTTCACCGCCTCGGCATCACAGGGTGTTCCATCATGGAAGGTCACACCGGAACGGAGATAAAAAGTTAGTGTGCAGCCATCATCAGAGAACTCCCAACGCTCCGCCAGACCGGGGACAATCTCGCCATTTTCATAATTGACCAGATTTTCATAGACCAGCATATCGGTACACATATTCGCGTTGCCCATGTAGAGCGGGGAAAGCGTGGTGGTTTCAGCGGCAATCGCCATTGTGAGTGTTTTGGTGGTGCTGGCATTATCGTCGCCGCTACCGGTTTCTGCGGGGTCCGAGTTCGTGGGAGTACCGCCGCAGGCAGCCAACATCAGGCTCATGCACAGAGCCAGCGCCAGAGCAAGAATCCTTTTCTTTTTCATGGTTGACTTCCTTTCCGAATGTTTTTTAGCATTATTTTCGATGCCCAATTTTTGCAATTTCTCCTTTCTGCATTTCCAGGATGCGATCCGCAATCCGGTAGGCATTCTGCTTGTCGTGGGTGATCAGCAGATATGCGCACCCATATTGCGTATGATATTTCTCCAACACCGACAAAACGGCGTCGGCAGAAATCAAATCCAACCCACTGGTCACCTCATCAAGAATGAGATAACTTGGATGCAGAGACAAGGCTCGCAGCAGGGATAAGCGGCGCTGTTCCCCACCGGATAATTGGCGAACAGGCACCTGGAGGAGTTTGGAGCTCATATGCGTCAGTGCCATCAGCTCGTCGATCCGAGCACGCCGTTCCTTTGCATTCAGGTCACTGAGATTGCGAAGGGCCTCCTCCACATTGTGATAGACGGAGCGGGCAGGATTTAATGTACCAGAGGCATCTTGAAACACTGCTTGAATATGCTTCCGCTTTTCCCGCCATGTGGACGACTTCCAGCGGGTAATATCTTCCCCGTTCCATGTGATGGTCCCGCTGTTCGGTTTTTCAATGCCAATCAGAAGTCGAGCCAGAGTGCTTTTTCCGCTGCCGCTCTCCCCAAGAACCGCAATATTTTCTCCAGAGGACCAGGAGAAAGCCACATTATGGAGGACTTGGAATGGCCGCTGGTTTTCGTCCATATAAGTTTTGGATACTTGATCTACTACAAAGCCTTCCATGACCAATCCCCTCCTTTCTGGGTTTCTGCTGCCCGAACAAACGCCTGGGTCCATGCCTTCTGTGGATGAGCAAATAACGCTTCAGTATTTTGACATTCAATGATTGTGCCATGCTCTAAAATCACCGTCTCCCGGCAGAGCATTTTCAAGGCCAATACATCGTGTGATACGAACAGGATGCCGGCAGAACGGTAAGTCTCTTGCAGCAGAGTGAGCAGGTGATTTCGGTTCTCCTCATCTAAAGCCGAGGTAGGTTCATCCGCAAGGATATAGCGAGGGGCGAGTCCGCCCAGACAGGCCATAGACACCCGCTGGAGCATTCCGCCGGAGAGTTGGCTGGGAAAAGCGTTAAGAATCCGCTCCGTATCTTCCAGGTTGACGGCCAACAGTTGTTCCCGGGCCAGCGCCAGTGCCTTGGCTTTCGGTAAATTCAAGCGTAGGCAGAATGTTTGCACCATCTGTGCGCCGATTTTCATGTGAGGATCAAAGGCAGTCATCGGACTTTGTGGGATAAAGCCGAGCACCGTTCCGCAGTATTCTCGCCGCTTTCGGGCAGGAAGCCCTTCCAGAGACTGCCCATCCAGAAGAATCTCGCCCGATTCAATGGCACAGCCATAGGGCAGAATCCCCATGACTGCCTTGATGATTGTAGTCTTGCCCGATCCGCTGGCTCCGGTCAGACCCAGTGGCTCTCCGGGGGTGAGGGTAAAGGAAACATCCCGCACCAGAGGCCTGCCCTCCTTGGAACGGACTGTGAGATGTTTTACTTCAAGCATCGATTCGCCCTCCTGACTCCAGTTGGCGGCCCAGAAGGTTGAACGACAGGACGCACAGGAAAATAAATAGCATGGGGTAGAGAACCAGCCCAGGTGCCAGTCCAAACGAGGTTCGCCCTTCGGACACCATGCTACCCCAGTCGATGACCCCTTCTCCCAAACTCAGACCGATAAAGGAGAAGCCGGAAATGGAGAGGATCATCTCTCCCGCGGAAAGGCAGGAGAAGCGGAACGCATCCCGAATGAGGTTTGGCAGAATGTGGACCAGCAGAATACGAAAATGGGAAGCACCGGAGGACACCGCACACAGGACATACGCCTTGCTATACTCCAACTCCGTCTTGGTCTTTACCAGCTTGATCATCCGCAGGATAAGGGAGACTGTAAGGGCCACGACCATGGTGGAAACACTGTTGCCCCATGTGCTGATGAAAATAATGAGGTAAGCGATGGGTGGAATGGCGGTAACCGCATTCAGAATACTCTCAAACAATACATTGCGACCCGCTTTTCCCTGGCCCAGCAGAAGGCCAAGCAGGATACCGACTGTCATGACGATGGCGGAACCCATCAGAACGATGCCCAGTGTGGTATAGCCACCATACAGAATACGAGAGAGGACACACCGACCATACTGGTCGGTCCCCAGCGGGTATTCCGCGCAGGGAGTCAAAAAGGACTGTGTAATCACGACCTCTTCCGGATTATTGGGAGCAGCCAGAAAACCTAAAAAGCAGAACAGGATCACCAAAGCCGGTAAAATGCTTAAAAAAAGGATATGTAACTTTTTCATTGTGACACCCCCTCAGCATGGCCGCGCTGGAATATCCGCTGCAGAATGTCGGAAACCGTGTTGCAAATCACCAGAAAGAAGGCCAGAAACAGGATTGTGGCGTGTATCATAGGCGTGTCCCGGTAGAGTACACTGTCCACGATGGAATACCCAAGGCCGGGCAAAGAAAAGATTTTCTCCACGATAGCAGAGCCAGCCAGGGAGATACCGACCATTTGCAAAAAGCTGGGTGCCAAGCCGGCCAGTGCATGGGGCAACGCATGGGTCCACAGAATCCTCATGTCGGAAAGCCCACGGCACCGGGCATACACCGCGTAATCCTCGTTCATCTCCCGCTCAATATTTTTAGAGAGAAGCTGAGAGTAGAGGGCAATCCCGCCCACGGCCAAGCAGATGGCCGCAGGCAGATACCGCATCAGCCCCGTACTGGAGGCCACGGAGATCCATCCGAAACGGACTGCAAACACATCGAGAAAGGAACTGGCAAGGAAGAATGGCGGGATGGATACGCCCACGATGCACACAAAAACCAAAAGCAGGTGCGCCCATTTCCGCCTGCACCAGTAGCACAGGCTTCCTACAAGAAGAATACCGGCCGCTTCAATGACCGCCGCTATCAATACAATGCTCAGTGTGACGCCCATTGCGCGGGATACCTCGCCTAAAACAGAGCGTCCGTTGACCAGTGAGGTCCCAAAGTCAAGGTGGAGCGCATCTCCCACCCATGTTCCGTACTGGACCAGAAGTGGCTGATTGAGCCCCATCTCCTCCCGAAGCTCATCAAGCTGCTCCGGCGTGTATAACATAAAAGTTCTCCGGGCATAGGCTTCCGCCGCATCCACCGGAGAAAGTTTCACCAGTAAAAAAGAGAGAAAGGTTACAATCAGCAAGGTCAGCAGAAGTTCCATAATTTTTCTTGCTGTGAACGAATGAACCAGTCTTTTCAACGCATATTGCCCTCCCTTGCTTTTTTCTCATTTATGTGTTATTATCGGTTAGCATACACTAACCGTCTTATAGAATTATAGTGCCTTTATTCGCAAAAACAAGTGATTGCCCATTTGTTTGGTCGATTGCGAAAATCATTTGGCCGATTGCAAAAAGGAGGTGATGCCGGTGCGTACAGGATTTGAGCAATTATGTCTTTCTCATCTGCCCCAGTTGGGGCTGAAGCCGGCCCGGAAGGGACAGGAAGAAAAAAATGGAGTAGGCTTTACTTTTGTCCCGGAGCCAGAGGTTGGAGAAGGCTATCTGTGGACCTATCCTATCAACGCAGCCTGCTCGTTAACTATTTATGATGTGGTATTCCACCAGGATATGTCCTTCCACTATCACCACCCCGCCGCTCTGACGGTTGCGGTTAGTTCTCCAAGTAGCGCGGAGCCTGCGCTGACAAAGCCCTGTACCAATCCGGAAAATCTGGTGGGCTACTTTTTGGAGGAGGGGACCTTTGGACATACGATCCCTAAAAACACTCCTGTCCGAAGTATTGGGATTGGCCTGATGCCAGAGTTTTACGAACAACAGCTTCCTGCACTAATGGGGCAAGAAACCACGCAGGTGAAGAAAGCGGCCTGTGCACTGGATGGAACAGTGTCGCTCCCTGAGGTAGAAAGCATTCTTCACCAGATGGCGGCCTATCTGCCACAGGCTGGGAGTGCGGGTCTGCGCTATGAAGCAAAGGTGTTCGATCTACTTGCCGCTCTCCTGGAGTGGAATGACCTGACTCTATCTGCCCCGACTGCCGCCAGCATATCCGCAAAGGATCAGGAGGCGATGCAAAGCCTCAAGCATTTTCTGCTTCAGAATTACTCCGCCAAAGTAGATCTCCAGCGTCTGGCCCAGATGTGCTATATGAGCAAGTCAAAACTGACTTATCTGTTCCGTATGCTTTACGGCACCACAATTTATGAGTTTATACTGACCTGTCGGATCGACCGGGCAAAAGAGTTGCTGACCGACCACCAAAAAAAGATCAGCGAGATTGCCGCTCTGGTTGGGTATGAGCGGCAAAGCAGTTTTTCCGCCGCATTTCATCAGAAAACGGGCATCACGCCCAATGAATTCCGCCGACAATTCTGGAACAAATAAAGTAGAATATATTGGGAAGCACGCCGTGATTGCGGCGTGCTTTTTTTCAATCGGCCAAATCTATTTCGGAATATTCCAGACTTTAGCTGGAGCGATTGCGCTTTCTACGGACGGACAGTATCATTTGGTTAGTTGATGCAAACCTCTGAATAAATACCTTGGCGTAGATGTAGATAAGGAGATGATGTGATGACTCAGAAGAAAAAAACAGGGATTTCCAGGCTCTTGGAGTTTGGAGGGCGTTACCGCTGGATGACGGTGGTAGCCTGCATATTATCCGGACTCAGCTCCGTACTTATGCTGTGTCCTTTTTTGTGTATTTGGCTGGTTCTTCGGGATGTGCTGGCAGCTCTACCAGACTTGAGCGAGGTAGATGTAGGGACGATGACCCTTTATGGATGGGCTGCTCTGGGCCTGGCTGTAGGAGGCTTTCTCCTCTATTCGCTGGCTCTTTTATTTTCCCATTTGGGTGCGTTTCACACAGCAAAAAATATGCAATCCCAGATTTTACATCATTTGGCCTCACTTCCTTTGGGTTTTTTCTCCCAGAACAGCAGCGGCAAACTGCGGAAAATCATCAATGAGAACACGGCGCAGACGGAAAACTTCCTGGCGCACCAGCTCCCGGATATGACCGGATCAGCCGTGACTGCTGTGACGATGCTGGTCATGCTCCTGTTCTTTGATTGGAGATTAGGCGGCCTGTCCATTCTTCTGCTGATTGCGGGGTTTATGGTACAGATGCTGATGACCAGCGAGAAATCCATGTCCTATATGCGGAAATACCAGGACGCTTCGGAACAGATGAACAATGAGGCGGTAGAGTATGTACGCGGTATCCCGGTGGTCAAGGTGTTCCAGCAGACAATCTACTCATTTAAGAGCTTTTACGCCGCTATCATGTACTACAAGGACAATGTAACGGAATACGCGCTCTCCTGTCAGGGGCCGATGGTGGCCTTCAATGTCATCATCAACGCCTCCTTTGCTGTACTGATTCCGGCTGGCATCCTCCTGATTGGCCCGGAACAGTACAGCGAGTTTCTGCTGGATTTGATTTTCTACATCCTGTTTACTTCCGGCAGTGCTGGCATTCTCAATAAAATCCTGTTTTCCGGCACATACCGTATGATGGCGCAGGAAGCGGTACGACGAGTTGATTCTCTGCTGGCAGAGACTCCTGTGGTGGAACACGAGCCCTCTCGGATACCGAATCAGAACGATGTGGAGTTCCGGGATGTGACTTTTACCTATCCAGGCGGCAAAGCGCCCGCACTCTCTCACCTGTCGTTCCAAGTCCCGGAGGGGAAAACTGTGGCTTTGGTAGGCGCTTCGGGGAGCGGAAAGACCACCGCCGCCACCCTGATCCCCCGGTTTTGGGATGTGCAGGAAGGGGCGGTCTGCATTGGAGGCGTCCCGGTTTCTCAAATCCCCAAGCGGGAACTGATGGAGCGCATCGCTTTTGTATTTCAGGACAGCCGGTTGCTGAAGGCAAGCATCCTCGAAAATGTTCGCGCCTCCCGGCCGAATGCGACCAGAGAGCAGGTGCAGGAGGCGCTCCGGGCTGCCCAGTGCGATGATATTTTAGAGAAATTACCAAAGGGCGTGGACACGGTGCTGGGAACCAAGGGCGTCTATCTCTCCGGCGGGGAGCAGCAACGCATCGCTCTTGCGCGGGCAATCCTCAAGGATGCCCCCATCGTTCTGCTGGATGAGGCCACCGCTTTCGCTGACCCGGAAAACGAGCACAAAATTCAGATGGCATTTGAGCGTCTGACAAGAGGAAAAACTGTCCTGATGATTGCCCACCGGCTTCCCACCATTCAAAACGCCGATGAGATTTTGGTATTGGAACAGGGAACCATCGCAGAACGGGGAACCCATAGTGCGCTGATGGCACAGAACGGGATCTAC
>OEQS01000191.1_pt1 | contig 10012 bp, 9 predicted proteins | sample 1539731 | NCBI WGS metagenome assembly OEQS01 (sample SAMEA3891890, study PRJEB23780) | metagenome | biome: terrestrial biome; feature: animal house; material: Caecal content | place: Italy | collected 2015-05-05 | reverse complement strand
AACCTGACGGGCTACGTTCTGGCCAACGCCGCCCTGCAGCACCTGGCCGAACAGGACTTCGTCGATCGCGGCCTTGTCAACGCCGGCGCGCTCTACCGCAGCGTTTGCGGCGGCAATGCCCAGCTGGGCAGCGGGTACGTCACGCAGGGTACCGCCGTAAGTGCCGATGGCGGTGCGGGCAGCAGAACAGATGTAAACGTTCATTTGGCTGTTACTCCTTTTCTTCTCGGGCACCGGACGCACCGGTGCCGTGGTGATACTTCTTTCGAGTTCGTTAATATTTTATCAAGTCTGCGGAAAAATGCAAGGGGTTTTGCGAAAGTTTGTTAAACACTTAACAAATTAACCATAATCTGTACAAGAAACGCAAGCAAACAACCGGCAGTTAATCGTTTGCCAGTCCCATCAGCTCTTCGTGGAAGATACGGCTGTCCATCAGCTTGATCGAACCGTCAGGCTGGTAAGCGATTTTCGGCTCAAAATCCATCTGATCGAGCACCTGCGTTTGCAGGTCGATGCCGGGCGCAATTTCGATGAGGGTGACGCCTTCGGGGCGAAGCTCAAACACGGCGCGCTCGGTGATGTACAGGACGGGCTGGTGTACTTCGTTGGCGTAATCGCCCGAGAAGGTGATGTGCTCAACCTGCTTGACAAACTTCTTCTTAGCGCCTTCCTGCGTGATGACGAGCTTGCCGTCCTCACAGGCGGTTTTGAGGCCCTTGGCGGTAAAAGTACCGCAATATACGACCTTTTTGGCGTTCTGGGTGATGTCAATGAAGCCGCCTGCACCGGCCAGACGGGTGCCAAACTTGGAAACGTTCAGGTCGCCGTTAGGTGCGGTTTCGGCAAGGCCGAGGAAGGCAACGTCAAGGCCGCCGCCCTGATAGAAGTCAAACTGCACGTTGTGCGGGATGATGCACATCGCGTTGGCTGCCGCGCCAAACTGGGTGCCGCCGTAGGGCACGCCCGCGATCGAGCCAGCCTCGACGGTCAGCGTCATCTTGTCCGAGATGCCCTCTTCCGCCGCGACGTTAGCGATCTTCTCCGGTGCGCCGGTGCCGAGGTTGACGATTGCATCGGGCGGCAGTTCCATGGCTGCGCGGCGGGCGATAATCTTCTTGGCATCCATCGGGATGGGCGGGATTGCATCAACCGGGATGCGGAACTCGCCGGTCAGTGCGCCGTCGTACGGCATGCCGAGGCACTGCATGTTTTCCTCGTCCGAGCCAATGACGACTGAGTCGACGTAGATACCCGGGATAGCAACCAGTTTCGGGTCAAGCGAGCCGCCCTGTACGATCTTCTCGACCTGTACGATGACCTTGCCGCCCGAGTTTTTGCACGCCTGTGCCATCGCGGTAACGTCCAGCGGGCCGATTTCTCTATGTACGGTGCAGTTGCCGTATTCGTCGCAGTAGGATGCGCGCAGGAACACAACATTGATCGGGAAGCCCTTGTACAGCAGACGCTCCTGCCCTTCAATGTTGACGATCTTGACCAGATCTTCCTTGGTGCATTCGTTGAGCTTGCCGCCGCCGTTGCGCGGGTCGGCAAAGGTCTTCAGGCCGACGTGGGTGATCGTGCCGATGTTGTGCGCGGCGATATCGCGGTACATGTGCGAGATAACGCCCTGCGGCAGGTTGTAGGCTTCAATCTTATTGTTCAGCGCCAGCTCGCCCAGACGGGGTGCGCGGTCCCAGTGGCCGCCGATAACACGCTTGACCATGCCCTCATGGCCGTAGTGGTCGCCACCGGTGCCATCGCGGTGGCCCTGACCGGCTGCAAAGAACAGGGTCAGGTCACAAGGATGGCCGGTCTCGAGGAAGCGCTTTTCCAGCGCCTTGGACAGGGTTTCCGGGCAGGCACAGCTGACAAAACCGCCGGTGGCGATGGTGTCGCCGTCCTGTACCTTGAGCGCAGCCTCTTTCGCCGAGATAATGCTTACTTTCTTCATTTCTATCATCCTCCTCACAGTGATCACAGCCGCGCGGGCACGGCTGTGCAATCTACGCCAGTTGCCGGATCGTTTCGATGGCATGCTCAATGCCGTCCTTGGCGTCAAGGATGACGCGGTGTGCGGCGTTGATATCCTCGTACAGGTAGGAGCAGCCCGTACAGCCCCGAATGATCAGCAGGACGTCATATTGGGCGCCGTCCTCCGGGTAGGAGAATGAGGCGGCGTCCGAAAGGGAGGTGCACACAGTGCGGTAGGCCTCCCCGCGATCGAAGCGGGGGTTGCAGCCGCCGCAGAATTTCACTGTGCAGCGCAGCATGGTGCGTTGAGCCTCCTTTGGCTGGATATTGCAAACATAGGCACCCACGGTGCTCCATGAGTGCCTATGATATGCGCAGAGATTACTGGATGCGGGCAATCTTCTTTGCCAGTTCCTTCTTCATCTCAAGGTTGGACTGACGGGCAATCATGATGCGCTGAGCCTGGGGCGAACCTGCGCCGTGCATGGACTCCGGCAGATAGCCGACAGCGGCAGTGCCCATCGTCATATTCTCGATCAGGCGCAGGACACGCATGCGGTCCTCGGTGGGTACAGAGGCCACGCCCTTGAGGTATTTTTCGATGTAGGGCTTGAGAGCCGGGTTGCGGTAATCCGCCTCGGAGGGCTGGGTCACCATCAGGCCGCCCGCCAGATCCTGCGCCAGACGCGCGATCTCATATGGGAAGCGGGTGACGTTCTGCTTGCAGACGTTCGCGAGCAGCAGATCGATCAGGTAGTTGCCCGCCTTGGTCTTGGTGCCCTGCGAAGAGCATGCGATGCCGCAGCAGTACAGGGTCTCGTTCAGGTGGGTCATTTCGATCAGCTTATCCTTGACGTGGGAAGCCTTGGACGAGCCTGCCATGTCGCCGGCCAGTGCGGTCGCGCCGATGAGCACGTCGCCTACGCCGACCTTGCAGCCGCCGTAGGACTGGCGGTGATAGCCTGCAAAGCGCTCAACGATCATGCCTGCAAATTTGACCTCGCCGTTGAGGAAGATGCGGTCGTTCGGAACGAATACATGGTCGAAGATGACCAGCACTTCGTGGCCGCCGTACACCTTGTTGCCTACGTCGATGTCGTTGTACTCCTCGGTCTTGCGGGTGTCGCAGGACTGACGGCCATAGATCAGCGTGATGCCCTCGGAGTCGGTCGGGATCGCGAAGGAGATCGCGTAGTCCTCGTCGCCCTCACGCATCGAGATCGTCGGCATAACCAGCACTTCATGGCTGTTTACAAAGCCGGTCTGGTGTGCCTTGGCGCCGGTGACGTAAACGCCGTCCGCGGTGCGCTCGACAACGTGCAGGAACAGGTCGGGGTCGGCCTGCTTGGACGGAGCCAGCGAACGGTCGCCCTTGACGTCGGTCATTGCGCCGTCCACGGTCAGGTCGTTCTCCTGGCAGTAGAGCATGAACTTCTTGAAGTTCTCAAAATAGTGGGTGCCGTACTTCTTGTCGATCTCGTAGGTGGTGGAGTACACGGCGTTGAAGGCGTCCATACCCACACACCGCTGGAAGCAGGCGGCGGTCTTCTGGCCCAGCAGGCGCTGCATCTTCACCTTGTTGCGCAGATCCTCGGTGGGGCGGTGGATGTGGGTGAAGCGGTTGATCTTCTTGCCCGTGATGTGGGAAGTTGCGGTCATCAGGTCTTCGTACTGGGGATCCTCAGCCAGCTCATAGGTGGCGGCAAAGGAGTTGAGCGAGGGGCGGATGACCGGGTCGTCCACCGGATTTTCCACCTTCTCACCGAACATATACAGGTTGAGCTTCAGCTTGCGCAGGGACTCAATGTACTGGTCTTTGGTCATCATAGCGATCAAGTATCCTTTCTCTTAGTCAATCTTGCGTGAACCCGCTGTAAGCGGGGCGCCGGACAGAAAAAACAGGGCGGGGAACGCGGGGGTCCCCGCCCTGTTCAGGTAAAACGCTTTCTGGGACTTAGAAGCATTCGCGGTATACGCGCTCGCTCAGCTCAATGCTCCACGGGCGGTAGGAGTTGGTAATCAGGCGCTGCTGGTTTGCCTCTACCGAAACCGGGAAGCTCTTGATGTCCTCTTCCTTAAAGCCATACTCATGCAGCGGCTTGAGCGGGAGAACCTTTTCGAGCGTAACGTTCAGGGTGCGCAGGGCGTCGTCCTTGGTGCAGCCCAGGCAGCGTGCAACGATTTCCTTGAACTTGCCAAGTTCGCCGTTCGGCTCATACTCGTCGTACAGCTCGAGGATCTTGCCGAACAGGGCATAGTTCGATTCGCCGTGCGGGACATGGTAGGTGCCGCCGAGCGGGAAGGACATGCCGTGTACGGTTGCGCAGCCGGCCTTCAGGAACGCGATGCCGGCGAACAGGGAAGCGGTAACGAACTCACCGAGGTAGTCGATGCGAGCGTCCGGGCCTTCCAGTGCGATGCGGCGGAAGCCTTCGAGGATCATTTCCATTGCCTTAACCGAGTACATTTCGGAGGTAACGGTCTTGCGGTGCGGGGACAGGAAGGACTCGGTCGCGTGGATCAGCGCGTCGATCGCAGAAGCGGCAAACGGCTTGTAGGGCAGGGTCTTGAGCAGATCCGGTACCAGGCAAACCTTGTTCGGGATGATATCGTCGGAAACCAGACCGAGCTTGGTCTCGCCGCCGGTCAGCTTGCCGTCCTTCTCGTCCTTAACGATGGCAACCGAAATGTTGGTCACTTCGGAACCGGTGCCGCAGGTGGTCGGGATTGCAATTACTTCCTTTTCATGTACCACAGGCTCGCGCTTGAAGTACAGCTCATGTACAGAGGTCGGGCGCTTGCAGCCGAGCAGCTTGCAAAGGTCCATGATGGCGCCGCCGCCGACAGCGATAACGCGGTCATAGGAATCATACGGAATGGCCTCGTACATGGTTTCGATCATTGCCTCAGAGGGCTCACCTGCACCAAACTTCTCCTGGAAAACGAACTTGCTCTTCAGGCCAAGCTCCTCCATGAAGGGCTTGTAGATGAATTCGTTGGTCAGGACGACGTCGCGCTCACCGAGCTTGAACTCAGCGGCAAAATCGCCAAAGTTTGCAAATTTGTAAATGGTGGGGGCGATGATGATCTCTCTCTTGTCCTGCATCAGGGAGGCACTGAAAGCATCCATAGCCATAGTTGATACATCTCCATTCTTTAATTTTGTAAAAGGCCGTGCGGGCTTTTATATCTTTGGCAGGACAATTTTGCCCTGTGCTTTTATTGTAGCAAATCTATGCCACCACTTCAACACAAACAAACAAAAAAATCATCAAAAAATAACCAAGCGTTCCTGTACAAAAAGACAATAAAAAATCCCGCATTCTTGAATACGGGATTATTTTATCGTATTTATACCGGTTTGTAAATGGGTACTTGGTGGAAATTGACGAAAAGTTTTTGTATCCGTTACCGCTCTTTAGTTGTTTTGTGAAAAACGGCTCAAAAATGCCTTTGTGCGCTCATTCTGGGTATTTTCAAACAGTTCGGCAGGCGTACCCTCTTCGACAATCACACCGCCGTCCATGAACAGCACATGGTCGGCAACATCGCGAGCAAAAGCCATTTCGTGCGTGACGATGATCATCGTGGTGTGCTGTTCGGCCAGCGAGCGGATGACCTTGAGCACTTCGCCGGTCAGTTCGGGGTCGAGCGCCGAGGTCGGTTCGTCGAAGCACAGGATGTCGGGATGGAGGGCGAGCGCGCGCGCAATCGCGACGCGCTGCTGTTGCCCGCCGGATAGCTGGTGCGGGTAGTGACTCATACGGCCTTCGAGGCTCATCTGGCTGAGCAGTTCCATCGCATGGCCTTCGATTTCCTCGTGGATGGCGCGCTTGTTCTGCTTGTAGTCTGGCCGCCCTTTGGCGAGCAGCAGGCTTGCCAGCATGACGTTTTCCAGCGCGGTATACTGCGGGAACAGGTTGAACGACTGGAATACCATACCGAAATGCAGGCGTTTTTGCCGGATTTCCGCGTCCGATTTGGAAGCGTGGTCGGCGGCGTCGAACAGCGTCTCGTTATTAACCAGAATACGGCCGGCGTCCGGTGTTTCAAGGAAGTTCAGGCAGCGCAGCAGCGTCGTTTTGCCTGAACCACTGGAGCCGATGATAGCCAGCGCCTTGCCGCGCTCAAGCGAAAAACTGATGTCGTTGAGCACCTTAGTGGTGCCGAAGCTCTTGTTGATGTGTTGTACTTCCAGAATAGGCATATTCGGCACCTCCTTATACGCGGAAATAGTCCATTTTCTTTTCCAGCCAGCCGAACAGCAGCGTCAAGATGCCGCAGAACAGCAGGAAGAACAGTGCGGTTGAGAACAGCGGCCAGATCAGGCCCTTGGTCGCGTATTCTCTGCTCATCATGATGATTTCCTTGGTAGCGATGACATTGGCCAGCGCGGTGTCCTTGATGAGAGTCATAAATTCATTGCCCATCGGCGGGATGACACGCTTGATGACCTGCAACAGCGTGACCTTAAAGAAGATCTGGCTCTTGGTCATGCCGAGCACCTGACCGGCCTCATACTGGCCGCGCGGGATCGACTGGATGCCGCCGCGATAAATTTCGGAAAAATAGCAGGCGTAGTTGATGACGAACGCCACACAGGCGGCGGTCACGCGGGGCAGCAAGTCTCCATCCCACAGCAGGCCGGGACCGTAGAAAATGATGATAATCTGCAGCATCAACGGCGTACCGCGGATGATCCAGACAAAGGTTTTGACGATGGCGCGCAGCGGCGTGAAGCGGCTCATCGAGCCGAATGAAATGATCAGCCCAAGCGGGAGCGCAAACAACAGCGTGACGAAAAAAATCTGGCAGTTGATACCAAAGGTTTTCGTCAGGCTGGCGAAAATAACAGAGGCAGACATGAAAAAATACCCTTTCCCCAAACAAAGGCAAGCGGGGCAGCATGGAAAATGCTGTCCCGTCAGCCCTTAATTCTTATGTTACAAACCTTATTCTGCGAGGCTCAGACCGTATTTCTCAGCCAGTGCGGGCAGCGTGCCGTCTTCAACCAGCTCGGCCATGATCTTGTTGACCTCGGTGCACAGATCGCTGTCCTTACGGAAGCCGATGCCGTACTCCTCGACGCTCAGTTCCGCGCCGTCGATCATCATCAGGTCGGCAAAGTCGGTACCCTCGCCGATCATGCTCTTGGCAAGCGTCCAGTCGAGGATCGCCGCGTCGGATGCGCCGGACTCGATCTCAAGCAGCGCGTCGGTCTGCTTGGCCACAGTCGTCAGGTTGGCCTGAGACAGGTTCTCGTCCGCTTCAACCGCAGCCTGACCGGCAGAACCAGCTTCGGCTACCAAATTAGCACCGGACAGAGAGGCCGTATCAGTAAAGGTATCCTTGTTGCTGTCCTTGATGACAACGACCTGCATGTTCTTGACATACGGATCGGACACCGAGATGTTCGCCTTCAGGTCGTCCGTGATCGTCATGCCGTTCCAGATGCAGTCAATGCTCTTGGCGTCCAGCTCGATGACCTTGTCCACCAGAGGCAGTTTCTGCTCCTGGAATTTCTTCTTGATGTTCTCCTTCACGGCGTCGGGATTTTCCCGCACAAATCGAATGTCCAGCATGTCGCTACTCCCCTTTTACTTGTTTTCTTCCTTATTGTAGCCGCCCAGCAGATTCGCAAAGGCGCTCAGCTGCTCGTCCGAGTAAAAGTGCACCGTCAGGCTGCCCCGACCGTTTTTGTAGTCCACCTTTACCTCGCTGCCCAGCACTTGGCGCAGGGCATATTCCACCTCGCCCGCCAGCGCAGGGCGCAGAGGCTGGGGTTTGGCCGGTTTTTCCGGCTTTACCAGTTTTTTGCACAGCGCCTCGGTCTGGCGCACGTTCAGGTTCTGGCCCACCACCGCTTCGGCGGCCTGGCTCTGCAGCGCCGCGTCCGGCAGGCCCAGCAGCACCTTGGCATGGCCGGTGGAGAGCTTGCCCTCCTTCAAGAAGGCCAGCACATCGTCGGGCAGGTTCAGAAGGCGCAGGCTGTTGGCTATCGCGCTGCGGCTCTTGCCGATCTTCTGGGCCGTCTGCTCCTGGGTCAGCTCGCACCGCTCCATCAGCTGGCGGTAGCCCATGGCCTCCTCCACCGGGTCCAGATCTTCGCGCTGGAGGTTCTCGATGAGGGCCAGCTCCATGGCCTCGGCGTCGGTGACGTCCTTGATGACCACCGGCACTTCGGAAAGGCCCGCCAGCCGCGCGGCCCGCCAGCGGCGCTCGCCGGCGATGATTTTATAGGCGCCTCCGGCCGCAGCCCGCACCGCAATGGGCTGCAAAAGGCCATGGCGGGCAATGCTGTCCGCCAGTTCGGAGAGGGCCTGCTCGTCGAAGTCCTTGCGGGGCTGGTCCTTGTCCGGCTCGATCTCCCGCAGGGGCAGGGTGCTCACCGGGCCGCCCACGTCCCGGGCGGCGTCCTCAAAGAGGCTTTCCAGCCCGCGGCCGAGCCCCCCTTTTTTTACTGCCATCCTTTCCTCCCCCTTTTCACCGGTTGTTTGCAAGGAATTCTTTGGCCATTTCCATGTAGGCCTCGCACCCCTTGCTCACCGGGTCGTAGTAATTGATGGGCATGCCGAAGCTGGGCGCTTCGGAAAGCCGCACGTTCCGGGGCACGGTGGTCTTGTAGACCTTGTCCCCGAAGAATTTCTTCACCTGATCCACCACCTGCAGGGTGAGGTTCAGCCGCCCGGCGTACATGGTGAACACCACGCCCTCGATCTCAAGGTAGTGGTTGTACATCTTGCGCACGGTTTTGAGGGTGCTCATCAGCTCGGACAGGCCCTCCAGGGCGTAGAACTCGCACTGGATGGGGATGAGCACCGAATCGCAGGCGCACAGGCCGTTGAGGGTGAGCAGGTCCAGGCTGGGGGGGCAGTCGATGAAGATGTAATCGTAGTTGCCGGCCACCGCCGCCAGGGCCTGCCGCAGGCGGCTCTCCCGCCTGGGCAGGTTCACCAGTTCCACCACCGCGCCGGACAGCTGGATGTTGGAGGGGATGATGTCCACCTTGTACTGGGTGGGAACAACGGCGTCGGCAGCCTTGGCCTCCCCGATGAGCAGCTCGTAGACGCTGTCCTGGACGTTTTTCTTGGAGACGCCGAAGCCGCTGGTGGTGTTGCCCTGGGGGTCCAGGTCCACAATGAGGACTTTTTTGTCCTGGGCGGCCACACAGGCCGCCAGATTGACCGCCGTGGTGCTTTTGCCCACGCCGCCCTTTTGGTTCGCAACTGCAATGATTTTGCCCACTGTCGTTTCCCCTTTGTTCTATGTGCTGATATGCCGGCCTCCGGGGCCGGCCCCGAAAAACGGGCTGTGCTTGTTATTATAGCACAGCCGGGCCTCTTTTGAAACGGGCAATATCTTGTGGTCTGCCAAAAAAAGCCCCAATTTGCGGGGCAGTTCTCTATATATAGTGGCTGCGCCGTGTCTGTGCAAAGGGAATTTTTCGCAAATGTTCCACGTGGAACACTGTTTTTTCAAAACGGCAGCGGTTTGAATGTTCCACGTGGAACATTTTGCGTCGCTCTCCCCCACCCCTTTTTGCAAAGGCTTTCCTTTTTCACTGCGAGATGATATACTGCAAGCAGAATCACGAGATAAGGAGGTCGCCCATGAATATCCGCGTTGGTACCCTCTGGCGCGTGCCCGTGTTCTGCCTTCTGTCAAGTCTTGCTTGCTACCGGCTGACCATTTTTCCGGGCGCGCTGATTTATGTGAATCGCACCGTCGGCGAAAACGGCACCATCGAAGTCTCCACCGACCCAGTGCGTTCGGTGCTGTTTCAGGCAGTGCTGATTCTTGCTGTTCTGCTGGCGGGCGGACTGTGGGCCTTCCGTTCCATGACACGGAGGGAAATTGCGGCTTCGGCCGCGCCGTTGATTCTGCCGATGCTGGCCATTGTTCTGGCCCAGCTTTTTCTTCCGGCCTTTCCGCTAAAGGTCAGTCTCTTTCTGTCCCGGTTTTACTGCTGGACCGGAAACCTTGCATCTCTTTTGATGCAGCTTTCCCTTCCCCTGCCCGCCGCCACCATTCTCGCCCA
>OEQS01000188.1_pt1 | contig 10106 bp, 7 predicted proteins | sample 1539731 | NCBI WGS metagenome assembly OEQS01 (sample SAMEA3891890, study PRJEB23780) | metagenome | biome: terrestrial biome; feature: animal house; material: Caecal content | place: Italy | collected 2015-05-05 | reverse complement strand
TTGGCGGTCACGCCGCCCAGATCGCCTACACCGTCGCCGTCCGAGTCGAAAAATGATTTGAAGTAGCACTGATAGACAACGCTTTTGCGGAAATCATACATAAGGGGGACGCTCCTTTCGCGTTAGGACAGTTCGGCAACAGCCGTTTCGCCGTGTGTGACGTCGATGTCGGTAAAGAATTTCATATCGGTGTGGCCGGCCGGTTCGGTGACGATAAATACCGTGGTCTTGGGGTGGCCTGCCGCTGCAATCTTTCCGGGGGAGAAGGTGATCAGTTTGTCGCCTGCCCGGACCATGTCGCCTTCGTGGACAAACAAGGTAAAGCCGTCACCCTTCATATCGACTGTGTCGATGCCGATGTGGATGAGCAGCTCGGTGCCGTCGGCCAGCGCAAGGCCGCAGGCATGGCTGCTGTCTTCCATCACGACAGATACCTTGGCGTCTGCCGGTGCGTAGATCGTGTCGCCGGACGGCTCAAAGGCCATGCCTTCGCCCATGATGCCCTGCGAGAATACGTTATCCGGCACTTGGGCCAGCGGCAGCGTGCGGCCGTCACAGACAGCTTTCAGGGTAACAGATGCGGTGGCAGCGGCGGTCTCAACGGCTGCCGGGGCAGAAGCGTCTGCTGCCGGAGCCACAGTGACCGACTCCATGACACGCTCTTCGGGTGCCAGCTTGCGGCTGCCGACGATAAAGGTCAGCACGAACGGTACGACGATCGCGGCTGCCATGGCGAGCAGGAAGTTGATCCAGTATTCCGGATAGATGGACAGGATGCCGGGCAGACCGCCGACACCGATGCTGATTGCGGTGACGCCCGTGCCAATCGAGATGACTGCGCCGCAGGCCGAGCCGATCATGCCGCATACCAGCGGGAATACATATTTCAGGTTGACGCCGAACAGGGCGGGTTCGGTAACGCCCAGATAGCAGGAGATGCACGCCGGAATGTTGACCTGCTGTGCACGCTCATTGCGCTTTTGCAGGAAGGACATGGCGAGTACGGCAGAGCCCTGCGCAATATTGGACAGCGCGATCATCGGCCAGAGGTTGGTGCCGCCGTAGGTGTTGACCAGCTGCGAGTCGATCGCGTTGGTCATGTGATGCAGACCGGTCATAACAACCGGTGCGTACAGCAGGCCGAACAGCGCCGCAAACACCAGCTTGAAGTTGCTTGCCAGACCCATGTTGACGATATTTGCGATAAAGTCGCCGATCTTCCAGCCGATCGGGCCGACGACTGTGTGTGCGATCAAAACAGCCGGAACCAGTGCGCAGAACGGCACGACGACCATGCTGATGACTTCAGGGCAGATTTTTTTGAAGAACTTTTCTAAGTAGACCAGCACAAAGCCTGCGAGGATTGCGGCGACGACCTGACCCTGATAGCCGATCATCTGCACCTGCGCAAAGCCGAAGTCCCAAACCGGGATGTCGGCCGCCGCGGTGGTCGCGACCGAAAAGCCGTTGAGTAGCTGCGGGGAGATCAGCGTCAAGCCGAGCACGATGCCGAGGATCTGGGTTGTGCCCATTTTCTTTGTGATCGACCAGGTGATGCCGACCGGCAGGAAGTGGAAGATCGCCTCGCCGATCAGCCAGAGGAAGCTGTACAGACCGGCCCAGAACTGGGACACATCGGTCAGCGACTGCGTGCCGCCGTTTAACAGGTTGACCTCACCGATGATATTGCGGAAGCCCAGTACAAGACCGCCGCAGATGAGTGCCGGGATGATCGGGGCGAAAATTTCGCCCAACGCGCCCATGATGCGTTGCAGCGGGTTCTGGTTGGTCTTGGCCGCGCTTTTGACCGCGTCCTTGCTCACGCCCTCAATACCCGCAAATTTGGTGAATTCCTGATAGAAATTGGCCACGTCGTTACCAATGATGACTTGGTACTGTCCGGCCTGTGTGAATGTACCCTTGACGCTCGGGATTTGTTCGATCGCCTTTTCGTCCGCCTTTTTCGGATCGACCAGAACAAAACGCATGCGCGTCATGCAGTGCGATACCGCTTGAATATTGCCCTTGCCGCCGATCTTTTCGAGCAGCGTCTGGACGTCCTGCTGGTATTTTGCCATGTGACACCCTCCTGTTTTCTGTGTTGCTTTCCCTTTTGCTTCTTGTTCAAACAAGTTTTGCTGTGGATAGAATACCGCTTTGCAAGCGTTTTTGCAAGACTATTCTTACACAAAAAAGTTAGAACATTTTTAGGAGTTATGCCGGAATAAACTGCATGGTTTTGGGCGAAATGCTGTGGCGATGCAAGATGGATTAAACAAACTGCCGGAATTGTTTGAACAAGTTGCTTTATGCTGGACGAACTTGTTCATACATGGTATAATAGCAGAAAACCATGTCGCCGTCCGGTAGCATGGCGGGAAACATCCGTCCTAGGGGAGAGGCGCTATGCCCAAGGCAAAATACGAACAGCTTTTTCAAATCCTCAAAGAGAAGATCGAGTCCGGGCAGTATGCCCCGCAGGCGTTGCTGCCCTCTGAGCACACCCTGATTGCTGAGTTGGGCTGCTCGCGCAACACATTGCGCCGTGCAGTTGGCGAGTTGGTGCGTGTGGGTTATGTGCAGACCATGCAGGGGAAGGGCGTACGCAACATCTTTGAGCCGGCCCAGCAGGCGACATTTACGCTCGGCACGATCGAGTCGTTTGCCGAATCTGCGGCGCGCAACCATTGGCGCGGCACAAGTGAAATCTTGCTCTTTTCTGAGCTGACGGCCAACGCTGCACTGGCTGCCAAAACCGGCTTTGCTGAGGGTACGCCGCTCTATTATATCCAGCGCCTGCACTATCTCAATGACCGGCCGCTTATCATCAACCACAGTTATTTTCGGCAGGATGTGGCGCGCGGACTGACGCGCGAGATCGCCGAGCGGTCGATTTACCGCTATCTGGAAAACGACCTGCACCTTTCTATCATCAACAGCAAGCGGGTGGTAACGGTCGAAAAGGCCACGCTGCTCGATCTGCAATATCTGGATATGGGCGATTGCAACTGTCTTGCAGTCGTCAGTAGCCAGACGTACAACAGCGACGGCGTGATGTTTGAATACACGCAGTCGCGTCACCAACCCAACTTCTTCCGCTTTCAGGACAATGCGGTGCGCCGTCCGGCGGCGCAGCCGCGTGTCGAACAGGGTGGAACGACTCACGGAAAGGAGTAAAACACATGAGGAAACGCATCGCACTAAGCGTTTGCCTGCTTGCCGCGCTGTTGCTGGGCGGCTGTGGCGGCAAGGACACGACGCAGGACACAGCGGATGGAAGCCAAAACGGACAGATGGATTCTGCGCAGGACGCGGCGGCGGGCGCCGGCACGCATCATGCGGAAATTACGATCAAGGACATGGGCACGATCACGGTCGAGCTGGACGGTGACGCCGCGCCGATCACCGTGCAGAATTTCATGGATTTGGCAGAGAGCGGCTTTTACGATGGGCTGACCTTCCACCGTATCATCAGCGGTTTTATGATGCAGGGTGGTGATCCAAACGGCGACGGCACGGGTGGGTCGGACCAGAATATCAAGGGCGAGTTTGCGGAGAACGGCGTGGAAAACGATTTGTCACACACACGCGGCGCAATTTCGATGGCGCGTGCGCAGGATATGGATAGCGCTTCGTCGCAGTTCTTCATTGTTCATCAGGACAGCACTTATCTGGATGGGCAATATGCCTGCTTCGGATATGTGACGGAAGGTATGGACATCGTCGACCAGATTTGCGAAAATACCCCGGTCGAGGATGGCAACGGCACGGTGCTGCCGGAAAACCAGCCGGTGATCGAAAGTATCGTTATCATTGATTAAGTAAGCCACACGCAAAAAGAGCAGCGGAATACCGCTGCTCTTTTTTAATTTATATTTGCTGCATGTGTCCGTCGGCATCTGCGGATACGGCCAATGTGCTGTTGTATTTGGTACGGATGGCGATATCTGTATAAATCAGAGGGTGCGCAGGCTTTTTCTTGTGCATCAGATATTCGTAGAGAAGATACGGCGAACGGTAGCCTTGCTCGAATGCCTCCTGATCGAGCACAAAGCTGAGGCTGTCCGCTTGCAGTAATGCTAAATTGGGTGCATTCAGGTCAAACGCAATCACCTTGATCCGTCGCTTGAGCCCAAGCTCGTCCAGCGCCTGACACACGCCTTGTTGTCCGTTGGAAGCGACATAGATACCTGCGAGGTCAGGCTCGGCCTGTATCACATGCTGCGTGATTTCATAGGCATAGTCGTCCCGGTCGAAACAGGGCTGGAACGGCAGTAAGGTGATGTGGTAGGCGGTTTCCTGCCGCAGTGTGTCCAAAAAACCGTTCAGTCGGTTGTTGTGCGCGGTGTTGTTGAGGTGTCCGGCCAATGGCAGCACCTTGCCGCCGTCTGGCAGCAGTTGGCACATCAGCCCGGCCGCCGTCTGTCCGCCACGGTAGCTGTCCATGCCGATGAAGCACAGGCGCTTGCTGCCCGGCACATCCGAATTGAGTGTGACGACCGGGATGTTCTGCTCATATAGGTCGTCGATGCAATGCCGGATTTCGGTTTCGGCACTGGGCGCGATGGCCAGCCCTTGGATACCCTGACCGACCAGTTCTTCGATTGCCTCGAGCACCAGTTCGGTGTCCAGCCTGCGGATCTCGCGCAGCAGCAGTTCGACGCCAGAGGCGCGTAGTTCGTCGGCCGCACGATGCACGCCGGCAGATACGATCTGCATAGTAGGTGTTTCGGCAGATTGTAAAATCACGCCGATGCGGAAGTCGCGCGGCGTTTTGACCAGCGCTTGCCCAATCTGGTTGGGGCGGTAGCCCAGTTCGGCTGCGACCTGCCGGATGCGAGCGGCCACATCGGGGTTGACGCGGCCGCGGTTGTGCAGCGCGCGGTCAACCGTTCCTCGCGATACGCCGGTCAGCTCTGCGATCTGTTGTGCGGTCACTGCCATAAGGGTTTTCCTCCTGCTGTTTTTGTGTTAATTATATCACAATGCACGCACAAAACAAGCGCCGGTTTGAGGGAAATTTCTGTGGTTTTTTGCATGAAAAGCAGGATATACAATGTCTGGTCTGATTGGTTAGGCAAATTGGACAAGGGAGTGCACGCAAATGCACGCAAAAAACTGATTTCTTCCGTTACTTTCACGAACCGTTGCCGGTGTTTTTGTCCGTATCCAACGAAAATGAAATTATGCCCGTTTTTGCTCTTGAAAGCATGGAAAAACAGTGATATTCTTGAAACAACAAAGAGAACCTGCCACAAAACGATGTCTGTACAGAAAAAGGTTTCCTCGTATCCGCATGCACTGTGCTTGGCGGGATTTCTTTTCGCCTGTTGCGTTCTCGTGAACGCAACGCTATAACTGCAAAGATGAGAAAAGAGGGATTTCATGACATTCTTTCATTCGCTGGGTTGGACGGCAATTTCCTTTTTGCTGTTCACCGCATTGGTCGCGGTCATTTCCGCATGGAAAACGCGCGATGACAAACTTGATACCGCCGAGGGATATTTCCTCGCGGGGCGTGGCCTGCCGGGTGTGGTCATTGCTGGTTCGCTGCTGCTGACCAACCTGTCGGCCGAACAGTTGGTTGGTCTGAACGGTCAGAGTTTCCTGACGAATATGGGCCCGATCGCATGGGAGGTCGGTTCCATGTTCACATTGCTCGTGCTCGCGTACTACTTCCTGCCGCGCTACCTCAAGATGGGCGCGATGACCATTCCGTCCCTGATGGAGCAACGCTACGGTCGCGGTACCAAAACCATGTTTTCGTTGATTATTGTGGTTATGTACTCCATCCTCAACCTGCCGGTCATCCTGTATTCGGGTGCGGTCGTGTTTGAGCAGATCTTCAACATCTCCGGCATGCTGGGCACGAGCAAGTTCGTGGCAGTTGCCATCATCTGCGTAATTATCGGCATCATTGGCGGCTGCTATGCGATTTTCGGCGGCCTGAAGGCGGTTGCGGTGTCGGATACGATCAATGGCATTGGCCTGCTGATCGGCGGCTTGATGATCCCATTCCTCGGCTTTGCGGCGCTGTCCGCCGCGACCGGCGGCGATGGCATTTTCGACGGCGTCCGCTACATCATCGAAGCCAACCCGTCCAAGCTCAACGCAATCAACGCGTGGAATGCGCCGGAACCCGAGGTGCCATGGGTGCTGATTATCACCGGTATGTTCTTCAATAACCTATATTGGTGGTGTACAAACCAGTCCTTTGTCCAGCGCGCGCTGGCTGCCAAGAGCCTGAAGGAAGGCCAGAAGGGTGCGATCTTCTGCGGTTTCCTCAAGTGCATTGGTCCACTGTATCTGGTTATCCCGGGCATCATTGCGTTTTACCTGCCATCCATTCAAGAGCAGCTGGCTGCGGTTGGCGACAAGGCCATCGACTTTGCCTATCCCGCGTTGATTGCCGAGATCGTGCCCGCCCCGGTGATGGGATTTTTTGCGGCCGTCATGTTTGGCGCGATCCTGTCTTCCTTTAACTCGGTGCTCAACTCTGCATCAACCATGTTCACCCTTGACTTGTACCGCTCGTCGATTAACCCGCAGGCATCCGACGTGCAGTGCGTGCGCATCGGCAAGATTTATGGCACGATTGCGGGCTGTGTTGCGATCATTATCTCCCCGTTTATCATGAACGCAGGCGGCATCACCACATTCCTGAACTCGATGAGCCAGTTTGTCTCGCTCCCTGTGCTGTGCACCATTCTGGGCATCTTTCTATTCAAGCGTAGCCCGAAGTGCATGCCAAAGGTGATTACGATATTCCACGTGGTGTGCTACGGCGCATTCCTGCTGCTCAAGCCCTGCTATCCGGGCAGCGATAACCCGATCCACTATCTGTACGCAATGGCTGTTCTGTTCCCGATTGAGTTGGGAATTATGTGGTGGCTAAACAAGTACCGTCCGGGCGAGGTGTACGAGGTGCAGGACATTGGCGCGGTCGATATGACCCCGTGGAAGTACCGGCATATTGTATCGGTCATCGGTCTGCTGGTCGCGATCGGCGTGTATGTGCTGTTTTCTCCGCTCGGTCTGGCGGCCTGATGAGACAACACATCCCATTTCGGAATTATCGTCGCTGCGTGCAGCGTGCGTGAATTCAATATCTACATAAAGTAAAGCTAATATTTTACAGGAGGAATTTCTCATGGAACTGAACATTGCTGTTATCGGCTGCGGCATGATTGGCCGCGAGCACATTGAACGCATCCAGAACCGTATCCGTGGCGCGAAGGTCGTGGCGGTATGCGACGTATTTGAAGAAGGCGCCAAAAAGGGCGCCGAGATTGCGGGCGGTGCTGTCAAGGTCTATACCGATTTCCATGCTGCGATCAACGACCCGGATGTCAACGCCGTTGTCGTCACCACGCCGGGCGCGTTCCACAAGGAGCCGGTTATCGCTGCCATTCAGGCTGGTAAGCCGGTGTTCAGCGAAAAACCGCTCGCGAACACGGCGGCGGACTGCAAGGCGGTCGTAGATGCCGAGATGGCATCGGGCAAGCATCTGGTACAAGTCGGGTTTATGCGCCGCTATGACCGCGGCTACAAGCAGGTCAAGGAACTGATCGACTCTGGCAAGTTTGGCGCACCGATGGTGCTCAAGTGCACGCACCGCGCAGATGGTGTCGCACCGGACTACACCACCGCAATGGCGGTCACCGATACCGCAATCCACGAGATCGACGTGCTGCCGTGGTTGATCGGTGACGAGTGGGATGAAGTGCAGTGCATTATGCCCAAGACCTCGTCCAAGGCGCATGAGGGGCTGAAGGACCCGCAGGTCATGATTATGAAAACCAAGGGCGGCATCGTGACCGTGCTCGAAGTCAACGTCAATTGCGGATTTGGCTACGATATCAATTGCGAGGCCGTGTGTGAGAACGGCGTAATCAACCTGCCGTGCCCGTCCTTCCCGACCGTGCGCTACGCGAACAATGTGTCAACCAAGATCGAGGACAACTGGATTTTGCGCTTCATTGACTCGTATGACGTTGAAATCCAAGACTGGGTCGACCATGCCGTTAAGGGCGAGACCGGCGGTTCTTCCGCTTGGGATGGCTACGTCGCGTCCATCACGGCGGACGCACTGGTAAAGAGCCAGACCTCGGGCCAGCCCGAGAAGGTCGTTACTGGCGGCACCCCGGATTTCTACAAGAAGTAAGCATCTTTTGAAGGGAGAACATAACCATGAAAATCGGATTTAATGAAGGCTGCAACCGTTTCTGCGAGAACCATTCCGTGCTTGAGGATCTTGACCTGTGTGAGAAGTACGGTTTTGACTACATCGACATCCAGTCCGAGTGCCTCGACCGCGAAATCGCGGCAGGAAAGTACACGATTGACGATCTGGCGGCATGGTTTGCCGACCCGTCCCACAAGCTGCGCATGCTGTCCTATAATGCGCTGATCTTCTTTAATATGAAGCAGACGCAGGCGGAAAAGGACGAAGTGATGGTCAAGCTCGACCAAATCATCGCCGACTGCCTGAAATTGCAGTGCAAGATGATTGTCGTTGTGCCGTCGATGGATTTGACCGTTCCGGCGACGCTGGACGACATCCGCGCGGATGCAGTGGCAGTGCTTCGCGAAATGGTCAAAAAGGTCGAGCCGCATGGCATCAAGCTGTCCATCGAATTTTGCGGCTGCCCGACCATGTCGATCAATCGCTTCGAGGATGCGTACGCAATCGTGCAGGAAGTGAACCATCCGCTCGTCGGTATTACGCTTGACCAGTACCATTTCCACGCGATGGCATCTGGCTGGGATGCGCTGGAGAAAGCGGACGGCAAAAAGATTTTTGTCTGGCACCTCAACGGCATGGAAAACATGCCCTGTGGCGCGGCGTATAACAACGACGAGAAGCGTCTGTGGCCGGGCGAGCCGGGCGATTGTCTGGATCACAAACGCTACGCTGATACACTCAAAAAGATCGGTTTCGAAAGCGATGTATGCACGATGGAGGTGTTCCGTCCGGATTACTACAAGCTTTCGAATGAGGAGAACATCAAAAAGGCGGCGGAGGTCACCCGCGCGCACGTCGAAAAATACTGGTAACCTTTCACTCATTTTCTTTTCCGTGGTGCAAGACACAACACAAGGGACGCTGCTATGCAGCGTCCCTTGTGTTTTTGACTTCTTTTGTATCAGCGATGATCTGCCCAGTCAAGCGAACGGCCGACGGCCTTACTCCAGCCTGCCAGCAGTTGGCGGCGGATCTCATCGGCCATGTTGGGTTCATAAAAGGTATCACAACGCCAGAGCTGTTTCAGCTCCTCCCGGCTGTGCCATACGCCGGTTGCGAGACCTGCCAGATAGCACGCGCCCAGTGCGGTCGTTTCGCGGATGACGGGCCGCCGGATCGTACAGTGTGAGATATCTGCTTGGAACTGCATCAAAAAACTATCCCGGCTTGCGCCGCCGTCAACCGATAATGTGCCAAGCGGTATGCCAGTGTCACGTTTCATAGCCGTGAGCAGGTCGTCCACTTGGTAGGCAATCGACTCCTGTGCTGCGCGGATGATGTGCTCGCGGCGGGTGCCGCGGGTCAGGCCGACGATGCAGCCGCGTGCATACATATCCCAGTGCGGCGCGCCCAGTCCGGTGAACGCGGGCACAAGGTAAACGCCGCCCGTATCCGGCACCTTTTGTGCATAGTATTCCGCGTCACGGCTGTCGGTGAAAAAGCGCATCTCGTCGCGCAGCCATTGGATGACCGCGCCGCCGACAAACACACTGCCTTCCAGTGCGTAATGGGTTTCGCCGCCGATTTGAATGCCGATCGTGGTCAGTAGGCCGTTTTTGCTCTCGCAAGCTGTGGTGCCGGTGTTCATCAGCAGGAAACAGCCCGTGCCATAAGTGTTTTTTGCTTCGCCCGGTGCGAAACAGGTCTGCCCAAACAGGGCGGCTTGCTGGTCGCCCGCGATGCCCGCAATGGGGATATCGCCGCCGGGCAGGGAGACATGGCCGTACACCTCGCTCGATGAGCACACACGCGGCAGCATGGCGCGCGGGATATCCAACGCGTCGAGCAGAGTGTCATCCCAGTCGAGTTTGTGGATGTCAAAAATCATGGTGCGCGCAGCGTTGGTCGCATCGGTCACATG
>OEQS01000185.1_pt1 | contig 10175 bp, 6 predicted proteins | sample 1539731 | NCBI WGS metagenome assembly OEQS01 (sample SAMEA3891890, study PRJEB23780) | metagenome | biome: terrestrial biome; feature: animal house; material: Caecal content | place: Italy | collected 2015-05-05 | reverse complement strand
AATTATTATTACTGCTGTGCTTGCCGGAGCAAACTTGGTGACAGCGTTTTTCAATCAACGGCAGTCGCAAGGGTATAATCTCCGCATGGCAGATTATGAGCGTCGGTATGTTCAGCTCACTGATAATGTTTCTCAATATATTTCTATGCTTGACGCTCATTGGCTAAGCTTTATGGCCTTAAACGAGGAAGAGTACGAAGGGAAAGATGCCGAAATATATGAGCGGTATCACCAGATGGAGACGGCACACTACAAAATAAAGTTGCTTCTCAGTAATGAAAATCAATTTTTTCAAGAGTTTTGTACTATCTTGGATGATTCATTGGCGGTTGCAGATAAAGTCAGGTTTAGCAATTCAGTTGCGGAATTATGTTCCAATGGATTGCGGAACCCAGATGGATTTCTGGATGCCTATAAAAAAGTGTTGGAGCGCAAAGAAGATTTGACTGGTGTTGTGCCCGCCTCTGATGCCATAGATGCTGCGAAGGAATACAGAGATACACATATAAGACAATTCCTTTTGGCGGCAGAAAATCTTGTATCATTTCGGGAACGGTTGGTTTCAATTACTCAAAAATATCTGGAATGTGAGAAGGAACGAGTTTTGGAGGGACAAGGAAAATGATTGAGCATACAATGGACGGACTTTCCATAAACATAGAACAAACCAACCTGGACAAGCTGCGCTCGGTATTCCCGGAGTGCGTCAGTGAGGGCAAGCTTGATATTGACAAGCTGCTTTCTCTGTGCGGCGAGTACATCGACAACGACTTTGAAAAGTACAAGTTTGAGTGGAAGGGCAAGGCGGACTGCCTGCGGCTGGCCCAGAAGCGTTCCACCGGCACCCTGCGCCCCTGCCCGGAGGAAAGTGTGGACTGGGACACCACCCAGAACCTCTACATTGAGGGTGATAACCTGGAGGTTTTGAAGCTGCTGCAAACGACCTACTACCGCAAGGTGAAGATGATCTACATCGACCCGCCCTACAATACCGGCAACGATTTTGTCTATGCCGATAACTTTGCCGACCCTATGGCCCGGTACAAGGAAGTCACCCAGCAGACCACCAAGAGCAACCCGGAAACTATGGGCCGTTACCACACCAACTGGCTCAATATGATGTATCCCCGTTTGAGACTGGCGGCAAACCTCCTGCGGGATGACGGTGTGATTTTTATTTCTATTGATGACAACGAAGTTGATAATCTCAAAAAACTATGCAACGAGGTTTTTGGTGAGGAAAACTTTGTTGCACAGTTTATATGGCAAAAGCGGACTTCTCCTGACGCTCGCAAGAAAATAAGTGACGGCCACGAATATATCGTGATGTACTGTAAGACAGCAGACCTATTGAATGATGCAGTGTCACTTCTGCCGTTGTCAGATAAAGATAGGGAGAGTTATAAGAATCCCGATAATGATGTACGAGGCCCTTGGGTATCATCAGACTTTACGGCCCAGGGGTATCGTCCTAATCAAATGTATAAAATCACAACGCCCGGTGGAGCTGAATACTATCCTCCGGCAGGAACCTGCTGGAAAAATGTTGAGGAAGTATATCTGCAACAAGCTGCTGAGGGAAGATTCTGGTATGGAACCGATGGAAAAGGTATGCCCAGGCGGAAAACCTATTTAGCCGAAAAGCAAGGAAGAAATATGTGGACGTGGTGGCCGAACTCAGAAGTTGGGCATACACAAGAAGCGACTAAAGAAATAAAGTCATTGTTTGCTGACGCTCCGAACATTTTTGACTTTCCGAAGCCCACTAGATTACTTAAACGTATGGTTTCTATTGCCTCCAAGAATGATGACATTATTCTCGACTTCTTCTCTGGCTCTGCTACTACCGCCCATGCAGTGATGCAGGTCAACGCCGAGGACGGCGGCAACCGGCACTTTATTCTGGTGCAGCTTCCCGAACTGTGCGACGAAAAAAGTGAGGCGCACAAGGCCGGGTACAAGAATATCTGTGAGATTGGCAAAGAGCGAATTAGACGGGCCGGAAAGAAAATTCTGGAGGAACATACCCAAGTCACCATGGAGGAGGACAAGCAGCCCCTGGATGTGGGCTTCCGTGTCTTTAAGCTGGACACCTCCAATCTGAAAACCTGGGACGCCACCCCCATTGAGGACGAGCAGCTCGATCTGCTATACCAGCGGATGAACACCATGATCCACCGGGTAAAGCCGGAGCGTACCGACCTGGATATGATTTATGAAATCATGCTCAAGCTGGGTGTGCCGCTGACCTACTCCGTGACACCGTTCTCCATCAATAACAAGACTGTCTATGGCGTGGGCGATGACTGCCTGCTGCTGGTCTGTCTGGCCGAGGATGTGCAGCCCGAGGACGTGGAGCAGATGACCGAATATGCCCCGGCAAAAATCATCATCTCCCGTGACAGCTTTGCTGACGATACCGCTATGGCTAATGCCTACTATATCCTGCGGGATCATGGGATTGAGCTGAAACTGGTGTGAGAAAGATATGAATAACACTCTAAAATGGTTTCATGTAATCACAAAAACCATTGTACATTGCTTACTTGGAACAATCGAATACATTGGTATTCCATTTTTACTTGCTTGTCTTTCTACATTCATTTCCCCTATCTCCAGCGGTAATACTTTGTGGCTTTGGATTGAGCGGATTGCTTTTTGCTTTACGATATACGAAGTAATTATTGTTGGTGTGCGAAAAATGCAGATTGACATACGCAAAGATGCACTATTAGCACTAAAAACCGCCTACGAACGAGCAGCCCTGTATTGTGAAACAGGAAATCAAGACATATATCGGAACTTAACTTCAAAAATAGATCAGGTGCTTGACAATGGGATACTAAATCAACTTGATGTTGTGCAGAGCTATAAAAATCTCAAGCTCTACATGGACAGCAAAAATATTGTTGGAATCAAATATGAGATTATCAATATTCAGCACTCCATTGAAGCAGATAATCTCTTATGGAACTATACCCTGTTCCTGCGGTTATTTAAGAGGTGAACAGGCATGAAACTGAAATTCAAGAATCAAGCCTTCCAAATGGATGCAGTCAACGCTGTGGTGGATTTGTTTGCCGGCCAGGAGAAAACACGGAGCACCTTCTCCGTCATGGAGGAAGCCCAGACCAATTTCTTAAATGAGCTGGGCCAGGGCAATGCTCTCTACATTGACCAGGAAACATTGACCGCCAATATGCACACCGTCCAGAAGCGGAATAACCTGCCCCTGACCCCCACAGCGGAAGGCTGCCAGTTCTGTATTGAGATGGAAACTGGCACCGGCAAGACCTACGTCTACACCAAGACCATCTTTGAGCTGAACCGCAAGTACGGATTCACCAAGTTTGTTATCGTGGTGCCGTCGGTGGCCATCCGGGAGGGCGTCTACAAATCCTTTCAGGTCACGCAGGAGCATTTCGGCCTGCAATACGACAACGTGCCATGCCGGTACTTCATCTACAACTCTGCCAAGCTGTCCGACGTGCGGCAATTTGCCACCAGTTCCAATATCGAAGTGATGATTATTAACATCGACGCTTTCAAGAAAGCGGAGAACATCATCAATCAAGCGCAGGATCGGCTCAACGGTGAAACGGCTATGGGCTTTATTCAGAACACACACCCTATCGTTATCATCGATGAACCCCAGAGCGTGGACAACACCCCCAAGGCCAAGGAAGCCATTGCCACGCTCAATCCCCTGTGTGTGCTGCGGTACTCCGCCACCCACCGAGAAAAAATCAATCTGCTTTACCGCCTGACTCCGGTAGACGCCTACCAGATGGGGCTGGTCAAGCAGATCGCCGTATCCTCCAATCAGGTTGCCGGTGGCTTCAATCAAGCCTATGTGCGGCTGCTTTCCGTCAGCAACGACAAGGGCTTTAAGGCCAGAGTGGAACTGGATGTGAAGGGCAAGACCGGAGCCGTGACCCGCAAGGCCATGACTGTCAAGCCGGGCGACGATTTATTCCTGCTGTCCGGCGGGCGGGAACTGTACGAAGGCTACACCGTTACCGGAATTGACTGCACTCCCGATTTTGAACATATCGAGTTTGGCAATACCCAGGAGGTCAAGCTGGGCAAGGCCATTGGCGATGTGGACGAGAATATCGTCAAGAAGGCGCAGATCCGGCGCACCATCGAAACCCACCTTGACAAAGAGCTGCGGTATCTGGACAAGGGGATCAAGGTACTGTCCCTGTTCTTCATCGATAAGGTGGACAAGTACCGCCACGAGGACGGCACACCCGGCATCTACGCCACTATGTTTGAGGAGTGCTATCAGGAGCTGATCGCAAAGCCCAAGTATGCGCTCCTCCGAGAGCGATTCACCACAGATGTGAGCAAGGTACATAACGGCTACTTCTCTCAGGACAAGAAAGGACGCCTGAAGGACACCAAGGGCGACACCCAGGCCGACGATGACACCTACAACACCATCATGCGGGACAAGGAGTGGCTTCTCAGCTTTGAGTGTCCGCTGCGGTTTATTTTCTCCCACTCGGCGCTGCGGGAAGGCTGGGACAACCCCAACGTGTTTCAGGTCTGCACCCTGATCGAGCAGAAGTCCACCTTTACCTGCCGCCAGAAGGTGGGCCGTGGCCTGCGCCTGTGCGTGAACCAGGACGGTGAACGCATCGAGGACAAGAATATCAATGTCCTTCACGTCATGGCCAACGAGAGCTTTTCCGAGTTTGCTTCCACCCTCCAGAAAGAGATCGAGGACGAAACTGGCGTCAAGTTTGGTGTACTCCAGCTCAGTTTGTTTGCTGGGATGACCTATCAGGAAGAAGTTACCCGTGAGCATACGATTGACAGAGAAGAGGCCCACGAGCTGGTAAAAACCTGGATGGACGACGGCTCCATTGACAAATGGATGGCCGACCCCGAAATGACGGCAGCGGAAGAAAAAATTACAGCGGAATTGGAATCAGGGAAAATCACCGAACCGCCCAGCCCCGTAACGGAAGTCATGCGCCAAATTAAAAACGGTGCGACCGCTGAACAGGCAGCAGAGGCAATTATTGGAATCACCAGTACAATCACTACCGTAGAGGAACATACCGTCACCCACGAGGAAGCTACGGAGCTGCTGGAGCATTTTGAGCAGAAGGGGTATATCACCAGCACCGGTAAGGTCAAGGATACCATGAAGAACGCTTTGAAGAACGGAACCCTTGACCTGCCGAAAAAATATGAAGCTGCCAGAGAGCGTTTTGAGCAGATTATCGCCAATGCCGACCGGAAGCCCCCGGTGCGGGATGCCTCCCGTGATGTGGTGGTACGGCTCAACAAACAGGTCATGCTCTCCCCGGAGTTCCTGGAGCTGTGGAGCAAGATCAAGCAGAAAACCGCCTACCGGGTGAGCATTGACACAGAGCAGCTGGTGAAGAACTGCGTCAAAGCCTTTCAGGAAATGCCCCATATCCCCAAAACCCGTCTGGTGTCCCAGACTGCCGATATTCACATCCAGCAGTCCGGGATCAGCCACATGGAACGGGAAATGCGGACGATGGAGATTGCCAACGATTATCAGGCCCTGCCGGACATCATCACCGCCATCAGCGATGAAACGCTGTTGACCCCGGCTACCGTCAATCGGATTCTGGTAGAGAGCGGACGGTGTGGCGATTTCCTCAACAATCCGGAGGCATTTCTGGAGCAAGCCGTAGAGCTAATCCGCAGCCACCGCCACGCCTTGGCTATCGACGGTATCCGTTATGTGAAGCTGGATGGCCAGGAATATTATGTGCAGGAAATCTTCGACACCACGGAGTTGCTTGCTAACCTGGATCGAAACGCCGTAAAGGTGGAACACAGCGTCTATGACTATGTGGTTTACGACAGCTCCACGGTAGAGAAGCCGGTGGCGGTGGCCCTGGACAACGACCCGGATGTGAAGATGTTCTTCAAGATTCCCAGCCGCTTCAAAATTGAAACCCCCATTGGCACGTACAACCCCGACTGGGCTGTGTATCTGAATAAGAACGGTGAGGAAAAGCTGTACTTCGTCCTGGAAACCAAGGGTGACACCAGCTTTATGCACCTGAAAACCAGTGAGCAGCTAAAAATCCACTGCGGCAAGGAGCATTTCAAAGCACTGGACGCAGGTGTGGAGCTGGAGACTGCAACCAGTTGGACGGAGCTGCGCAAGCGCATTTGACAGAGATAGAAAGAGCTTTTTATCTCACATCTCGTCCTTGATTCTTGCGCTTTCCCTTGTTGGAAATCTGCTGCTCCTTCTGCGTCTGGCGCACCATTCTCCGCACGGCCAGCCGCTCTGCATCCTCGTCCAGCATCCGGGACACCGCCTTTTTACTGTCAAACATCAGAAGTGGGCTGTACTTCTCAACGTAAACCTGCTGTGCCTGGTTCTCCGCTTCCTGTTCTTTGCCGGGGCGGATGGCCTGTCTTGCTTCATACAGCTGCACTGGGTCGAAGCCCTGGGCCTGCTCCCGAAGCCCGGCATACTCGTTCAGGGCAGCGTCCAACTCGGCGGAATATTTCTGTTCCTGTTCTTCCAGCCGTTTCAGGCTCTGCTCCATGGCGGCGATGTCTTTGGGAAATTTATCGGCGGCATCTTCCTCGGAATATGCCAGCGACGCCAGAAGCAGATTTTTCTCCGAACGCAGTTCCTCCAAATCCTCTGTCAGTGCCGCAATCTTAGCCGCCAGTTCCCGGTGCCAGAATACATGAACCGCAGAGAGCGCCTTTTTCTCGGAAAGCAGACTGCGGCGCTCCTTCGTCTTATCCCGAATGTCCTTTGCAAGCTGATTGTACTGTGTGAGGGCAGGGCGCAGCGTATTCAGCGAAGCATTCAGGCGTTCCTTGCCCTTGCGGAGATACCCCAGCTGATAGCAGAACAGAAGCAAATTTTTTCGCAGATTCTCCATGGTCTCGGCGAGCGCCGGGATGGTATTTTTAACTGCCTGCGCCAGCTTTTTGACCTGTCCTCTCAGCTCCCGGAGCAGGGCATTGTCCGCCTTGATCTGCCGGTTTAGTTCGCACCGGTCAGAGATAATGCCCTTTTTCTCCATGGCTCTGGCAACCACACCCTCATGGACCGTAGGCCGCTCCAGCAGGCCACGCTCGGCATGGCTGCGGTGGTCGATGCGTTCTTCGTGCCCGGTGCGCTCCAGATGGCGGTTTGCCACATCCGCCCATGCAGCCCGCCACAAGACAAGCTGCTCGTCGCTGTTCCATCGTTCTGTGATGGGATTCTGTCTGCCGAACTTGGTGCTTTTGGGGTACTTGGACACCCGTTCATAGCCCTGCGCCTGTGCTGCGGACGGGGCCATATACACTTTCTTTTTGCCTACCTTGTACTGATACTGCTTTAGTAGTCTAAAATCAACAGTAACTCAATGTAACAACAATAAAATTGCTTGTACCACAACAATTACAAATGGTATATCAGGCAACCACCCTGTTGCTGCTTTAAATGCAAGAGTATCTGATGATAAAAATAATTACCCGTGGCATTGGGTAACGATTACGAAATACTATCAGGGTGCATATGATCAAAGATGGATTGCAATTTCAACATGGTCGTGCCGCGAGAGTATAGATTTCGATATGTATTATGACAGTATGGATGGTGCATTAATGAAAGGTGGATTTGTTTATTTCTACTAAGAAAAAGATCGCAAAACGCCTTTTTCTCTTAATACTAATTATCTGCGTACTTTTAGGAATAAGATTCTGTTCAAAAAAGTTTGAAGAAGTTTTCTATCACAAGTTTGATTATCAATCTGATGAATTAACTCAATTGCGGGACAGAATTAAAGAGGAATACTCAATCAAAGTAAAAATAAATTCATACTTTTACCCGGCTACCCTTTTTATAAAGATACGGGGAAATATAGAATCGGAGAAAATGGTGTATGATCTATTTGAAATAGTAAAAGATACCGTAACAGAACAACATTTTTTGGATGATGTGTTAAACAAATATAATGAATGTTATCATTATAGTGAATCTTTGAACTTTCCTGCTATTACCGTTAGATTTGATATAAATTACGATAAAAAGGATGACTATTCCTTTGATGCATCATATTATGTCGAAACATGGGATTCCAGTAAAGATCCGGAAAGCTATACCGTTGATAAGTATTCATCATGGTCAGTGTTTAAGTATTAAAATTAGCTATTCTTATTTAGCTAAGTATAGTGAGCAAGCGCCGCGATACAGAGAGCTGTATCGCGGCGCTACCTACTTCCTATGGGCATAATTTCCTATATTCTTCGGTAGGAGTTCCTGTGGTTGCGATCGCGGCGGATAAGGCACAATAAGGGAAATACAAATCCGGGCTGAAAATTAGGAGCGTGTTAAGATTTTTTAGCTTTTCTAAGAACAAAAGGATGGTCTTAACCTATCCTTTTGAAGTGTAAAGCTATTTGCGTCGGAAGTTCCCGGCCATATGAGAATACGGACTAAAACTGTATTTCTGAAGGGTCTTGTTTGTCCTCCCCAGACCTGTTCGTACCCTTCGATCTAAAACAAACAGCGTCCCTCCAGACAAAGGCTGGTAGGAACGCTGCTTTTTGCTTATCACAGAATCATTTTGTATTACGCCGCGCGCTGCATCCGAATCCCATCAGCCCGGATCTGCAATTCCTGCGAATACAGCTGGAGAGAATCGAATTCCGCGTCGGTTTCGCTTAGCTCCTTTCTGAACAGCGCTTCATAGCGCTGTTTTTTCTGTTTTAGATCGTCAATGCGGAGAATCCAGCGTTCCATGATGGACGGACTTTGGCAGCCGCTGTCGATCAGATACATGGCGCGCTCCTGATACTCCTGTGCCTCCTTGCGCACAAGCGTATAGAATTCAGAAGCCATCTTTTCCCGTTGTTTTTCGTCATCCGCTACATAGAAGCTGTTTACTACCAGCGCTTTCTCATTCTGGTTGGCGAGGTTCAGTTCCTCGAGGAAATCTTCGAACAGGTCAACCTTGTGCATCTTATCCCGCGGAACAAAGTACAGCTTGCCGTAAACCGAGATTGGCAGGGCGTCCAGCGTGCCGAGATAGTGCAGCAGGATCGTGTCGATCTGGCTGCGGCCAAGGCAGTTGCGGAACACCTGAAACTTGTCCTCCATGTTCCGGCAAAGCTGTTCTACATCAAGGGATGGGTCGTTTTCTACGATGTCGTGATACATCCGGTCCGTGTCGCGGTCATAGCAGATGTTCGCCAGCTTGTCATAGCGGTTGGTACGCAGGCCAACGGTTTCACGCACCAGTTCACGGGAATACAGATTCCCGTCCCGCATATTGTCGCGGCAGTAGATACGGAAGATCTCCTGCGATCCGCTGGCGCCTGCCACCGTGCGGCGCGTTACCTTGCCGGTCGCGTTTTTGAACGCGTCCACGACCGAGATGCGCCGACCGGTATACGGAAAATTCAGCGCAGTGCAGATATGCTCGAAGTCTTCCTTTTGCACCAGCACATCGGCCAGTGAGTAATACAGGAATTTGCCAAGCAGCTGGCTTTCGTCAGTGCTGTTCTGTACTACCATAAAGCCGTTCGGATTGGTTGTCATAATGCAATTCCTCCTCATGCACTTCGCTTCATCGCCAGATAATCGTCAATGCCCTTACAGGCCGGGTCCCATGCCATCGTGCGGCAAGGGATGCCGGTTTTTTTCAGTTCTGCCTGCAGTCTCGCGGCCGCGTCTGCCACCTGTGCGTTGTTCCGCTTGTCCATATCGAACGCCTCCCATACACGCCGCACGCCAAGCGCGCGCAGCGTGTCGGGAAGAAAGGAAATCGCGTTGACGCCGGGCAGGCAGACAAACAGTCCGCCGTCGGTCAGTGCACTGGACACATCGCCCTTGATCGGTCCTTCGGTGATTACCGCTTCCTTACGGCTGCGGTTACCAGCGACATGTACCCAGCTCCGCGCACCGGTGCCGTATGGCTTGCCCGCACTGGACATCCATGCATACTTCATGTGCGCCGTATTATCGCGGCGGATCTGGATGCCCTGCACACGGTCGTCCGCTGCGCGCACCGGTACCAAAAGGCCACTGTACGCGCACATTCGCCACGCGCCCTGTGAGTAGAAAAAGCCGGGGATACCGTTCAGATCAAACCGGGAGGAAAGCTGCGCAGAAACATAGTCGCGCAGCTCCTTGCCAAACGCCAATGAGCGGTAGCCATCCTGCCGGA
>OEQS01000184.1_pt1 | contig 10237 bp, 12 predicted proteins | sample 1539731 | NCBI WGS metagenome assembly OEQS01 (sample SAMEA3891890, study PRJEB23780) | metagenome | biome: terrestrial biome; feature: animal house; material: Caecal content | place: Italy | collected 2015-05-05 | reverse complement strand
CGGTCGGCTCGCCGCCGCTGACGCGGCGGTTAACAGTCATATCAATCCAGATATACCATCTATGCGAAATAAGCATACCTAAGGTATTGACAAACTGTAAATTTTATGCTATAATATGCTGAGGGCAAAATCTATCCTGCCCTACTCATACAAACCAATTTGAAAGGAATGCAACGAACATGGCAACCAAAGCAACGAAACAGACCACCGACACCAGCGCAACCGACGTCAGCAAAAAGATGGCGGGCAGCGCACAGTTCAACGCAAACGAACTCCAGAAGGTCAAAATCTATTCCGTCCAGCGCAAAGGCTACACCTTCTACGAATTTTCGATCCTGAACCAGCGCGTCAGTCTCGATAAAGGCCTGATTGAGCACCTGAAGGAAACGAAGGCCTTCAAGGAGACGCTCCAGCTCGAGCCCTGGATGCAGTTGTACGCCGTGCAGAATGGCAAATACTGCAATCTGCATCTCGGTCTTACCAAAGAAAAGCGCGACGAGCTGAACGCCGCAAATTCGGAGGGCGATAACTCCGACGATCTTCCGTTCTGACCTAAAGCGGCGGGTTACGTCACCGCATTGCCGGCAGGGTGCAACGGGAAGCCCCCGCCTGCCGGCTCGTGGTCGCGCACAATGCGGCCGTCCGCTTGCTATGGTATAAATGCCGCCCGGAAACGGGCGGCGCCTTGAAAGGAAACGATTATGGAAAACAACGTCAATATCAACTCGGAGCCCCCGGAGGCCCCAGAAACCCAGCCCACCGACCCGAACCAATCCGTTGTTGACGCGCTTACTGCGCATTTCAACGACCAGCTTGCAGACCTGCAAGCGCAGATCGAAACGCTCCGCAACCAGGTGTCGGAGCGGGACAAAACCATCCAGGTACTCACCGGGGACCGCCCCGGAAGTCATAAAATACAGACCGATTTTGACGCAATGCTGTCAAAGCTCGGCATGAAAAGGAGGAGCTAATGGCCCTGATTATCCCCATCAACGGTCAGCCCGCAAGCGCATTTTCCCCGGATGATGTGCACGGTCTGATCTACAAATTCGCCGAAGAGATTTACACCGGCGCAGACATCGAGGTTCAATACCCGGAGTTTGAGCGCACCGTGCAGGAGTGGGGCGGCATTCTCGGAGACGTTCGCGTCCCGCCCGCAACCGGATATGCAATCCAAGAATCCACGACCAGCATTTGCGGCCCGTACTATTTCGACGTGGATGCGCTGTATCACCAGACCTGGGACGATAAAATCTACTGGAGCGAATACCGCACCGACATGCTGGAGCGCGTATTCAACGGCCAGACGGATTTCAACATCTTCATGTCCCATGTGTTGCAGCGCAACGTAGAGGGCTGGCGCGCCGACATCAACAAGAGCATCGAATCGGCCCTTGTCAAAGAAGCAACAACCGGTCCCCAGGAAACGCTGGTTGCATACGACGCGGCCGAAAGCACCCTCAAACAAGCAATCGTCCAGAGCGCCAATTACGGCTGGCTCAACAGCACAGGTCGCGTTGTTGTACTGGAAAAGCCGACATGGGAGCAGCTCTACAGTAGGATCGCTGCAAAATCCCTCGATATGACGAGAACCAACCTGGCCTATATCGGCAAGGCCCAAAGCAACACCGCGAGCGAGAACACCATTGGATTTGGCAATCGCATGTCTGATCTCATCATCATGATTCCCGATGAGCTGTACGCCTACGCCGATGTGTCGTATATTCAGACGCTGGAACGCCTCTCTGGCCTTGACAAGCTGCCGCAGATCAAGCCGTACAACGGCAAAATCACGCTGACGAACGGGATCACCGGCTACCCGGTAATCATCATGGACAAACGAGTCCTGAACCACATCACGCGCAAGCAGCGCGCCGTTGAGAACTACGTCGCCTGCCGCGACAGCCAGCAGATCGGTCTGTTCAAGTCCGACATGGTCCGCTATCTGCCCTATTACAAGGCCTTCACCATCGTGACGCCCCTGCCGGAGAGCTCCACCAGCACGGCGGGCATCAGGTCCGCGCTGTATTCGGGCTCGGGGGTCAGTGTAGGCCAAAACGTCGGGAATATGGTGACTTATACGAGTAGAACCGCCGATGCGACGGGACATACCGCAACAGCGGCAATCACCATGCAGAAGGACGTCGCTGCCATCAAAACAAGCACGGCATCCATCGACAACAAAACGCCCGGAACCTGACAAACATCAAGCCCGCCCGAATGGGCGGGCCATTTTCAAACAGGAGGTAATTTCATGGCGAGCAAACAAACGCCCTCTGACTTCTTCGCCCCGGACATCATTGTAGACAATGTTATCAACTTCGCCTGCTCCCAGATCAAGCACCGCCGGAAAGACGGTAAGCCGGACCCCATCCCGCCTGGGTGGATCGTCGAAAACCTGATCCGGGAAGGTAAGCTCGGCTGGCTCCACGCAAACGATCCGTCGGAAGGTATGTACCTTGTACAGGGCGATTATACGCGCTCCCGGTACGGGGAGCCCACGATGGTGGCGCTGCGCTCACAGGCAACATCCGCCGCACCCTTCAACGTACCGACCGATTACGACGGCATCGCCCCGGGCAAGGTGTCCATCCTGTCGGCAAATACGACGGAGACGCCGCCCGTGCTCTATATTGAGCGTGTGGCTCGTGTGATCGCCAAGCTGGACATGGTGATCTATGGTAACACGCTGGCGTCCAGCCGCACCCAGATCATCGGCATGGATCGCAAGCAGGGCGCCATCCTGAAATCTCTGTTCAATGACGTTGAGCAGGGGCTCCCAACGGTCATTCAGAATGAAATCGCGTCGATGATCCAGCGCATCGATATTTCCGCGCAGTTCATCGGCAATGATTACTACGCCCTCCGCCGCGCCCTGATGAGCGACCTGCTGAAGCAATTCGGGGCAGTCACACCGACGATGTACAAGGCGGAGCGCACACAGTCCGCGGAGGTCAACGCCTCTGTCGGCGAGGCCATCGACAACGTATATGTGATGATCGACCAATTCAACCGCGACGCCGAGGATGGGGAGGTCCCGTATGAGCTGTATTATGCCGGCTATGGAGTCCGGTACGATACGGACGACGTCAGCGCAACCGAGCTACCCAACGATCGGATCGATCCGGGCAGTATGAACGACAAAGGAGGTGCCCCGAATGCGTGAACAGCTTGACATGATTGCACCCGTTCTGGGCAGCATTGCGGGGCTCTCCGGCGTCATCACAGAGGAGGGCGTGATGTCTGTAGTATCCTTGTGTGTCGCGATTATCTGTGGCATTACGACGGTCGTACAGACGGCAATCAAGGCATACAAGGCCATCCGGCGCGCATGGCTGGAGTCCAGAATACAGAAAAGCAGAGAGGAGGAAAAGCGGGATGATTGACTTGACCAACTATTGGAGCTATAACCGTTACGTCGAGAACAACAACGGCCTGCAAGGCATTCTGGGGCTATATCCGGGCATCCCCACGGCATCCGGCCAGCAGATCACCTTTGCGCAGCTCTTTCAGGGGCTTTTTGGCACCCGCTATCTCTGTTATCCCGAACAGCATATTGAAGCGTGGACCAGCGAAGCAATCGGAATGCTGGAGCTTTACGCCAACGACTTTGCCGAGAAGCTCGCAAACCTCCCAACCATCGAGGGGAAGCTGTGGCCCAATGATGAAACGGAATCCCGGGAGATCAAGAGCGCCCCGACCGGCGTCATGTCCGCCAGCAACTACTCGTTGGGCGGGGAGATTATCACCCGCACCTATCGGCTCACGGTGGATGATCTCCTGAAATACCGGGAAATGAAGCCATTTATCAGTGAGATGATGAGACTGTTTGATACGCTGTTCCTGCCCATTGTGTTCGGGTGGGACGATGAATACCCGGAGGTGGTCACATGACCGTCACATTCTATTCAATAGAGGAATGGTTCCCCGGATCAAAGCGACCGTTTTGCTCCCAGGCGAACATGAACTCATTTCTGGAGCTGCACGCCGTCGGCTCGCAGTCCTCTAACACGTGGTGGTTCCCGAACTCTCCGCAGGACCTCGAATACATCGATGTGAATGGTGGCGCATCCACGAACGGGGCCAATTATATCATCGTTCGGGAAATGACCGGCTCCGGCACGCGGTGGGGCTATTTTGTGACAAACGGGCGGCCCCTCACCTCCGGCGTGTACCGGATGGAGCTACAATACGACCCCTATATCAGCTATATTATCCAGAGAGGGCCGGCCAACATCAATATCCGTAGGGCGCATATTGCGGGCGCTTATGGGGGCGGCCTTGATGCGGAGGATGAGGATACAATCCCGGAATCCGTACTGCCCTACAGGAGTATGTCAGTAACATCCACGCAGCCGCTGGCGCTGGTGAAGGCCCTTCCAATCGGGGGTGTCACATCTATGGATCTTGTGGTTGCGTTCACATTCACGAAGGGTCCGGCAAGCAGCGGCAGGCGTAATTTCCTGTTCCTTGTGGGGACCGGCGACGGGCTGTTTAATGGCTATGGGGACGGGGATAGCATCCTGTCTGCGCTGGCCTCCGTTGCGCAATGCTACGGCTTGACATATCAGAACGCCGACTGGACAGACGGCGTTCTGTCCGGCGCATGGTACGTGCCGCATGGGACCGTTGCTGTCCGCAGTAACGACATCGGCTTTTTGTGGTATGAATTGGGTGACGTAAAAGCGCAATCGCCCGTGCGCGAGGTGGCTGATACGGCGGGGAACTCATCCAGATCGTTCGCCTCTGACCTTGGCTGGTCGGAAACAGTAGAAGCACACGCGCGTGTCGGGAATCTCCTCCGCAGCGTAGAAGTGTGCCCAAGAAGGACCGCCGTGCCCGTCCTGGTCACGTACACCGCATTCGGGGAGGCCGGACAATTCTCATTCGGTTTTATGCTGGATAATGAGTATACAGACCTCACCGACACAATCGCCTTGCCGTATCCGGTCGTAGAAATGAATGCACAGCGCACCCAGTATAAAATCGCCGATACCGTCGGTATTGTCGGGTCCACATTGGGGCTTGTTTCCTCTGTGACAGCCGCTGTTCCAACCGGTGGTGCCTCGCTTGTCGGGGTCGGGTCCTCCATCCTGTCGCTTGGGCGGGCGATTTCTGAAAAGGTGAATCGACCGACACCAAACAGTACCCGCCCGAACACCGGCCTTGAATCTATGTATGCCTGCCCAATCATCGACGGCGTGCGCAAGCCCACTCTGATATGCGGCCTCGGGCTTCTGGCGTATCAGGCGGCGAATATGCCCGATGTCGCGTCATTTGGCTATCCGCAGGACTACTGGAACGACTTTGTGCAGTTGTCGCACACGGGGCCGTCCTCCGGTATGGGCTATTATATCCGCATCGACCAGGGAGAGCCCGCCAGCGCACCTCCGGAATACCGCCGCGGAATCAAGGAACAGCTTGCCGCTGGGATCATTGTGTATAACGGAGTGCCGACATGAGCGTGTATCATGATTGGAAACGCCTTCTGTCCTGCAACGGGTTGATATACATCGCAGAAGGCACGAGAAAGACCGGGAAATCATTCCCCATGAGAACCCGTGCCATTCTCCGGCACCTCCGTTCCGGTCGCGCCATGTTTTGGGCGCGCCGGACGGATACGGAGATCGACCAGTTTGTCAGCTCGTTCACAAACGGGAGCTGGAAAAAGGTGTGCGACTTCTGCGGTATAGACATCAAACAGCTGCGGGTGCGGAACGGTATGCTGCAATTCCAGCGGTTCGATGGCGGGGAGTGGACAAAGGTCATGCGGTTCGGCGCGGTCTCCCGGTGGAACGCGTTCAGGGACACCGACGACATTATGGAGGACCTGCTATACCTTGACGAGGCTTTCGCGACCGTATCCAAAACCCGCAGCTATCCCGGCAATGAGGTCAACGACGCGCTGGACCTGTTCCGCACACTGCGGCATGAGGATGATTCCAAAATGCGGCTGCTGGTGGCCGGGAACCCCGACAGGGCGTGCAACTTGTGGCTGGACTATTTCGGCATCAAGCGCCCGAAAATCCGGGATGGTATTGTATCTTTGACCCCGACTGTGAACGGTGGAGAATATGGGAAAATATGGTATGAATACATCCCGCCGCGCGGTTTGGACGCGCTCGACAACATTCTGGATGGGACGGAGCAGGGCGCATTCCTGCGCGGGCAGCCGAAAGGGACAGACCCGCGCCTGATTGCCGCGATTCCGCCCGGCGCTCGTTGGTACTGTAACTTTGATTTCGGCACCTTCCTTTCCGTCTGGATGTCTGGCGACTATATGATATTCTCCCGCTCCTATGCCGCCGGAAACGTGTTCAGGAACCGACCGGATGGGCGACCGAATACCATACTGTTTACAGCCGAGCACCGCAAGCGACTGACCCGGCTGCGCAGCGCGTGGGTGCGCGGTCTTGTCCGATTCGCCTCTGATGAGGCCATGGAGGCCTCAGCCGATGTGATCGCAAAGGTAATATAAACAGCCCGGCCAATTGGCCGGGCTTTCTTTACCACTCTCTATAGCTCGTTCTGGATGGGTCCTTACTCTGGCGATCGTGCAGGGTTTTCGCGTTATCGCTCAATACTTTGTTTGCAAGCTGCGGAGTGAGCCTCACTGCGTCAGCCGGCTGCGTCCCCGGCTCCAGATACCGGACTGCATTTGTGCGCATGTCCCGTTCCACCCATTGTACCTGCCCCGGGTTTGATACGTCAACGTATATGCGATTCATGTCCGTACTGATATAGGCGCCGTTCTCTAAACCCTGCAGCACATTCTCCGTATAGTTATTCTGCAATGCCAAATCGTTCCACGCATACCGCAGGAATGTTGCGGACGATTCGATTGTTTCGGTTCTCCGCAGGTCCCCCAGAGCCGACAGCGTGCGGTCCAACGTTGTAGGTTCTCCCGCCTTCCTGCCCCGGATGATTCCGGTCATCGTACTTTTGACGTCCAGATTTGCACCCAACGTTCTGTTTACCCAGTTGATGCGGCGTTCGATATATGAAAGCGCCCGCTTGGATGTTGAAAATTCGCTTGCCATGTTCATTTCCTCCTATAGCAATGTTTCGTCGCCGCCGGTATCGCGGCACAGATATTTCGGTAAGGGCAGCAACGCCTTGCCTCCGGCCACGTTTAAGGCCTGTTTGGACTGAATACGCCTTCCGGGTACAAATATATCCCGTAGGGCTTCCCCAGCCTTGTAGAGGCTGTAAAGGGCCTCTACGCGCACGCCCTTTGAATGGATGGTCAGTTCCCCGCTTTCCTCCAGCTCATAGTATGTCTTTGGGGCAAGGAAACAGGCCTCCACAATCGGGGTGTCGTTCTCCTGCTTGAATGCGCCCAATGTGTATGGGTCGTTGTATGGGTTCTTTTGGAGCCCGTGAAAGGAATCGGTATCAGTGTATAGGAACAGATCGGAAACGTTCTCCCCGTAGGCCTTGCGGATGGCCTGCCGGATGCGCACCCGCCCGTTTGCGGTGATGCGCGCGCCCTGTACCACGTGCATGATCATGCGTTCGTCTGCATGCGCGCTGCCTTCAATCTCAAGCCGGCGCACCACGCCGTCCGGGCAGATCATGCGGTCAAAATCGGCTTTGACTGGGTTCTGCGAATATTTGCCGCCGAACCCGTTCGGGACCAGCTTGTGCGTATTGTATGCCGCCCAGTCTTTCGCCTTCTTTGCCGCTGTCTTGCGTTCAGTCTCCTCCAGCATGACGGCCTCAATTGCCGGCTCTTTGCGGCATGGATAGCAGATCACGCGGGTGATCTCGATGCAGTCAAAGTTGTACCAATAACGGAGCTCGGCGAGCTCCTCCAGAAACAACATCATGGTCGGCAAAGTTCCTGCGCTGTATGCAATTTGATCCTCGATCTTTGCCGTGAATGGGTTGCGCCATATCGGAACCATGCCGGGGCGAACCGTCCCATACAGGGCAGACAACTCGATGATGAAACAGTCCCGATGAGGGTTGAAGAAGTTGAGAGCCGTTTCAAGGTCGTTGAAATACTCCGGGTGGCCGTATACGGAGAGCATACCCGCCATATAGGCGGGGTAGTGGGCGTTCGCATCGTTTCTGTATGCCTCTATGCCGGTGAGCGTTTTGCCGCGAAACCGTGGATTGATGCAGCATAATCCGCCGCCCAATAGGCCGTGCTGGCGGTACATGCGGTCCTCCTCGAATGACATCGGGTGTTCCTTCTGAAATCGCAGCACGCGCGTTCGTTCTCCAAGGCGCGGGTACATACGCTTTAGTACGTACTTCCGGGATAGGCCGGAGGCCGTCAATACCTCCGGTTTACGGCCATCAATGCGGTAGCCATATGTTTTATATAGCTGATCGCTTGCGGCCTTCACAAGCCACCACAGACCCGCTGCGTCGTTCCTCATATAGGCAACCTGTTCGGCAGTGGAACCGTCCGCGCTCTGATAGTCCATGTCCAGCTTACGGATGGGGTTGCCATCACCGCCTCGGACGTCGTATGACTTCAGGAGCGCTTCAAGGCCGCCATGAAGGATGTTGCGGAGATCGTACATGTCGAGCTTGTGGCCTTTCGGCTTGCCGTTCGGGATGTTGACGCATACATGGTAGCGGGCGCCAAAGTCGGAAACCAGCTCGGAATACTGCCCGGGCTCCGGCTTTTCCTTCACGTAGCCGTATCCTTTGGACAGCAATCCGTAGTCCAGCACGGCCATGTCGAAAGGAGCATTGTACCACCAGCCGGTGCGGATGTTCCTTTCTTTCACTTCGAACAGAAACTCGTCAAGCGTGGAACATATCGCGAGCCCGTCCGGGGTGTATATGATGTAGGCCCATGCGCGGACTTCCGCATGCTCGCGCCACCAGCTTTGGGGGTGGTTTTCCGTATCTGCACACATCTCCCGGATGGTTTCATCCGGGAGAATTTTTCCGTCAATGTAGGTGTGTGTCTCGGTGTCGAATGCGGCGTAGTCGTAAGTCGTGACCCCGTTGAAGTTGTTGAAAATCACGGCGCATAGGTTCGCGGGAGCTCGGCGATCTCGGGCGTGCCGGTCTCAAGATCGGTTGCGGTGATGTACCAGGTGTCATCATTCGTAGATAGCAGATGTTCGAATTGGGCGCGACCGGATTCGAGGCTGCCGGTCATGTCCCGATGGGTGACGGTGTCATAGACGCCCAGAACATCGCCGTCTTGATCCATAACGACGCGGAGGCCGGGCCAGTTGACGGCTGGCTCTATGCGCGCGACACATTCATAATCGGCGGGCGATAGGCCGGTGCGTAGTCCAGGGTATTCTGTGGCGATCTTGAATAGCAGATCGTCTAATAGCTTTTGCGGGCCGTGGATGGTTAGTTTGTTCATTGTTCTATCCCCTTTCTGCGCGACTGTGCAACGAATATGGGGCCTTGAAGATCGGATATTGCCACTACGGTGCATTCGTCCCTTCGGCCGACTACGCTAAACAAGCGATTCCTTTCCAGATTGCAATAGGCGGCGAGATAGCCGTCCAGCTTGGCCTTGACGACCGGCATGGCGCGGTCGCTGGCAGTGCATATGGCCACGCATAGCGAGGCAATGCCTCCGGCCGCTGCGGGGCGTAGTTCCTTGAACCGGGCGTGTACCTTGGCCCCTTCTAATTCGTAGACTCGTTTTTGTTTCATGGTTTATTCCTTTCTGCGGGGCTTTGACCCGCCCGCTGGGCTTTGTTTCAACCTATGCAATTCTTAACTACCCAATCAGGCGCAACATCGCCCCAATTTGGATACAATCCCGTTTCTTCCTCGACCATTTCCATCATTCGACCGATTGCAACATCGGCAAGGTTACACCCGTTCTTTCTCATCCTTGTTTCCAATTCGCTGTAAGTCATTGTTTTCATTTTCTTCCCCTTTGGCTGTTCGGGGTGCCACCCTCTGGATTGTACATATATTATAGCATACGTGACAAGTTTTGTCAATGCCTTAGATATGCTGATTTTGCATAGACAGCATGTATAAATTGATATATGTTAACCGCCGCGTCAGCGGCGGCGAGCCGACCGGAGGGAGGCGAGCGCGAGGCCCGAACCCTGTGAGGGAGCGAGCACGAGCCCCGGCCCCGGGCCCGGGCCGGGGAGGACCGAGCTGGAAAGATGTGGTAGGTGAATTGTGCAGAATATACAAAGAATTAAAATGTCAATAGAGTTTACAAAATGTTTACAATTATAGGTGAAATGTTAACAATTTTAATGGGTTGTTCATAGTTTGTTCACACATATAT
>OEQS01000183.1_pt1 | contig 10244 bp, 7 predicted proteins | sample 1539731 | NCBI WGS metagenome assembly OEQS01 (sample SAMEA3891890, study PRJEB23780) | metagenome | biome: terrestrial biome; feature: animal house; material: Caecal content | place: Italy | collected 2015-05-05 | reverse complement strand
AGCTGGAGCAGTCGCTCCGAAGCTTACCAGCGCCCATGATTCTGTTTTATGAACCGATCGCCTCATAAATAACAGTCATTCCAACAGATCCCCTTTCTGTATCCGTCTGTGCGGAATAATTTCGTTTATTCTATCACGAAATCCGCATCCATGCAATCCCATTCTTTGCTAAAAAGCTTACCCTAACACCTGTTTGGCAATATCCGCGCTTGCTTTGGCATCCTTTGCGTAGAAATCCGCTCCGATTTCCATTGCATACTCTTCCGTGAGGACAGCGCCGCCCACCATGATTTTGCAGGGCAGGCCTTCCGCGCGCAGGAGACGGATGGTTTCCGCCATGGAAGCGACCGTTGTGGTCATCAGGGCAGACAAACCAACCAGCGGCGCGCCGGATTCCTTTGCGGCCAGCACAACGCGTTCCGGCGGCACGTCTTTGCCGAGATCGACAATATCGTAGCCATAGTTTTCGAGAATTACCTTGACGATATTCTTTCCAATATCATGAATATCGCCTTTGACCGTGGCCAGCACGATTGTGCCCTTTGAAACGGTATGCTCAGATTTTTGAGCCGCAAGACTTTTTTTGATCTCTTCGAACCCTGCCTGTGCCGCTGTCGCGGATTGGATCAGCTGGGGAAGAAACAGTTTTCCGCTTTCAAAATCGGTGCCTACACGATCCAATGCGGGAATCAGCACACTGTTCACAATTTCCATCGGATCGCGTCCTTCGGAAAGCAGACGGCGCGTTGCTTCTCCGGCATCCTCCTTCAAGCCGTTGAGGACGCATTCCTCCAGCGGCAAACCGCCTGTTTTGGCAGGGGCGGGGGAAGATGCCGCCGTCGCTGCATGACGTTCCAGATACCGAACGGAACCGGGATCGCGATTATACAGGACATTGAAAGCGTCGATTGCGTCCATCATAGCTTTGGCGTTCGGATTCAGGATCGGTAAATCCAACCCGTGCGCCATTGCCAGAGTCAGGAAAGAGACGTTGAGGATTTCCCGCTCCGGAAGGCCGAAGGAGATATTGGAGACGCCAAGCACCGTTTTGACGCCCAGCTGGTTCTTGACGAGCTCCACTGCCCGCAAGGTTTCCCGTACCTCTGCTTGCTGGACGGAGGCAGTCAGCGTCAGGCAGTCAATGTATACATCCTCTCGCGGAATTCCATACCGTTCTGCTGTCTGCACAATGCGCTCCGCAATGGCAAAGCGATCCTCGGCTTTTCCGGGAATCCCGTTTTCATCAAGCGTCAGACCGACCACGGCGGCCCCGTATTTTTTGACCAGAGGGAAAATGCGTTCCATCACGGCATGTTCGCCGTTGACGGAATTTACAATCGGTTTGCCGTTGTACAGCCGCAGACCGCGTTCCAGAACAACGGGATTGCTGCTGTCCAGCTGGAGCGGCACATCGACCACGCCCTGCAATTCCCGCACGACCTCTTCCATCAGCGCCGCTTCATCAATTTCCGGCAGGCCGACGTTTACATCCAGAATTTCCGCTCCCGCGCGTACCTGTTCAATTCCCTGCCGCAGAATATAGCCAATATCGCGCTTGCGCAAGGCTTCCTTGAACAGTTTTTTGCCGGTAGGATTGATGCGTTCGCCGATGACTCGTACGCCGTCGACTTCTACAACACGGCTGGCGCTGCACAGAGCGGCGCGGTGCGGGACGGTGCGGGGAGAAACGGGCTTTCCTTTCAGATGATCCGAGAGCAGACGAATATAATCCGGCGTGGTACCGCAGCAGCCGCCAAGGTACGAAACGCCAAGCGACGCATAGTCCTCCATGATGGAACAGAATTGTTCCGGGGAAATGTCGTATTGGTTGGAGTTCAGATTTGGAAGTCCGGCATTCGGTTTGATGAAAACCGGCAAGCGGGTCCAATTGCACAGCTCCCGCGCAAAGGGAAGAATTTCAGCAGGGCCCAGCGAGCAGTTGATTCCCACCGCGTCCGCGCCCAATCCTTCCAGCGTGAGCGCCATGGCGGGAATAGAAACGCCGGTGAAGGTGCGGCCGTTCGGCTCAAAGCTCATGGAACAGAACACGGGCAGGGAAGTGTTCTCTTTTGCGGCAAGGAGCGCGGCTTTGACCTCCAGAAGATCGGTCATGGTTTCAAACACCAGGAGATCAGCGCCAGCTTCCGCCCCCGCTGTAACGGATTCGCGGAAAATATCATAGGCCTCCTCAAACCGAAGGTTTCCGTTCGGTTCCAGCAGCGCACCGATCGGGCCGCAGGAGAGAGCGACAAGCGCTCCGGTTTCCTTTGCCGCTTCCCGCGCGCAGGCGATACCCGCCTGAATAACTTCCCGCGGCGAAAGGCCGCTTCCTTCCAGTTTGCGGCGGTTTGCTCCAAAGGTATTGGCGTACAAAATTTGTGCCCCTGCCTGCGCATAGGCACGATGGATAGCGGTGATGTCCGCCGGATGGGTCAGATTCAACGCTTCGGGGTATTTCCCCAAGGGAAGACCGGCGGCTTGAAGCATGGTGCCCATTGCGCCGTCCAGAATCGTGATATGGTCGTGAGGTATCAGCATGTTATTCCTCTCTTTCGGAAAGCGCATCGGCCTTGATTGGGACACCGGCTGCACTTGTCGGTTCGTTCTTCCTGTGTCACGGTGGGGAGGGGAGTGACGCCCAGAATGGCGGTCACAGACTTTCCCGGCGTCATCAGAAGGCTGTCTGTGACGGTCAGACCAATGCGGCGGGGTGCGTCGCAAACGCGAATGAAATCGCCCTGCACAGCCAGCGGAAGATCGCCGTAGCCGGGGCTGAACCGCCACGTCAGACCATGCCCTTCCTTTTGGCAAAGCTCCGTAATTTCCTGCTCGGCCAGATCGGCGGTCTGTTCGACTGCCTGGGTAGCGCAGGCGTCCAGGATTACGCCCTCTTCGGGATTGGTGACCATTCGGGTGCGGATCAGGCGTTCCGCGGATAATCCAATGGTTGCACACAGCAGAAACGCTTCCTCACAGCCGGTCAGATGGGCGGCAATGTCTTTTCCGGCTAAAAGGAGGGAGCCCGGTTCCAAAAGGAGCCCTTCCTCCGTTCGCCGGACAGAAAAGCGCCGGTATAGCCATGCTGGCTTTGCAGCCTGGCACATCTCATGGATACAGCGCAGCACCATGTCCTCCATATTGGCGGAGAGTTCATTTCCTCTCCAGCCCAGATAGCGGAGAACCTCCGAACGATCAAGACTGGACAGTGTCTGCATGATGGTTCTCTCCGGCATTTTTGGCGGCAATGATATTTTCGATGTTGCGGCTGATGCGGGACGCAACTTCCACATTATTCATCGTGTATAGATGGATACCCTGTACGCCGTTTTCGAGCAGATCCATGATCTGTTCCGTTGCATAGAAGATTCCCGCATCCATCAGAGCAGCAGGATTGTCCGCATAGCGGCTGATAATGGTGGCCAGCTTGGACGGTACGCTGGCGCCGCACATCGTCACGGTGCGCTCGATCTGGCTCTTTTTCACAATCGGCATAATACCGGCTTCCACCGGCACGGTAATTCCTTTCTGCCGTGCGAGATTCAGGAAATGATAAAAATTGCCGTTATCAAAGAACAGCTGGGTAATCAGGTGGGAGACCCCATTTTCAATTTTGATCTTTAAATGCTCAATATCCTCTTCCAGACTGTCGCTTTCACAGTGTCCTTCCGGATAACATGCTCCGATCAAATTGAAGGAGGGATCGGTTTCGCGGATGAAACGGACCAGATCGCTTGCGTGAAGAAAATCGGTTTTCGGTTCCACACCGGGAGTTTTGTCGCCGCGCAGAGCAAGAATGTTGCAGATGCCGTTTTCCTTGAGCTTTTGCAGGATAGAGCGGATCTCCTCGCGGTCAGAGTTTACACAGGTCAGATGAGAAACCGGCTCGATATGGTAAGTGCTGCGGATCAGCGAAGCGATCTCACAGGTTTTTTCCCGCTGGGCGGGGCTTCCTCCCGCGCCATAGGTGACGCTGATAAAATCAGCGGGAAGGCCGCGCAGGCCCAGGAGGGTATTGTAAATCACATTCACAGAGGTGTCTTTTTTCGGAGGGAAAACCTCAAGAGAAAAGACAACCTTTTTAGCGGTGAAAAGGGTTGCGGTATTCATGGTGCAGTTCTCCTTTGTGCCTTGGAATTTTTTGTATTATAGCACAATCCAGTGGTTTTTGCAAAACGGAGGGGGTGAAGCTGCAAAAAAGGGAGGCGGAAGCCGAAAATCCTGCCATTGAAAATCATGGGCTGATGTGATACACTAAAATGACAAAAATCAACTTTTCAGCGGCCTTCTTTCCCGAATGATGGGAGAAAGGGCTGTTATAAATGCAAATGCTATGTAGAAGGGGAGACACTTCATTGAAAAAGAGATTGCTGCCGCTGCTTTTAACTGTTATTCTTTGCCTGACTTCCTGTTCCGGTTCTTCCTCACAGATGACGGTAAAGCCGAGCCAATTTTCCGAAGAAACACAGGAGGTACTGCAAATCATTGATGATGAAATTGTCTTTTTTGATTATCAGGTTTCCGATCTGATTCGATCCATCTCGGTGGATATCTGGAAATTTGAAAATGGACAATGGGTCAATGCAGGAAAAAGCTACGGCAATCTGGCCGCCAAAGAGGGACGTCTGGCGGTACGGTTGATCAACGGTTCCTGGGATATCTTTTTCATCAATGAAGATGGAAATTCCAAAGCCAGCTACAAGGGCGCGCCTGACTTTTCGTCCGCAGCTGCTCAGGCCGGTTATCGTCTGACGCAGCCCACGGAAATTGAACCCGGCAAGGCGATCACACTCTGGTCCGAGCTTGGGTTTGATGAGAGTGCGGCGGTCAATCAGGCTACATCGAATTTCCGCGATTCCAACTGTACGATGGGAACGGCGGCGACCGTGACGTTTTCCTCGGATGTGGTGGAGTAACTCTCAGTTTTAACACAACAAAGAAAAACGCAGGCATCCCTGGATGGGATCTGCCTGCGTTTTTTCTTTGCTCTTATTCTTGCGGCGAATCTTCGGGCTCCTCTTGGTGCTCCCGATAATACTGTGCCTGTGCTTCCCACAGTGCCGCATAGATGCCGTTTTTGTCCTGCAAAAGTGATTCATGCGTTCCCTGCTGGACAATCTGTCCATGATCAAAGACTGCAATCGCGTCACAGAAGCGGCAGGAGGAGAGACGGTGGCTGATATAAACGGCTGTTTTGTCTCCCACCAGATCGTTGAAATGGGTATAAACCTCATATTCCGCCACGGGATCGAGAGCCGCGGTGGGTTCGTCCAGGATGATAAAAGGCGCGTCACGGTACAGCGCACGGGCCAGCGCGATTTTCTGCGCTTCACCGCCGGAAACCGTCACACCCTTTTCGCTGAAATCTCGGGTGAGGAAGGTATCCAGACCGTCCGGCATGGAGTCCAGCCGATCTCCGAACCCGGCCACACGCAGACAGTGTTCCGCCCGTTCCCGGTCCACAGTATGGGAAGCGGCCACGTTCTCTCCCAGCGGGAAGGGAAGAAGCTGAAAATCCTGAAATACCACGGAGAAAATCCGCAGATAATCCTGGTAGTCGTACTTACGGATATCAATCCCGTTGAGCAGGATTTCTCCTTCGTCGGGATCGTACAGACGGCAAAGCAGCTTGATAAAAGTAGTTTTGCCGGAACCGTTTCGCCCTACAATGGCCAGACGCTCTCCAATACGAAATTTCATCGTCACATGACGCAGGGCGTATTCCTGCGTTCCGGGATAGCGGAAGGAAACATCGCGGAACTCCACCTCATACTGGCGATCAGAGCGTTTTTCTGTTGTTAAGGTTCCCTGATACATCCGATCCGGCAAATCCAGGAATGCGAAAACGGTTTCCATTGGTTTTGCATTGTTGTAAAGCTCGCCTAACACACGCATCAGGAACGTAATGTTGCTGGAAAGCGCTGTGATAGCGCCCACATACTGCGTCACAGAGCCAACGCCGAACGCACCTGCCCACGCTTTGAGACAGACAAACAGATAGGAAAGACCGATGAACACAGAGGAAATTGCGGAGGCGGATGCCATGAGCAATCCCATCGGGCCAAGCGCGTACCGCACAATTTTAGAGCCGCGGCCAAACATCTTTTCTCCCTGTGTCATTAGAATTTGAGAGCAAATTTCCTGTTGATCGTACAGGCGCATATCAAGGGCACGATCCCGCCCATGAACGGCATAGCCAAAGAAAGAATAAAGGCGGTTCAAAAACTTCTGTTCTTCCGCAGTGGAGATCCAGTAGCTGTCCGATTTCGTCGCACAGATGGAAGAGAGAAAGGAGAAAAGAAGGAGGACGATAAGTGCGGCAATTGGGAAAAGAGGATGATTCAGGAACGCAAGGGAGGATGTTTCCGGAACCGGAAGAAGAAACAGTCCAACCGTCAGAGAGACCGCGCTCAAAATGCCGATGATGGCTTCCACCAATTCCTCAAAAATCATGGTGGCGCGATACAATCCCCAGCCCATCCAATTGTCATTCTGTTTGATCTGGGAGTGAAGATCGTGTGTGTGGGAATCGTCGAGGACGCAAAAGTCCATTCGCAGAAGCTTACCAACATAGATGCGGTTTGTATCTTGCTGGAACGTTCCCATCTTCCGATTTTTCCAGCGGGAAAACACTGCTTTGAACAGTGCCAAAATCATGGTGGAAGACGCCGCGAGCAGCGCCCACATCCACAGTGATTGTGCACGGCGTTCTCCGGCGAGCTCATTGAGCAGCTGTGCGGAAAAATAGATTCCGACATAGGGGAGGACAGCTCCAACGGCAGAGTGGAAGAAAATGGAGGGCAGAAGACCGGGGCAATTTTTTTGCAAAACCTGAAACGCTCGGTAATGCAGGGAAAGAGCCTCGGAGAGAGGGATTTTTTTCTCAGTCTTCACAGAGATCCCTCCTTCCCGGAAAAGTGTCTTCATCTGAGACAGGTTTTTCCTTCCCGTAATACCGGCTTTGGAGAGCATACAGCTCCGCATACCGGCCATTTTGCTGCATCAATTCTTCATGAGTGCCTTCCTCCGCAATCCCCTGGTCTGCCAGCAGCAAAATTCGATCGCAGAAGCGGGTGGAAGCAAGACGGTGTGAAATATAGACGGAGGTATGGCCCGCCGTCAGATCGCTGTATTTCAGGTACAATTCATTTTCTGCGATGGGATCGAGAGCAGCAGTCGGTTCATCGAGTACAATGATGGGAGCGTTGCGGTAGAGCGCGCGGGCCAGCATCAGACGCTGCATTTCGCCGCCGGAAAAATCCACACCGTCCTCAAAAACGGTTTTCCCGACATGAGTGGAAAGTCCATCGGGAAGCTGCCTGATTTTTTCCAGTAATCCGGCCTGTTTCAAGCAGGTGTCTATGCGTTTTGCGTCAAAGCGGGTGGATTGCGCAACGTTTTCCGCAACGGTTGTTTCCAGGACGGAAAACTGCTGAAATACCGCGGAAAACAGATGATAATATTCCCTGCGGTTCAGGGTGCGGACGTCTGTCCCGTTGAAAAGGACTCTGCCTTCGGTGGGATCGTACAGCCCGCAAATCAGCTTGACAAGAGTTGTTTTTCCCGCGCCGTTCAGGCCGACGATCGCCAGCTTTTCGCCGGGATGGATCGTCAAATTAACCTTGTGCAGGGTGTCTTTTTCCGCGCCGGGATACCGGAAGCTGACCTGATCCAGTTTGATTTCGCACGACATCCCCTGGCGCATTGGAATAGACGTACCGTTTTCAAAGAGGAAGGGCTCGGGCAGATCGAGATATTCCCGAATGGAACACAGATCCAGACTTTGTGTGCGCAGGGTGGAGAAGGTGGTGAGAATTCCTGTCACCCACTCCGCAAAGCCGCCTGCCGCAGAGAAATACAGAAGAAATTCCGCGGCGGACAAACCGCCGCCAAGGGCCATCGCAATCAGATACAGATAGGCGACCCCATTACGGAGAAAGGCGAGGACTGCGTCGATCGCATCCGCCCAGAAATAGATCCGTTCACGCCGGGAGATAAAGCTGTGATAAGCTTTCTGCGCGCGCAGATATACATCTTCCAGCCATGGGATCATACCAAAGATGCGCACGTCCTTTCCCAGAACCCTTAGGGAAGACTTTTTCAGAACTTCATTCATCTGCTTTAGATAGGCAGATTCTTCATCCCGGTGCCGGAATCCCCATTCGTGGATTCGCTTGCCTGCAAAATAGGTAATGCAGGCAGCCGCCAACGAAACAAGAGCTAAAATGGGTTCAAGAGAGGAAAGAAGCAGGAGATAGAGAAGAAATCCAAGCAGATTTTTCAGCAGATCCGTCAGAGTGTTCCAGATTGCTTCAGAAGCCTCACTGTTGCCTGAAGTGATTTCCTGGGCTTTCTCCAATTTTTTTAAAACGTTGGGATCTTCCGTATTCGGAAAGGAGGTTACATCTGTTTGCCAGTTGACTTGGTTGAGTATTTTCACGCGCAGATCGATTTTTGGGTACAGAGCGTTTATGGGAAGATACATATTGAGAGCCGAAAATACGATGAGAAGAAGAGAAAACAGGGCGATCACAGTGAGAAGTTCAGGAAGAGGAGCGGATTTTTCCAGCTTTTCCAGAATCCCAGGGGCGATCAGCAGCTTAACCAGATTCAGGGCCGTCCCACAGACAGCAGAGGCAATACAAAGGAAAATAATACTTTTTCGTTCTTTCCAGGACCAGCGGATCATCCATCCGACGTTTTGCCCCACATGATAAGGGGGGTTTTCTTTTTTTCGCAGAGATTGTGCTTGCATCATGATTCACCTCTCCGTTATCCTACCGCAAAATAGAGGACACGGATCAATCCGGGGATGAATTGTTGGTTTTGGGGGACGAACTGCACTCCTGCGGGAGAAGAATCTCTGTGGTAAAAGCCCCATCCTCACTGTTTCGGCTCAAATACCCCCCCAGCCGTTCCACCACACTGTCCATTCGCAGAAGGCCGAAACCGTGTCCCTCGCCCTTGGTGGAGAAGAAACGTCCGCCATGCTTTGCCAGTTTTTTCTCCGCTGTAAAGTTGGTGAAGGAAATATAAAGCTGTGTTCCCTTCATGTCCATATAAATGCGGATTAAGCGTTTCTCCGGCGGCAGACGCAAACTGGCTTCGATGGCATTGTCAAACAGATTTCCGATAACGACGCACAAATCCAGCTCGGAGATCCGAAGCGCCACCGGGATCTGTGCGTCTGCCCGTACCGGAATGCCGCGTGAGCGGGCCAGCGAGATTTTACTGTTTAAGATCGCGTCCGTCATCGCGTTTCCTGTCTTGACTACTGTGTCCACTGTGGTGAGGTCCACATCCAGCTGATCCAGGTATTCCCGAATGGCGTCCAGATTTCCGGCTGCCGCATACGCCTTCATGACCTGAATGTGGTTGCGGTAGTCGTGCCGCCAGCCGCGGATTTGCCGGTACATATTTTCCACTTCTGCAAAATGTGTCTCGATCAGTTCGCGCTGGTAGGCGGCGAGCTGCCGGTCTGCCCGTTTGGAAAGCCACTTCATGGAAGGTTCCTCCTCACAGTCTTGCAATCAGAGCACGGTTCAGCGGTTCATACTGGCCGCGCGGCAGGGGAAGGGAAGAACCGTCCGTCAGTGTGACTTCGGATCGCGTTACCCGCCGAACAAAGGTCAGATTTAAAATGCACGAGCGTCCCGCACGAAAAAAGCGGTCATCAAGCAGTGGTTCGAACTCGGCCAATGTTTTCTTTACCGTGTATTCTTGTATGGCGTGTATGGTCGTATAGTTTTGGTGTACATCCAGATATCGAATCTCGTAGAGCGGAATCCGTATGGTTTCGCCGGGGAGAGAGAGGGTAAGGGTTCGTTCGTTTTTTTCAAGCTTCTGCACCGCTCGATCCAACACAGCGAACAGCTGTTCTTTTTTTACCGGCTTCATGAGGTAATGCAGGGCGGATACTTCATAACCATCCGCGATATAATCGGAAAATCCCGTCACGAAAACAAGCTGCACCGTTTCGTTTTCGGAGCGGATCTGCTTAGCCAGCGAAACGCCGTCCATTGTCCCCATCTCGATATCCAGAAGAAGAATATCGTAATCTTTGTGTTCGGTATAATCAAAGAGAAACGCCTCCGCGCTGGGAAAGGAATGTGTTTTGATGAGGTGATTCCTTTCTTTTCCCCATTCGCAGACAAGACGTTTCAAAGTGTCAATCTGTACTTCTTCGTCGTCGCAAACAGCGCATTTCAGTTCCACGGCGTTTTCCTCCCAGGACAAAATAAAAAATC
>OEQS01000178.1_pt1 | contig 10401 bp, 10 predicted proteins | sample 1539731 | NCBI WGS metagenome assembly OEQS01 (sample SAMEA3891890, study PRJEB23780) | metagenome | biome: terrestrial biome; feature: animal house; material: Caecal content | place: Italy | collected 2015-05-05 | reverse complement strand
TTCCGCATGCTGGGCTCGGCGATCAACATTGCCTGCCCGAATATTATGATCAACACGGCGGTTGCGGAAGAACTGCGCCTGTTTGCCGACGAGCTGGAGGGCGCGGAGGACTTCGAGAGCGCACTGCTGGCGCTCATCAAGCGCGAAATCAAGGCGCACAAGCGCATCATCTTCAACGGCAACGGCTATGATGACGCGTGGGTGGCCGAGGCGGAAGCACGTGGCCTGCACAACCTCAAGTCTACGGTCGATGCGCTGCCGCATTATACGGATGAAGCGAATGTGGAACTGTTCACCCGTCATGGCGTTTACAGCCGCGTGGAGATGGAGTCCCGTATGGAGACCAATCTTGAGGAGTATGCCAAGACGTTGCACATCGAAGCGCTGACTATGAGCGACATGGTGCGTGAGGAGATTCTGCCGGCTTGCGTCAACTACCAGAGCGATCTGGCCAAAACCATCAAGAACAAGAAAGAGGCTGGCGTTGCAGGTGGCATGGAAGCCGATCTGCTGGGTCGTGTATCTGTACTGACCGAGGAACTGTACACCAAGAATCTTGCACTGGATGCGGCGGTAGCGGATGCACCTGCTGCGGACGCAAAGACGGTCGCAAATTATTATCACGACACGATCCTGCCCGCGATGGATGCGGTACGTACCACGGCCGATCAGCTTGAAATGCTGGTAGGTAAGAAGTACTGGCCGTTCCCGACTTACTCTGACATCCTCTTCTATGTATAAAAGGGATATAGAGGGCTTTACAAGCCTTCTATATGCGGAATAATGCCGCGCTGTGCGCGGTGGACAACGTTTATCTATCATCTTTGTACACAATGGCGTGTATTGCCTGACTGCCCGAAAGGGCGGCAGGGGATACACGCCATTTTAATTTTTAGGGGGTTTTATCAATGGATTTCAATGCTCTTGCGACTTCGATGGATGTCGGCTGGACGCTGATCGCCGCCGCGCTTGTATTCTTCATGCAGGCAGGCTTTGCGATGGTGGAAACCGGCTTTACCCGTGCGAAAAATGCGGGCAACATCATCATGAAGAACCTGATGGACTTCAGCCTCGGCACACCGATTTTCTGGCTGGTGGGCTTTGGTATCATGTTTGGTTCGATGAACGGTTTTTTCGGCGGTTTTGATTTCTTGGCGGACGGCGTAGTCGGTGAAGGCTATAACTGGACGACGCTGATCTTCCAGACCGTGTTCTGCGCAACGGCAGCAACGATTGTTTCCGGTTCGATGGCGGAACGCACCAAGTTTTCTGCTTACTGCATTTACTCTATGGTCATTTCTGCGATTGTTTATCCGATCTCGGGTCACTGGATCTGGGGCGGCGGCTGGCTGGCTGAGATGGGATTCCATGATTTCGCTGGTTCTACGGCGGTGCACATGGTTGGCGGCGTTGCGGCGCTCATTGGTGCAGCTATCCTCGGGCCTCGTATCGGTAAGTACACCAAGGACGGCAAGGCGCGCGCGATTCCCGGTCATTCGCTGACGCTGGGTGCGCTCGGTGTATTCATCCTGTGGTTCTGCTGGTTTGGCTTTAACGGCGGTTCGACGGTTGCCCTGTCCGGTGAGGGTGCGGAGGTTGCAGCTCGCGTCTTTGTGACCACCAATATGGCGGCAGCGGTTGCGACGGTTACGGTTATGTGCATCACTTGGATTCGCTACAAGAAGCCGGACGTTTCCATGACACTGAACGGCTCGCTGGCTGGTTTGGTTGCGATCACGGCGGGGTGTGACACGGTTACGCCGTTTGGCGCAGCGGTCATCGGCATCATTGCAGGCTTTGTCGTGGTGTTTGGCATTGAGTTTGTCGACCAGAAGCTCAAGGTAGATGATCCGGTTGGTGCGGTTGGCGTGCATGGCCTGTGTGGCGCGACTGGCACGATCATGGTTGGCCTGTTCGGTTATTATGCTTATGGCAGCACGGAGGTTGTGCCGGTTGGCCTGTTTTACGGTGGCGGCGTACACGCGTTAGGCGTACAGGCGCTCGGTATGGTGGCTGTTATTGCGTGGGTTGCCGTTACAATGACGATTGTATTCCAAATCATCAAGCATACGATTGGCCTGCGTGTGACGGAAGCAGAGGAAATCATGGGTCTTGACAAGCCGGAGCATGGTCTGTCCTCGGCTTATGCGGATTTCATGCCCTTTGTACCCAATGTGCTGGGCACTAAGGCTGCGGAACAGCAGGCTTCCATGCTGGATACCATTCCGGTAGCAGTCGAGAAGGCCGTACCTGTTACCAAGGTGACGACGGAGGGCGGCGAGCATAAGCTGACCAAGGTGGTTATCGTGACCAAGCAGTCCAAGTTTGAGGTACTCAAAGAAGCATTGGGGGCAATTGGTGTATCTGGCATGACGGTAACCAACGTCATTGGCTGTGGCGTGCAGAAGGGCGCGGCAGAGTATTATCGCGGTGCAGAAGTTGATGTGACGTTGCTTCCGAAAATCAAGATGGAAGTCGTCGTCTCCAAGGTGCCGGTCGATACGGTGGTTGACACGGTTAAAAAGGTGCTGTATACCGGTCATATCGGTGATGGCAAGATCTTCGTTTACAATGTCGAGAACGTAATCAAGGTACGTACAGGCGCGGAGGGCTTCGATGCCCTGCAGGATGACGAATAACAACATAGTAAAACAAATTGGAGTGGGCCGGCATGGTATGGAGACCATGCCGGCCTTTAGCATGCCCGATTCGGTTGACTTTTTTTGCTCATAGATCAGCGTAGGGTATTGCCGCGGCGCAAATAAGGGTGCTATACTGGGTTTGTAAATATGAAGCATTTTCCAGTATCAAAGCAAGGGGGATATTGTAGTATGAAATGTATCCAGTGCGGCACGGAAATTAAGGAGGGCGCTAAGTTCTGTACGGTATGCGGCGCACAGCAGCCGGTACAGCAGGAGGAAAAACGGTTCTGTAAGGCGTGTGGTGCGCCGCTCAAGCAGGGTGGGATGTTCTGCACGGCCTGTGGCGCCAAAGTGGATGAACCGGAACAGCAGGGGAGTCCGGCGCAGGCGCAGCAGCATGAGGTGGTACAGTCTGCGCCAGCCAAAAAGAAAAGTGCTGTGCCGATTGTGATTGCAGTGGCTGCGGTTTGTGTTGTGGTTGCTGTGGCGTTAGCATTAACGTTTATTGTGTTTGCCAAGCCGAAGGATGCGGTTACAGCTTCGCAGGGCATATCAGATGGCGCGGGAGAGACGTCTGATATGGTAGAAGAGGTTGCGCCTGCGCAGATTGAAAGCAGCGACGCGGATATTGTGGCGGACGGGACGGTGTCGCTGACCGGTGTGGTGGAGATTTCTACCGACAACCGCCTGTTTTTGAATTTCGGAGAAGCGTTTTCCATTATGCTCAAGCAGGATAATGCGTGGTTTAAAATGAACGATGTGCAGTCCGCATACCTGCTCAACAGCGGTGTCAGCAGTAACTTGTGGGACGAATTGCCGCTGCCGCAGACCGTGTTGATGAAAGGCGAGTTGCGGCTGGACGGCAACGAGTTGTATTTGGAAGCGCAGTCTGTCACCAATCCGGACGGCTCGGCGGTGATGACGCAGGCCGAGCAGACTGCACCAGCGGAGTCCCCGGAGATTTTGCCGCAGAGTGATGACCGGCTGCTGACCGAGCAGGATGTGAGTAACCTGAGCTTGCGGGAGATTAACTATGCTAAAAACGAGATCTATGCGCGGCATGGGCGGCGGTTTCAGTCCAAGGAGTTGCAGGACTATTTTAACGCGCAGTCGTGGTATCGCGGCACGATTGATGCGGAAGATTTTTCGGAAAGCTGGCTGAGTGATATTGAAAAGAAAAATGCAGCATTTTTGGCAGAGGTCGAGTTTGACATCGCGCCGAACGGTTATCAGTTGGATCAGTAAAGCGGGCGCGGCCGCGTTGCTGGCAGTTCTTGCGCTGACCGGCTGCGGCAACGGTTCTTCCGCAGCGGAAAAGTCCACCGGGACGCAACCGCCTATGCGGGAGGTGGAATTGGAGCAGCCACAGGCGAAGGCAGAGCGGGAATTCCGGGATATCCTGATCGCGGTGGATCCGGGACACCAGTCATGGGCGGTTGATATGAGCGCGCCGGAACCCAATGCGCCCGGTTCCTCCGTGATGAAAGCCAAGGCTACGACCGGGACGGTCGGAACCTATTCCGGCATATATGAATATGAACTCAATTTGGATGTGTCCTTGCGGCTTCGTGATGTGCTGGAGGACAGGGGATTTTCCGTCCTGCTGACGCGTGAGGACAACGAGACGGCCATCAGCAATGCCGAGCGGGCGGTATTGGCCAATGAAGCAGGAGCGGATGTGTTACTGCGTATTCATGCCAACGGCAGTGAAGACCCGGCGGCCGCGGGCGCGCTGGCGTTGGTGCCGTCATCTGAGAATGTGTATGTTGGGGCGTTGGCAGATGAAAGTGCCCGGTTAGCGGAAACCGTGCTCACGTCATATTGTGCGGCGACCGGCATAGAAAACCGGGGGCTGCAAAACAACGATACAATGACCGGCATCAACTGGAGCGAGCGGCCGGTGGCCATTTTGGAGATGGGATTTATGACCAATGAGCACGACGATATGGCGATGGCAGATGATGCGTTCCGGCAGCGCATGGCTGAGGGTATTGCGGACGGATTGGAGGCATATTTTGAATCGGGGCAGTAAAGCGGCGGTCTGTATGTTGCTGGCGTTAGGGCTTGCTGCCTGTGGGCGGCAGGCGCAGCCGCAGCAGGAGGGGGAGCAGTCGGTTACGATGGTGGAAGTCACACCGCCCGAGGTGCAGGAAGAACAATCAGCATCGGCGGAGGATGAAAAGCTGGCACAAGTGCAGGCGATTTCCGATTTGATTGATGGCTTCACGGCCGAAAGAATACAGGATGACGGGCAATGGGCGGTCGCTGTGCAGTGCGCCGGCGAGGCATCCTGCCAGTCGTCAAACAGCGGACCGATGCAGTCAGCCAGCCTGATTAAATTGTTTGTGGCTGCGGCAGTGGAGGAAAACCGACAGTCCCTTGCCGTATGGGAGCAGTATAGCTGTGAAACCGACGATCTGCTGCTGCATATGTTGTCCGAGAGTGATAATGAAGCGACCAACGAATTGGTAATCCGCTTGGGGGATGGGGACGCGCTGGCGGGCATGGAAGTGGTCAATCAGTATTGTGTAGCCAACGGTTATCAGGACACGTCTATGGGCAGGCTGATGCTGGATTTTTCGTCCACAGCGGACAACTACACTTCCGTGAAGGATTGCTGCGCCTTGTTGCAGGCGGTGCTGGACGGTGAGGTTGCAGGATCGGATGAGATTTTATCGGCGCTCAAGCAGCAGGTACGCAGGGCTAAAATTCCGGCGGGCGTTCCGGACGGTGTTGTGACCGCCAACAAAACGGGGGAGTTGGACACGGTTGAAAATGATGTGGCAATCGTTTGGGCGGGGGAGCAGCCCTATATCCTTTGTGTGATGTCCAATGAGTTGTCCGATACAGAGGCGGCGCGGGCGCAAATTACAGCGGTTTCGGAACAGATTTATGCGCTGATAGCAGATGTATAAAGCTGATAATAGATGTATAAATAGAAAAAGCAGGGATGGAATGGGACAAGATGTATGCAAAAAGTTTGTAAAATCTGGTGAATAAGGTTGAAAATAGGTATGCATTAGTATATAATAGGCAGAAACAGCAAAATGCTGGAAATGCATATTTTTACATTGCCTTTTCTGTTTTTTTCAATAAAGAGGATTGGCAGAGCATGTTTTAATATACTTTTGATAGAAAAATAATTTAAGTCTGTCATTTTGTGTTGCTTGAAAATTGAGACAAACTAAGGCAGTGTTTGTGCATGGCTACGGTTTGACTTTCATTTATAGATTTTTCCCGCGAAAAAACATAGATAAAGGAGAGTAATTCACATTATGGAACTCAATGATTCGAGTGCAGAATCACAATACCATACCCGGCGCAAGTTTCGGCTGGGCGTCGGTGGAAAGCTTTTGTTGAATGTTACCGTGCCGATTATTGTTATTCTCTTCGCTTTAGCGGCGGTAATTACCGTACAGGTCGTCAATACGATTTACCACCTGAAGGATGAGGATATTACTAATCAGATCGACGCGGTAGCTACCCAAATCCCTGGATACTTCGATAAGTTTTTCATCAGCGAAGATTATATTGTGGAGCGCGACTCTATCAAGCAGATTTTTGAAGAAATGCAGAATAGCCCGGCAACATATCGGTTTGAAGACTCAGCGTTGTTTTCTCGAGTCATGCAGGATTTGCAGAGTGCAGATGAGATCTGAGATCGGCGGCGAAGCAGTGTAGGCTGTTTGGATTGGCGGCATCAAGAACAACGAACTGGTACAGTCTGATGGCTATATTTCGGACGATACCTTTGCAATAACTGAGCGTGTTTGGTATCAGATGTTGCAGGAGAAACAGGGTGAAAAAGTTTTAACTTCGGCCTATCAAGATGTCAGCACCGGGAATGTGATCGTCACAGCTGCTGCGCCGTATTATGATGAGGCAGGGGAAATGATCGGTGTGATTGGCATTGATGTTTCCACGGCCGAACTTCAAAAATACTTCAGTAATATCATGATTGGGGACACCGGGTATGTCACAATTTATGATTCGGCACAGAACTTGGTGTACCATCCGGACAGCTCGATGATTATGAGTAATCTCAGCGAAATATCCTACTCGGAAAATATGAAGGAGCTGCTCCAGAACCATCAGAACAGCGATGTGGTTAAGTACCAGCGTAGTGATGCAAACTTTTACGGCGGTACATATTATATTGATTCGTTCGGGTGGACGATACTGGCTTGTATGCCAGGCAGCGAATACATGCAGGAAACACAAAAAGTGTTCATAACACTGGTAGCGGGTTTCCTCCTGTGTATTGTTGCAGCAGCACTGATTTGTCTGTTCCGGGCGCGCGCGATTGTAAAACCGTTGCAGCATATCAGCGAAGTGGCACAGCAATTTGCGCAGGGTAATCTGGATTCGGATATTCATCGGAATACCAATGATGAGATCGGCGATCTGGAAGAGGTTTTTGCACATACACAGCACAACCTCAAAGAAATCATAGCAGATATCGGACATGTGCTGCATGAGATCTCCAATAAGAACTTAACGGCTAAAACATCGGCGCAGTACAATGGTGATTTTGTACAGATTCGAGAGTCGCTGCAAGGTATTGCGCAGGCCATGAATGAGACGATGTTCCAGATCAGTATGGCAGCAGAACAGATCGACGCAGGTTCCAATCAGGTTGCAAGCGGGGCGCAGGCACTGGCGCAGGGCGCAACCGAGCAGGCTAGCTCGGTAGAGGAATTGACGGCTGCTGCGCAGGAAATTTCCCGGAAAACCAAAATCAACGCGGAGAATTCGGAAAGCGCGAATCAGCAGGTTGGATTGGCTGGCAGCAAGCTGAAAGAAAGCGAGGAAAAGATGGATGCGTTGGTCTCTGCAATGGATGAGATCAAGCATAGTTCCCATGAGATTCAGCGCATTATCAAGACAATTGATGATATCGCGTTCCAGACCAATATCCTTGCATTAAATGCAGCTGTGGAAGCAGCTCGCGCAGGCGCAGCTGGTAAGGGCTTTGCCGTTGTGGCGGACGAGGTGCGCAATCTGGCTGGAAAGTCGGCGGAAGCGTCTAAGACGACGCAGGAACTGATTCAGAAATCCATTCATGCGGTGGAAACCGGCGGTGAACTCGCAGCAGAAACAGCACAGGCTCTGGCTGAAACTGCTGAATATGCAGGCGGTGTTGTCACTTCTGTAACAGAAATCGCCGCTATGTCGGCAGAACAGGCGGAGGCGATTGCACAGGTTACAAGTGGGCTGGATCAGATTGCGAGCGTCGTGCAGACGAATTCGGCTACAGCCGAGCAAAGTGCAGCGGCTAGTGAGCAGCTTTCCGGTCAGTCTAGCATGATGAAAGGCCTGATCAACACATTCCGTCTCTCGCGTGATAATTTCGGTTCGTAAGTCAGCAAGTAGAAGCTGTGACGGGAAGCAGGTTTTCCGAATTTGCAGCACTGCTGTTCCTTACCCCAATGAAATCGTCTATGGACATAAAAATCCCCCGTTTGGAATAAACGGGGGATTTTTGATGCGTTTTGGACATCAAGGTTCAATGTCCATTGAGGCCATTTGCTCTTTGCTCAAGCCGTTTTGCATGCCGTAGCGTTCCCAGTAGCGTGATGACGCGCGGATGAACATCCGTTTGGAGAGCGGCATGGTAACCTGCCACACGCCGTATTCCCGCGCTGCGATGGATGCGGCCAGCTTTTTGATTTTGGTGCGTACCAAGAAACGGAACGGCGTGGTCAGGATGGCCTCGCCGCTGCCGATCTTGAGCACTGAGCCGAACGGGTAGTCGTTTTGCTTGCAAAACAGCTGGATCATTTCGACAGCAACATCGTTCTGTTCCGGTTCGATAAAGCCGCAGTTGATTAGAACGGAGACGCGCGGTTTGTGTTGTGCCTGACTGCTCCCGAGCGTCTTAAGAAATTGCAGCAATGTCGATGGGATGCCGTCCGCGTAGAGTGGGAATACGAGCAGGATGTCGGTGAATTCCTCCATCGCGTGGCATAACAAGGCATGGTTATCCCGACGAACGGTATAATACGCATTGTCTACCGGACAGTATTTTGCAAATAATCCGGCATACTGCCGTGAGTTGGATTTTGGCGCACGCGGGCTACCGTTGATTACCATAATGTTTACCACGACTGCACCTCCTCCCACACAGCATTTTGCACATTGGCTTCCGATACGAAATGAACTTGATAACTTTCAAAGTTCATGTTATATGCGTTGCGTGCGACCAGCCGCCTGAATACACCCTGTTCTTCGGCGGAAATATCGCCGTAGCCAATGATGGTTGCCTGTTTGGGTAGTACCCGGCGCTGGACATGGTGCGCTTCGCCATGCCATAGGCGGATGAATGCCTGCTGAACGGGGATCGCCCGTTCCAGCATGGTTTTCATCGGGGTGTCATAGCTGCCGAATTGGATTCGGCTGACATATAACACGCGGCTGCTTTCCGCAATGCGCGGGTAGGCGCGGACGGCATCATCACGGATAACGCACTTGCCGGGCGTTTTTACCCAGCAGCCAAAGCATCCGACGCAATTTGCAATGTGCAGCTGGGATAGGTCGATATATGTGGTAGTACGCGGGTCGAGATTCGGCAGTTCCAAAGGCCGGTCGGACAGAATAAGGTTCATGTGCTTCTCCTATTCAGACTGCTGACGTTTAGGCGTACGGGTACGGTCAGGCGCCCAGCCTTTCAGTGGATAACGCTGGATGGCGCCGAACACGCGCTCGCGCAAGCCGGGCATGGTCTGCTCAAGGTGCTTGAGTAAATCCTTGATCTCTTGCCGCTTGGTATTGCCGTCGGCGGGGCAGGGGTTGAACACCACAGGCAGGTTGTTGCGCTCGGCGGCGTTGCGGATGAGGCCTTCCCCGCAGTAGAGCAGGGGCCGGATCTGGGTGATGCCGGTGCGGTCCAGGTAGGTCACCGGCTGGAAGCAGGAGATGCGCCCCTCGTAGAAGAGGGAGAGGAAAAAGGTCTCCACCGCGTCGTCAAAGTGGTGGCCCAGGGCGATCTTCTTCACGCCCCGCTCGGCCATGGCGTTGTGGAGGGCCCCCCGGCGCATCTTGGCACACATGGAGCAGGGATTCTTCTCCTTGCGCAGGTCGAAGATGATGTGGTGGATCTCCGAGGGGAGCAGAGTATAGGGCACATCCAGGGCGCGGCAGTAGTCCGCCACGGCGGTGAAATCCATGCCCTCTCCCCCGTCCACATGGCCCATGTCCAGGGTGTAGGCCTCCACGGTGAAGGGGACGGGATAGAACTCCCGCAGCCGGGCCATGGCGGTGAGCAGCACCAGGGAGTCCTTTCCGCCCGACACCCCCACGGCAACGCGGTCTCCGGGGTCGATCATGCGGTAATCCTCCACGCAGCGGCGGACATAGCTGAGGATCTTATTCACGGCGTTCTCCTTCCTGCGCAGGGCGCGGAATTATAAAATCGGATTCGAGAAATGAAGAGATAAGTGGAGATAAAGGGAGAAAACAAGAGATAATCCCTTTCAAAATAAAATTCTTGCAAAAAATCCGTTGACACATTGAAACCACTGCATTATAATACAAAACGCTCCGGGCGTAAAGCCCGGGGCGCTTATTGTGTTCATCCTGATGGAGAAGATATAAAACGATGGAGGTTTCACCTATGTCCACTTTTATGGCTAACAAGGGGAACATCGTCCGCAAGTGGTACATCCTCGATGCGGCCGGCAAGCCCCTGGGCAGAACCGCTGCCACCGCCGCCACTCTGCTGCGGGGCAAGCACAAGCCCGAGTTCACTCCCCACGCTGAC
>OEQS01000177.1_pt1 | contig 10430 bp, 13 predicted proteins | sample 1539731 | NCBI WGS metagenome assembly OEQS01 (sample SAMEA3891890, study PRJEB23780) | metagenome | biome: terrestrial biome; feature: animal house; material: Caecal content | place: Italy | collected 2015-05-05 | reverse complement strand
ACTCCTTTGGACGGCGCATAAAAGGGCGCGCTGCAGATTTCATTTCTGCAACGCGCCCTTTTTGTTGTGCCTTGGTAAGTAGCAGGGAATGTAAGAGAAAACCTTTCCCCACAAAAATAGTCGGAATAGACAAGATTATCCGGTGGGTTTGTGCGGAATGTATGGAGAATGACAGTCGCAGGAAAAATATTTAGAAATCTTCGATAAAAACTGTTTCACTTTTTCGTCAGGTTAGGTATAATAAAGACTGATATGTGGGACAAGCGGTCTGCCATTCCGGCGGGCTGTGCTCGAAATATCAAATCGGCTACCAATGGGGGAATGCGGTTGAGTCAAAACAGGCATCATTGGAGTACGCTGCGATACCTGATTTATTTCAGTCAGGTAGGGATGACGGTCGTCACCCCGCCGGTGCTCTGCTGTTTCGGCGCGGTTTGGCTGCGCAACCGATTCGGCTGGGGCAACGGCGTGGTATTGGCTGGTATCCTGCTCGGGATAGCTGTCGCAGCCTGCGCACTGCGGGACTTCCTGCGGTTTACCGAGCGAAAAGCCAGAGAAAGCGAAGGAAAGGAGAAACTGCCTTGACGGGGATGCAAATTGTGCGCGAGGAAACCGCGCGCATGCTGCGCGGTTTCGCGCCGCTGACGTTGATCGCGTTTGGCGCATTTGTGATAGCTGGCTGTGACCTGTTGCGTGCGGGTATTAGCTTGTTGCTGGGTGCGGGATATGCGCTCTTGCTGTTCCGTATGCTTGCTGTAAGTGCGGCGCGCGCGGCGTTGTTTCCGCCTGCTCAGGCGGTTCGACGGGTGCGGGCAGGCTATCTGTTCCGCTATGTGCTGACCGGGATCATGGTGTTCGCGGCGATCAAAGCGCCGTTTATCCATCCGCTGGCAGCGGTTTTGCCCCTCTTCTTTCCCAAGGTGATCTTACTCTGGTGCAATATAGTTCAGAGGAAAGGAGGTTAGACGGTGAATGTAGAAATCAATGGCCCGGAAATATTGGGATATCTTTTTGGCAACCCCAACCTGCCCATTACGGAAACCATGCGCAATGCGTGGATCGTAATGGCGTTCATCCTGTTCCTGTGCATTTTCCTGACCCGGCGCATGGAGAAAATCCCCAAAGGGAAACAGGCGCTGGCGGAAAAGGCTGTCATTATGATCGACAATCTGGTCGATAACACCATGGGACAGGGATGCCGGGCCTTTTCGCCCTATATCGCTACGCTGCTGATGAGCTCGTTGTTCGGTTCGCTGGCAACATTGTTCTGGATGCGTCCGGTCACGGCCGATCTGAACACTACGATGGGATGGGCGTTGATCACGTTTTTCCTGATCACGTTCAACAAGATCAAATACGGCGGTCTCGGCGGTTATCTCAAGGGTTTTCTGGAGCCGGTATTCGTCATGGCGCCGCTTAATGTGCTCAGCGAGGTGGCGACCCCGGTTTCCATGTCGTTCCGTCACTTCGGTAACATGGCGGGCGGTTTGGTCATCTCTACGCTGATGATGGGCGCACTGGAAGTGCTGTCGAATGCAGTGCTGGGCTTTTTGCCCGTACCGCTGCTTCAAATCGGTATTCCCGGCGTATTGTCGCTGTATTTTGACTGCTTCACCGCCTGTATGCAGGCGTTCATCTTCAGCATGCTGACGATGGCCTATGTCGGCGACGCGCGCGGCAGCAGCTGAACACGGCGCATTACAACAATTAAGTTCATTTTAACACAAACAATTTCAGGAGGAAAAAAGTATGGATCCCAAAGCATTTGTAGCAGGCATGTCCGCCCTCGGCGCTGGTATGGCAATGATCGCAGGCCTTGGCCCTGGTATCGGCGAAGGTTATACTGCTGGTCAGGCGTGTGCGGCTATCGGCCGTCAGCCCGAAGCGCAGGGCGATATCACCCGTACGATGATCCTTGGTATCGCAATGGCTGAGTCGACCGGTATTTACGCATTGGTCGTCGCACTAATCCTGCTGTTTGCTAACCCGTTCGTTGGCCAGTTCTGATTATAGGATCGGCTTTACAGCATGAACGGAGCACACTTCCGTTTGGGAAGGAGGTAAAACAGTGGGATTTGAGTCCTTTGTGTATATCAACGGATGGAACATCTTCGTGACGATGTGCAACACGCTCATCACCTTTTTGATCATCAAAAAGTTCCTGTTCGGGCCGGTGCGCAAAATGCTGGCCGCCCGGGAGGAAGAGGTGCAGACGATGTATGCCAACGCCGAACAGGCACAGTCCGAGGCTGAAAACCTGCGCGTTGAGTACACCACGCGCCTGTCCAAGGCCAAGGAGGAGGCTGCCGAAATCGTCGGTTCTGCTACCCGCCGTGCGACCGTGCGCAGTGAGGAAATCCTAAAGGAATCCTCGCAGCAGGCCGCTGCCATGATGAAGAAGGCAGAGAGCACGATCGAGCAGGAGCGCAAGAAGGCCATGAATGAGCTGAAGGACGAGGTTGCAAGCCTGTCTGTCATGATCGCCTCCAAGGTCGTCGAGCGTGACGTTAAGCAGGCCGATCACGACCGCTTCATCGAAGAGTTCATTGACAAGGTAGGGTGAGCGCGGGTGGCTGATATTGTAAGCGAGCGTTACGCGCTCAGCCTGTATGAGGTCGCGGCCGAGGGGGACAAGCAGAAGCAGTTCCTCGATGAGTTGACCGCAGTCTGTAAGGTGTTTGCACACGAGCCGGATTTTCTCAAAATGCTTTTGACGCCGTCGATCGCGGCGGAGGACAAGCACAAGGTGCTGCGTGCCGCGTTTGAAGGCCGCATCGAAACCTATCTGCTCAATTTCCTGTTGCTGATTACGGATAAAAGGCGTATCGGCCTAATCCACGAAATGCGGCAGGCCTATAAGGAGCAGTATTATTTTGACAACGGCATCGTGGAGGTGCGCGCGATCACGGCAAAGCCGATGGGCGCAGCACTGACGGAAAAGCTGAAAGCAAAGATGAGCGCCGTTACCGGCAAACAGGTGGTGCTCGAAACGTCGGTGGATGAAAGCATCCTCGGCGGCATTGTCGTAAAGCTCGGCAACGAGCAGTTCGACACCAGCCTGCGCACGCGGCTTAATGAAATCGCGTCGCGGCTGACCAATACTATCGCGTAAGGAAGTAGGTGACTTTATGGAATTACGCCCCGAAGAGATTAGCAATATTATCAAAGAGCAGATCACGCACTATCAGAGCCAGATCAAGCTGACCGACGTCGGTACAGTCGTCACCGTCGGCGACGGTATCGCGCATGTCCACGGTCTGGTAAACTGTATGTCCGGCGAGCTGCTCGAATTTCCGGGCGGCGTATACGGCATGGCGCAGAACCTTGAAGAGGATCTGGTCGGTGCCGTAATCCTGGGTTCAGATCAGGATATTCGTGAAGGCGACACGGTAAAACGCACAAACCGCATCGTCGAGGTGCCGGTGGGCGAGGCTATGCTTGGCCGCGTAGTGGACGCGCTGGGCAAGCCGATCGATGGCAAGGGCCCGATCCATACCACCGAGGCGCGTCCGATCGAAAGCCCGGCGCCGGGCATCATCGAACGTTCGCCGGTTAACGTCCCGTTGCAGACCGGTATCAAGGCGATTGACTCGATGATCCCGATCGGCCGCGGCCAGCGTGAGTTGATCATCGGCGACCGCCAGACCGGCAAGACCGCCATCTGTCTGGACACGATTATCAACCAGAAGGGCACGGGCGTTATCTGTATCTATGTGGCCATCGGCCAGAAGCGCTCGACGGTTGCACAGGTAGCTGAGACACTGTCCAAAAACGGTGCAATGGATTACACCTGCATTGTCGCCGCGACTGCATCCGAGTCCGCGCCGCTGCAGTATATCGCGCCGTATGCGGGCTGCTCGATCGGCGAGTATTTCATGCACAAGGGCAAGGATGTACTGGTTATCTATGATGACCTGTCCAAGCACGCGGTTGCTTACCGCGCCCTTTCCTTGCTGCTCCACCGTCCGCCAGGACGTGAGGCATATCCGGGCGACGTATTCTATCTGCATTCCCGTCTGCTCGAGCGCGCCGCGAACATTCAGGACGGCGGCTCGCTGACCACAGGCGGGCGACGTTTCGGCGTATATCCCGACCAACGTCATTTCGATTACAGACGGCCAGATTTTCCTCGAGACCGAGCTGTTTAACTCGGGTATCCGTCCCGCAGTGAACCCCGGTATTTCGGTATCCCGTGTCGGTGGTAATGCGCAGATCAAGGCGATGAAGAAGGTCGCCGGTACCTTGAAGCTGGCATATTCGCAGTACCGCGAATTGCAGGCATTCTCGCAGTTCGGCTCTGACCTTGATGCGGATACCAAGAAGCGTCTGGCGCAGGGCGAGCGCATCGTCGAAGTGCTCAAGCAGCCGCAGAACAGCCCGATCCCGGTCGAGAAGCAGGTTATCATCATTTTCGCTGTTATTTCGGGCCAGCTGCTCGATATCCCGGCGGATAAGATCGGCGAGTTTGAGAAGGAGCTGTTCGCGTTTATCGACGGTGTTTACGGCGATATCCCGGAGACGATCCGCGCCACCAAGCAGATGGACGACGACATCAAGGAAAAGCTGACAAAGGCGATCGAGGAATTCAAGGCAAAGTTCCTTTCCGAGCATTAACGCGGGGAGGGGGACTGAACTATGGCTTCCGGAAACATGAAGGACATTAAGCGCCGCATTAAGTCGGTGCAGTCCACCATGCAGATCACCAAGGCAATGGAACTGGTGGCCTCGTCCAAAATGCGCCGCGCCAAGGAGCGCGCGCTGGCCGCGCGGCCCTATTTCAACACGATGTATGAAACCATCACCCGTCTGGCCGCTGAGACGCGCGACAGCGACTCGGTATATACCCGCCGACGCGAGGTAAAGAACAGCCTGTTCATCGTCATCGCGGGCGACCGCGGGCTGGCTGGCGGCTACAACGCCAACCTGTTCAAACTGGCAGCGGAGAAGATGGCAGGTAAGCAGGCGCAGGTCGTCACGATCGGTAAAAAAGCGCAGGAGTATTATGCCAAGCGCGACTGGCCGGTCACGGCGGATTATCCGGGCATTGCCGAAACCATGAAGATCAGCGACACGCATAGTATCGTCAGCCGGATGCTCGGCCTGTTCCGTGAGGGCAAGGTGGATGAGGTGTTCCTTTGCTACACCCAGTTTGTTTCGCCCTTGCAGCAGGAGCCGAAGTGCATCCAGCTGCTGCCTGCGAGCTTTGAGCGCGACGCAAAGCCGGAAAAATCGGCTGGCGCGCGCGTGCTGACTGAATACGATCCCTCGCCCGAGGCCGTGTTCGACGCCATCATCCCGGAATATCTGTACGGCGTGCTGTACGGCGCAGTGGTCGAAAGCTACTGTTCCGAGCAGTCCGCGCGCCGTATGGCGATGGAAGCGGCGTCCGACAACGCCAGCGAGATGATCGAAAATCTGAATCTGTCCTATAACCGTGCGCGTCAGGCCGCCATCACGCAGGAGATCACCGAGATCGTCGCGGGCTCCGGCGAGGTCGGCGCATAGGACGATACGAATTAGGAGTTTTGCCAATGAGTGAGCAGAATATTGGCACCGTTGTCCAGATCATTGGACCGGTGCTGGACATTAAATTTGCTGCCGACGCACTGCCCAAACTGCTGAATGCGATCACGATCGAGAAGGACGGTCGCGTCGTCACCGTCGAGGTCGCGCAGCACATCGGTCAGGACACCGTGCGCTGCATCGCCATGGAATCCACCGACGGTCTTGTGCGTGGTATGAAGGCAGTCGATACCGGCGGCCCGATCACGGTGCCGGTCGGCAATAATACCCTCGGCCGTATCTTCAACCTGCTCGGCCAGCCGGTGGATAACCAGCCGGCGGTAGAGAGCGAGGAGCGTTGGCCGATCCACCGTCCTGCGCCCTCGTATGAGGAGCAGGAATCCACGACTGAGATCCTCGAGACCGGCATCAAGGTCGTCGACCTGATCGCGCCGTATGCCAAGGGCGGCAAGATCGGCCTGTTCGGCGGTGCGGGCGTCGGCAAGACGGTTATCATCATGGAGCTGATCAACAACATCGCCAAGCAGCACGGTGGTATTTCGGTATTCACCGGCGTTGGCGAGCGCACCCGTGAGGGCAACGACCTGTATAACGAAATGCAGGAGTCCGGCGTTATCAACAAGACCGCGCTGGTTTATGGCCAGATGAATGAGCCGCCCGGAGCGCGTATGCGCGTGGCGCTCAGTGGTCTTACCATGGCGGAATACTTCCGCGATGTCGAGGGTCAGGACGTGCTGTTGTTTATCGACAACATCTTCCGCTTCACGCAGGCCGGTTCCGAGGTATCCGCGCTGCTCGGCCGTATGCCGTCCGCGGTAGGTTACCAGCCGACGCTGGCCACCGAGATGGGCGCTTTGCAGGAGCGCATTACCTCGACCAAGAAGGGTTCGATCACGTCCGTACAGGCGGTTTATGTACCGGCGGACGACCTGACCGACCCCGCTCCGGCGACCACGTTCTCGCATTTGGACGCAAAGGTCGTTCTGTCGCGTGATATTGCTTCGATGGGTATTTATCCTGCGGTCGACCCGCTCGACTCGTCCTCGCGTATCCTTACTGCGGACATCGTCGGCATCGACCACTACGAGGTCGCGCGCGCGGTGCAGTCCATCCTGCAGAAGTACAAGGATTTGCAGGATATCATTGCCATCCTCGGTATGGACGAGCTTTCCGACGAGGATAAGCTGACCGTCGCCCGCGCCCGTAAGATCCAGAACTTCCTGTCGCAGCCGTTCCATGTTGCGGAACAGTTCACGGGCTATCAGGGCAAGTATGTGCCGATCGCCGAGACCATCCGCGGCTTCCGCGAGATTCTCGACGGTAAGCACGACGATCTGCCCGAGTCGGCGTTCCTGTTTGCCGGCACCATCGACGAGGTCGTGGAGAAGGCGAAGAAGGGGGCATAATATGGCTACCTTCCATCTCAAGGTGCTGACGGTCGACCGTTGCTTCTTTGATGACGAGGTCGACCAGATCGTCATTCGCACCACGCAGGGCGATGTCGGCATTCTGCCGAATCATGTGCCGTATACCGCGGCGCTTGGCATCGGTGGGCTGAACATCATCCAAAATGGGCAGTCCCGTGTGGCCGCGATCGCCGGTGGTTTTGTCGACGTGTCGCGTGAGCAGACAGTCGTGCTCGCCCGCACCTGCGAATGGGCGGACGAGATCGACATTAACCGCGCCCGCGAGGCCGCTGAGCGCGCCCGTGCCATCCTTCAGCAGAAGGAGAGCGAGCACGAGCACGACGTGGCGCAGGTTAAGCTGAAAAAGGCCATCAACCGCATACGCATTGCGGGGGATAAATAAGCAAAAGCCGTCCGTTGTTGAAACGGACGGCTTTTTTTGCTATACTGGGGAGCGGAACGAAAAATGAAGTCCTGCAAAACCTGCCAAGAGCTGTCAAGGCCAAAAAACATAAAAAATTAAAAAGATAGTTCTGCGAAAATGGGTATGACAAAACAGACCGTCGTATCTTGGCGGCCGTGGTGATGAAATGAAAATCGTTGGTTAGATGAAACTATGGCTTCTCTAAATAGGCCATAACAGTGCCATAGTAGATTCTTAGAAACTTGTTTGCCGCAGCAGTCATGTAAACATAGTAGTGCTTGCCCTCCCGCCTTTTACGGTCAAGAAATTGGTATACAGGGTCATCAGCGGGTGCATGTTGGATGATAGTGGACATGACTTGAAAAAGCGTTTTACGCAATCTGGGGGATCCGCGTTTGGAAATATGTCTATTCTTCGATTCAAAAGTACCGGACTGGCAGGGAGGTGCGTCCACGCCAGCAAAGGCCACCAAAGATTGCTTGCGGTGGAAGCGGCGCACATCGCCGATTTCTGCCATAAGTTGAGGGCCGAGGACAGGGCCAACACCGAACATCTGCATCACAATAGGATACTCCGGAAGTTGTGAAGCCAGCGTGAGCATCTCATGTTGAATCGCAGAAATTGTTTTTATGATCATGTTGAGCTGAGCTACCGCATGTGTGATGAGGTTCTGGATTGCAGAGGACATTGGAAGTGTATCCACCTGCGAGCCAGCGTGGGAATAGATGGCCGCAGCCTTTTCTGCGTTGAATCTGTAACCGGCTTTGGCACACCATTTTCGATACTGGTTTGCGAATGCTTTCTCGGAGTTTCCACAAACGCACTGGCGGTGCCAAAACTTTCCGGCAAAATCCACCCATTTTTCGTGTCCATCCGTATCTCTGGGGGCGCTTTTGAGCAGTGTATTGATGCCAGGAAATGTCCCATCCAATAACGCGATCAGATTGTTTTTGAGATTGACCTTCAATCTTATGTACTGGTCGTACTGACGGCGGCACGTTTTGAGTGTTTGCCGGATCTGATCAATAGGAGAGTAACGTTCCAGATATGTCCAACGGTCAAGACAGTAATTCGCAATTTTCACAGCGTCCAGTTTGTCTGTCTTACCCTTTCGGATGGAATTGTTGCCATATTTGTAGATTAGTAGTGCGTTCACGGCAGAGACAAAAAAGCCGGCATCGTGCAACACTTTGGCGATAGGTTGCCAGTAGCTCCCGGTGTACTCCATGACGATCCGCGTTTCTCCGGGCAACTTCTCCAGAAAGCAAGCCAGTTTTCTTAACTCTGTATCCGTATGGGATACATCAAATGGCTCCGCAACCACTTCGCCAAAGGGGCGCATAATGGCTACCGTGCTTTTTCCCTTGGAAACGTCGATTCCCACTGCATTCATTACTCTGTTTCCCTCCGCTCAATTATTTTCAAATTGGCGACCATCGTTTTCTCACTGCCGATTCAAATTGCTTGGTCACACGAACATCCTGACTTCCCAGTGGTTCAACCTGCCTCAACCGAACGCTGCAGTGGAAGGATGGCTGACTGTTTAGCAGCCGGACATGGTTAGTCCATTAAAAGTCTCGTCAGGCCAATTTCCCTTCCATTGTAGCTTAGGCGTGAGTACGAGAAAAGCACGTCTGGCTGGCGTGCTTCGCCCGGCTGTTGACATTGTAGCATTAAAAGTCAAGCCCCGAAATAAAGATGTTGCAGATTTTTGCACCTACCGAGAAATAGTATGATAAGTAGAGCGTCGCAGGCGGCGCCCTGGGAGAAGATTATAGGAATGATTAACCTGCTTTGCGGTAAGGCTGACCAGACCTCTGCATGGCGTAGATCAGTCTGACCAGCTTCTTGGCAGCATGAGAGATAGCGACATTATAATGCTTACCCTCAGATCGCTTCTTTTCAAGGTATTCCTTGAAAATGGGATCCCAATGACAAACATACTTGGTTGCATTAAATATGGCGTAGCGCAAGTATCTGGAGCCTCGCTTCTCCATGTGGGCATAGCAATTGTTCATTCGCCCGGATTGGTAGGTAGATGGTGACAGACCGGCATAAGCCAGCACTTTGTCAGCAGAATCAAAATTGTAGAAATCTCCAACCTCAGCCAGAATCATGGCTCCCATCCGGCTTCCAATACCAGGGATAGAGGTTATTGGCGACTGAATCTGCTCCATGAGTTTCTCAATCTCCGTTTCAATTTCTTCAATCTCTGTATCTAATACCTGAATTGACCGGATTGTGTGCTTCAATTCCAACGACTTGGCAGGCATATAGGAGCCAATAGAATTTCTGGCAGCATCTCGCAACATAATAGCCCGGTCACGGCCATAGCGACCTTTGGAAGCCTCATAAAGAACAGCTTTCAAGTGTGTCAAGTTAGCACCAGCAAGCTGCTTGGCACCGGGATATTCCAGCAAAAGTGCATAAACAGAGGCAATATGGAGAGTGGGAACTAACTTTTCCAGCTCCGGGAACAGAATGCAGACCAGACGAGTAATGGAAGATTTCAATTTTGCCCGTTGCTTTACCTTATCAAATCTATATCTTGTCAATGACTTTAATTCCTCATTGTGGTATGATGTGTCTGTGTAGGACTTGAGACCCACATCAGACATTAACATAGTTGCAATGGTTCGTGCATCCACCCGGTCAGTCTTGGTTTTTCGCAGGCTGAAGCTCTTTCGGTAAAGATTTGTGCGCAAGGGGTTCAGGACATAGGTGGTCAGACCATTGTCAAGTAAAAATCCGAGCAGATTGTAACTGTAATGTCCTGTGGCTTCAAGCCCTACTTTTGTTTTGCTTAAATCTTTGGAAAAAGATTTGATTTTAGAAAGCAGGTCATTGAAACCATCGAGGGTGTTAGAAATAGTGAATACATCACATAACACCTCGCCATCAGAACTGACAATAAAACAATCATGCTTGTCCTTTGCTGCATCAATACCAATGAAAATCATAAGGGTACCTCCTAAAAAATAATACGACGCTGTTTAGACCCACAGGGACTCGTTGCTCTTGTAACCTCGTTCCACATAAACCGTCTGGCGGTATCTAACTAATCAACAATACTGTAA
>OEQS01000174.1_pt1 | contig 10513 bp, 7 predicted proteins | sample 1539731 | NCBI WGS metagenome assembly OEQS01 (sample SAMEA3891890, study PRJEB23780) | metagenome | biome: terrestrial biome; feature: animal house; material: Caecal content | place: Italy | collected 2015-05-05 | reverse complement strand
AAGCGTAAGGGCATCCCCGAGTAATTTTCCGCATGGCGGCCCGGTGCACCACGCCAGCGGCCGCCATGCACCATTTCGGCGGAATGGGTGCACCATTCCAGCGGTGGCTATGCACCATCATCTGCGGTCAAGTTGCACTTTTTGAGCGGCGTACGCACCTTTTCCAGCACGGAGTTTTTCTTGGATGTCCACCAATAGATTAACCTTTTTGCGTTTCCGTTTAGATTTGTACAAACAGCCCAAAATAACAATAAAAAACCCCCGCACATTGCCCAATTGGGAATGTACGGGGGTTTTGGCGATTAGATATAAACCTCCACGGTCAAATCATGCCATTTTGACGGTTTTATGCCGTATCCATGGGATTTATAGAAGGTTTGCGCTTCATCAAATCCAATGGTGAATGACAGAACTCTTACTTCCGGGGGTTCTTGATAGCAGCCTGGGCCCGTGCTACCGAAACATAGCGACCGAGATGGGAACCTTCCGGGGTGCCATAATACAAATCTTACTTCGCTAATAATTGTTATTTCTACCTAAACGTGATATACTCTAATTACATTTTTTGTCTGCCTACTCCTATCATCTGTGGTCTCATTTTACCCCCTGTGTCGAAAAAAATCAAATATGCTCAAAAAATTTTTGAGATAGACAGTGCTTGTCCATCTTCATTGCTATAATGGGATTAGACTACAAAATAAGGTGGTGCAGGCCAATGACTCTCAATCCCAAGAGCAGCAGAGTTCTTGAGCTTTATCAACTGTTTCAATCAGGAGCCTCCATCAATAAACAGGAATTTGCTGAACGCTATGGAATCAATGTTCGGTCAGTTCAGAGAGACATTGATACCATCCGAGACTTTCTTGCCAATCAATCAAGAAATCAGGGTTCAATACAGAGTATTAACTATGATAAGAGTTCAAATTCCTATAAACTGGTCAGCCAAAACATTAACTACTTGTCCAATGGCGAAATGCTGGCCCTCTGCAAGATATTGATTGAGAGCCGTGCCTTTACCAAAGAAAAGCTGACTTCCCTATTAAATAATATATTGTCTTTGTGTGTTCTTCCTTCTGATGATTCACAAATCAAGGATTACATTGCAAATGAGTTGTTTTATTACAATGATCCAGCTCATGCTCCCATTGACACTGAATATATCTGGAAAATAGCCCAGGCTATTAAGTCTCAACGATACCTTGAAATATCTTATGCCAAAATGAAACACAATGAGGTAGTTGACCGAAAGATCATGCCTGTGGGGATTTTATTTTCAGAATACTACTTTTATCTCATGGGAATTATTGAGTCCCCTGAAATCCGCAAAGGCTTTTACAAAGAGAATGACCATTTCCCCACCATTTATCGTGTTGATCGTATCAAGTCTTTATCTGTGACCAATGATAAATTTCATATTCCCTATGCCCAGCGATTCAAGGAAGGGGAATATAAAAACTTGAGTCAGTTCATGTTTGGCGGGGAAGTTCAAAATATTCAATTCAAGTACTATGGCCCTTCTATTGAGGCTGTCCTTGATAAACTTCCCAATGCAGAAATAACCTCTAAGACGGAGAATTATTATATTGTCAATGCCGAAGTATTTGGCACTGGCATTTTAATGTGGCTTCTCAGTCAAGGCAGTAAGATTGAAGTTCTTTCACCCGAAGGCCTTAGGGCGTCTTGGCTTAATGAAGCCAAGCTAATTGTAGGGAGGGCTGAAACCGAAAACTAGTTGTTTAGGAGGTACATCATGGGCTCTAATAATCAAGAAAGTTTAGCTGAGGCACTTAAACCTGTGCTTGAGTTAAAGGAACCGATAGATACACCTGCAAGGCTTAAATCCCTGCTCTCTGTTTCCCAGTATCTTAACAATCATCCTGTTCGCAATGAATCTCTCAACTATCGCATTAGGTATCTGATTGTCCTAGAGTATTTTGTAAATGAGTACTCAAACAAAAGTATGTTTTCTCTGGCAGCCCTTCATAACTATAAACAGGCTTTTCTTGGTGATGATATTGACTCATATACCTATGCCTGCAATGATTTAAAATCTCAAATAAATTGGCTTGCTCGTACGAGGTTTAAATCTTTTAAACTTTTCTCCAACCGCTTTATCCTGGCAATGGATGTTGCATTTCTCTGTGCATTAGATGATGCACATAAGGGCCGTGCACTTTTTCATCAAATCAAGGGGCTCTATCATAGTAGATACCATGCTGCCTTAGATAATCTTTATGATACACTCTATCAAGGTATAGACCCATCCCCAAAACTCAAAGCTGTTTATTCTCAAATCCAAAGTTGGCAAGATAATATCAACTACATTAAGAAACCTCTCTCCACTACCCTTTTTGTAGCAAACATGAGTGCTGGCAAATCTACACTGATCAATGCACTTATTGGCAAGCGTGTCAACCGTTCTTTAAGCCAGGCTTGTACTGCAAAACTTCATTATGTTATCAGTAAGGCCTTTGAAGATGGTTATACCTATGAATATGACTATCTTTTGGACCTAGATGCAAGCTATGATGTTCTCATGACTGACAACCCTAATAATGTGTCTAATGAAATAATGGTTGGCACATCGTTCAATCTTCTAGCTCCAAGTGAAAAGCGTCTGTGCTTTTTAGATACTCCTGGTGCAAACTTCTCCATAGATACCTCGCATAAGGACATTTCCCATTGGTCTATCAACCACGCTTCTTATGATACCCTTGTTTTTATTTTTGCTGCTGGTACCACCGGGATAAATGATGATTTTGAATACCTTCATTTTATTAAATATCATCACAAGGATAACTGCCGTCTAGTTTTTGTATTCAATAAACTTGATGAATACAAAGATAGTGAGGACTCCATTGACGATTCTATTAACAAAATCAATGAAGACCTTAAAAATATTGGGTTTGATTCCTATGAACTATACCCAGTCTCTGCTTCAGCAGGTACGATGGCAAAAAATGTTATTCAAGGTGTATCTTTCCCACCAACTTCACCAGAATACTTTCAATACCTAGGCATTAAAGCACATTTCAATTCTCCCAACTTTGATTGCAGCAAATTTTATAATGTCCCCAAAGACCATATTGATTTGGTCAAACAGTCCCTCTCTAAAAATCCAGAAGAATTCCAATTACTCTTGAAGTCTGGCATGTTGGGCCTTGAGTATATTCTGACTCATTAAATTTTAAGGAGTGTTGTACTATGATGGAAGTTTATATTGAGCACAATCCGTATAAACCCTCAACCAAAATTCTTGTTGACAATGAGCTTGTCAAAGAAAACAGTGCCCTTAACCATGGTAACCAGCCCTTCCAGGAGTGGGTAGAGGAGCTGCCCACTGAGCTCAGAGATGAGTGTGCCGATAATGAGTTCCACATCACTTTCCATGGCACCATCCTTGATTTTGAGGATTTGCAGTCTGTAGCCATTGCCGCCAAGGAGGATGGCATCAATATCACCTGTACCCATGTACCTGCCAAGGAGGTTCATGATAAGGAAGCTGCTATTGATGAAATCTTCCAGGAGATTATCAACAACAAATACTTTGAGGAACTAAAATCTCAGGATATGCGTGCTGCATTTGAGCTTGCAAAAGGCAAAGAGTTCCCTGTTAATGTCATTGCCACTATGAGCTCAGGCAAATCCACTCTGATCAATGCACTCCTTGGTCAAAAACTTATGCCTGCTATGCAGGAGGCTTGTACTGCAACAATTACTGAGCTCCATGACAATGACGATGATCACTTTGTTGCCTCTGTCTATGATGCAAATGGAGTAAAGCTGACTTTTGCTGATCCCCTCAACCTCTCCACGATGGAAATTCTCAACAAGGATCCAAAGGTATCCAAGGTGGTAGCCTATGGCGATATCCCCTTTGTCAGTGCTGATGATGTTTCTCTGGTATTAGTTGATACTCCGGGCCCCAATAATGCCCGGAATGATGAGCACCGTGCGGCTACTTTCCGTATGCTTTCTGAGAGCTCTAAGCCCCTTGTTTTGTATGTTCTGAACGCTACTCAGCTTGCAATCAATGATGACAACACCCTTTTAAACCAGGTAGCGGAAACCATGAGGGTTGGTGGCAAGCAGTCTAAAGACCGTTACATCTTCGTCCTTAATAAACTTGACAGCTTTAAGGCAGGAGAGGACAGCATTGATAGTGTGATTCAAAATGCCCGTGAGTATCTGGCAGACAAGGGCATTGAGAACCCCAATATCTACCCTGCCTCTGCGCTCACTGCGTTGGAAATCCGCTCTGAGTTCAAGGATGTTGACCTTGCTACTCTTGACCCTGCCACTATGTATTCCAATCCGTCCCTCTTAGCCACCATGGCTAGAATTAGCAACCTTAATGCTAACCTCCACCTTGATGAATATGCCCCGCTTACCCCCAGTGTCAATTCCAAGATTTTAAAAGACCTTGCTGCCGCCAGGGAAGCTGGTGACATTAAAGAGGAAGCATTGGTTCATTCCGGCATTAAATCCATTGAGGCAGCCATAAGCGTCTATGTTGAGAAATATGCGAAAACTGCCAAGATTAGAGGTATTGTCAATACCTTTGCAAAGAAACTGGAAAGTCAGAAATCCTTCGAGCGCACTCGCCAGGAAATTGCCGAAAATAAGGAGCGCAAGGAGGAAATCAGACGCAATATCCAAAGACTCAAGAGCAAAATCAATGATGCAAAGTCTGCCTCTGACTTCTCAAAGACTATTGATAAATTGGATTTGAGCAAAGAGGTTGCCTCAAAAACGAACCATATCATTGATGATGCTCGTGCCTCCGTAAACAAGCAGATTGAGTCTGCTGGTTCCAAGAAGATGTCCAAAACTGAGGCTGAGGGTATGTGTGCCACGTTTGTAAACTACACTAAAAACCTTCAGGCAAAGGTTTGTGTTGACATTGAGAAAACTGTTAATGATTTCTTTGACAGCAAGTGTGATGAGCTCGTTGATGCATATGTCAAACGGTTAAAGTCCTTTGCTGATGATGTGTCTGTATCTGGTCTTGACCTTGATCCTGTCAAAATCCTTGGTGGCAACATTGGCAGCATTAACGACTATGCCAAACTTATCTCCTCGTCCACTGAGACTGAGAGAGTTGTAGTTGATAGGGAATGGGTCAAAAACTATGACAAGAAGTGGTACAAGCCCTGGACTTGGTTCCAGGAGAGTGGCCATTGGCGTGATGTATATGAAGACCGCGAGTATGTTGATGGTAAAGAATTGGCTGAGAAATTCTTTGCTGATGTTCTGGAAAATCTCTTCAAGAATCGTGCAGAAATCAATGAGTCTACCAAAAAGCAGGTAGCTAAGATCAAACAGCAGTTCACTCAGCAGTTTAAGAAGGTTGATGAAGCTCTCAATAAAAAGCTGACTGAGTTGGAGAAGTGCGCCTCCGATGAATCTGCCGTTGACGATATCATTAAGGCGACCACTGAACGTCTGAATTGGCTCACTGACATTCAAAATCGTGTTAATGCTATTCTTGAAATTTAACATCTAGGAGGAGGTAATTTTATGTCAGTCAGTAAAGAGTTTATGGATACGGTTGCAACTGGCAATGAGCTTCGTACCCGCATTATCCTTTCTAACTACATGGTTGTTGATCCCTCTTTCCGGGAGTTTGAGGAATCCCTTGCATATGCACTAAAATCTATGCCTAACCTTATTGTCCCTCATGATGGCGAAGAATTTAATTATGATATGAGTGCATGGACAAAGGACTATTTTAACAAGGAGTCCAATAATCTTGTGGACAACTTCTCACAGGAGCGTATTGACTTTCTGAAACAAATGTGTGCCCATCTGTATAAGGACAAAATCAGCTCCAATAAGTTTACTCCCAAAACTGACTCTGCTGGGCAGCGCTCTGGTGATCAATCTACTCGCTCCACGGGCGAAAAGCACACCATGTCCAAAAAACAGGTTGGTACTGTTACTGCTGGTGCTGGTGCTGTTGTTGCTGTGGCTGGTTTAGCTATGTCCTCTACTCCGGTTGCTATTGCTGGTGCTGTTGTGGCGGTTGCGGGAGGCATTTTGATCCTGTCTGATAAATAAGGAGGCTGTTAAATTTATGGCTGACAATGATATGCAAAAACAACAGCCTAAGTCTCCTGCCCCTAATCCAGAAGAGCTTCAGGCTAAATTTGTTGATGCCCTCCAGGTTGTTGATGATATTGTTCTTAAAAATTATGTAACAAAGATTAGCAACCTTGATGTTGTTCCCATTCCCAATCATCTCAATACATGTCTTGACCCAGCAGTAAAAGTAGGTAACACCAATTTTGCAAATAATGTACGTTTTTTCAAAATAAACCAAATGGTTTATGAGAAAGACGAGTTTTCCACCTATAAGTTTGCCAGTGTGTTTAATGCCCTTTCCACTCTTAATTGCTCTGTCTTTGTAATGATTGACAGCAATGGTATCAAGTCTGATTTCTACATGGGTGTCCAATCTGTTGACTCAGATCGTAGTATTGCGTCTTTAACTGATACCCTCAAAAATGCCTTGCAAGGTCAATTCCCTGGCATTAAGTTCCCTGATAATAACCTCACCAATGACGAAATGCGTGGGATGCTTCACAAAATCAATGCACAAAGTATTTCTGCTGTATCTTGCGTGGCAAACACAAAGGATTCCAACATCCGAGATAATAAATCCTTTGTGCAAGGGTTAGAGAAACTTGTTCTATCTCTTCAGGGAAAAGCCTATACGGCCATTTTCCTTGCTAATGGAACCACACAGGAACAGCTTACTGCCATTCGCCAGAGCTATGAGAATATCTATACCCAGCTGGCTCCTTTTGCAAAGACTCAAGTGGGTTACAATTCCAATAGCTCCATGAGTATATCCCAGGCCAGCACCATTGGTAAATCCATCAGTACAACCATCACCAATAATTTCTCTTATACCAAAACCACTGGCACATCAACAACTGACACACAGACTAAATCAACATCAACCCCTGGCGCTGCAAGTAAAGCTGTGGCTGCGTTGTCCGTTGTGGCTGCTGGCCTAGGTGCTGCTCTAGCTGTTCCTACAGGTGGTACAAGTCTTGGATTCGGTATGCTTGCTTCACAAGGCTTTGCACAACTTGGTCGCTTTGTAGAGTCTTCTGACTCCAAAGGTCATTCTCGAAGTAAAACAGTTAATGAGAGTACTAGCCAGCAAGAAGGCGTTTCAAATTCTGAGCAAACCGGCCAAAATGAGTCAAAAACTGATTCTACAGGTATAACCACTGGTACAGGGGAAACCCTGATGCTCAACCTTGAGAACAAAAATATTTCTGACATTTTGGAGCGCCTTGATATTCAGCTAAAGCGCTTGAGGGAGTTTGAAAGTCTTGGCATGTGGGAATGTGCTGCATACTTCATCTCTGACAAAGATCCCTATGTGGCTGAGATTGCTGCCTCAACTTATAAGGCTTTGATGCGTGGTGAAAATTCAGGTGTTGAGGTTTCCGCAGTAAACTCTTGGAGTACCAAAAACAGTGCCCAGGCCCCCAAGGTTAGAATGATTCAAGACTACTTGACACACTTCATTCATCCTGTATTTGCATACAATAATCCAAATGGCGCTTCCATTGAGGTAACTCCCTGCTGCCTTGTCAGTGGTAATGAGCTGGCTATTCACATGGGCCTTCCTCGCAAGTCTGTTTGTGGTTTTCCCGTGATTGAACATGCTGACTTTGGCAAAGAGGTCAACTATGTAGACAGTCATGCTCCTGGTTCAACTATAAAGCTGGGTAAAATTTATAACATGGGTAGTGATGGCCCAAGTAATGTAAACCTGGATATCAATAGCCTATCAATGCACACTTTCATTACAGGCTCCACAGGTTCTGGCAAAAGTAACACCATCTATGAACTCCTGCGCCAGCTAAACAACAATGGTGTTAAGTACATGGTTGTAGAACCTGCAAAGGGAGAGTACAAAAATATCTTTGGAAATAGGCCTGGGGTTACCGTTCTTGGCACTAATCCGATGTATACCCAGCTACTTAGAATAAATCCCTTCAAGTTCCCCAAAGGTGTGCATGTGTTGGAGCACATTGATAGGCTCGTTGAAATCTTCAATGTCTGCTGGCCTATGTATGCTGCTATGCCAGCCGTCTTAAAAGATGCCCTGCTCCAAGCCTATCAGGTCTGTGGCTGGGATTTGGCTGAGTCCAGCAATAGCCAGTCTGATGATCTGTTCCCAACCTTCCTTGACCTCCAGAATGAGCTCGTAGAAGTTATTAAAAATTCTGCTTATTCCGAGGAAGTAAAGAGTAACTACACGGGGTCTTTGGCTACCCGTGTAAACTCCTTGACCAATGGCTTAAATGGTCAGATTTTCTCTGCCAATGAGATTGATAACGAAATTCTGTTTGACAATAATGTAATTATTGACCTCAGCCGCATTGGGTCTTTGGAGACCAAATCCCTTATCATGGGTGTCCTGGTCATGCGCCTAAATGAGCACCGTATGTCCTACTCTAAAGGTATGAACATTCCCCTTAAACATGTCACTGTATTGGAAGAGGCTCATAACATCCTAAAGCGCACCTCTACGGAGCAGGACCCTGAGAGCCCCAATGTAACAGGCAAGTCCGTGGAAATGCTCTCCAACTCTATTGCTGAAATGCGTACTTATGGTGAGGGTTTCATCATTGCTGACCAGTCCCCCAGTGCTGTTGACCTTTCTGCCATTCGTAACACCAACACCAAAATCATCATGCGTCTGCCTGATGAGACTGATCGTAGAAGTGCTGGTAAGTCTGCTGCACTTAAGGATGAACAGCTGGATGAAATTGCAAAGCTCTCTAAGGGTGTTGCTGTTGTATATCAAAATGATTGGCTTGAGCCAGTTTTGTGCCATATCTCACGTTACAGTGGGCAAGAAGAACCCTATGAGTATGATCCAGATTCTTTAGCAAACCAAAACCTCAAATGTGATGATGCCTGGGTTAGAACAGAAATTCTCAAATTCCTATTGGCCGATCGTCTACCTCAACCTGAGCAGGTTGACCTTGACAGGCTTGTAAGAGAGTTGCCTTATGCTTCTTTGTCCACAAAAAACAAGATTGGTATAGGTCATCTGATTCGTGAGTATCGTGTAAACGGCACCCTCCGTATTTGGAAGGATGATCGCTTTGCCGACCTCTCTAAGGCCACTGTTGGGTTACTGGATTGCCGCCCAAAGATTGAGGGTCTTGTAAACTCTGCATTGACTCTTGATGAATTAAATCAGGGCTTTGCCAAAATCATTAGAGACCGCACCGTTGATGCTTCCTCCGAACTTATTCTTTCTATCAGTCAATGTTTCTTAAAGGATATCTCAACAGATGACCCAGAAAAGCTCAGTATCTATGCTGCGTGGCAAGATGATATTCGTAAAAATAAGGGGGGCATAGCATGATTGGTATGAGCTCCAATCCGTTCTCAAGTTCACTGGAAACTAACTTTAGTGATTGCCCACTGGCTGATAAATATAAAGCGTTTTCCCCGGAGCAGTCTGATATAGCCTCACTAGATAAAGCCATTGCTAAGAACCCTGAGGCTGTAAAAAACTTTGCTGCTGCAACTGAGTCCACCCAGCCCAAGGACGTCACTGACAATCCAGAGAAGGGCAAGCCTATTCAGAACAAGATTGATGGATTGCGTCGTGAAGCAGAAGTACAAGCTGAACTTGAAAAGCAATACCCAGCTGACAAGGGATATGAAATTGTCCCTGAGGCATATTTACGTGATGCTCGGGGCAACATTGTAAAAGACCCAGTGACAGGTAAGGCAAGAAGAGTTGACTTTGTTGTTGTAAAAGATAACAAAGTGGTAGACTCTGTTGAGGTTACATCTAAAACTGCTGACAAAACTGAACAGCTTGAAAAAGAAACTCGCATTAGAAATATTGGTGGAAACTATATTTATGATGCTAATGGCAATCTAGCTGAGTATCCAGATAGTGTCAGCACTCGTGTTGAGAGGAGAGATTAGTTTGCAGATATTTGATAAAGCTGCTTGGCAAATTGATAATGGCATGGATGAAGATACCGTTATCAGTCATTTTACACTGGTGTTTGAATGGCTTAATGCCCACAACATGCTTAGTAAGGATGGTTTAGATATTCTGGATATTGGTATTGATGAAGATACCTCTCTAAATGAGCAACTTGTCACCGAGGAAGGAGCTAAGTTTTTAGCTGAGTATTATGACAAGCTGATATCTGAATCTGAGTATGATGTGTCCATTGAAGAAGATCTTCTGTCCTCCTACTATTCTAAGTTCAAATCATAAATATCGTTGGGACAATCCCAAATTCTGTGTAAAGGTCAATTGTGGTGCAAATAGAGCGAAATTTATCATGGGCGGCAGAAGGGAGAACCGGCTGCCGCCTTGTTAACAACATACCGCCAGTGGGACGGGATGTCAAGGCAGAGCCATCATATTCCCTCTGCCATCAATCTGAACCGGCGTTACTCAGGCATGCGCTCGGCGAAGTAGACAGCCATCTGGGCGTGGATCACACTC
>OEQS01000173.1_pt1 | contig 10525 bp, 7 predicted proteins | sample 1539731 | NCBI WGS metagenome assembly OEQS01 (sample SAMEA3891890, study PRJEB23780) | metagenome | biome: terrestrial biome; feature: animal house; material: Caecal content | place: Italy | collected 2015-05-05 | reverse complement strand
GCGACGTCATCCGAAAGCATATTGCTCTGGCGGAGCAAATCGCCCCGCTTGATTGAAAGAATAAGAAAGGAAGTTTTCCCTATGAAAAAGCATTCCAGACTGTTTGCCCTTCTGACCGCCGCTGTCCTCACCTTCTCCCTGTTTGCCACAGGCTGTGATTCCTCCGGCGGAACGGTGAAGGTCGCGATTGTTCAGCCGATGAGCCACACCTCTCTCGACCAGATCCGGGATACCATCATCTCCAAGCTGGAAGCGTCCGGAAACGACAAGATTGAGATTGTGACGGAAAACGCCAACAACGACACCAGCGCCCTCTCAACCATCCTGCAAAACCTGCGCTCCGAGGGCGTTGACATTGTGGTTCCGATTGCGACGAGCACCGCGCAGAGCGCCAAAGCTGTTTTCGAGGGCGAGGATACCCCGATCATCTTTTCGGCTGTCTCCGACCCGGACGCTGCCGGTCTGACCGGCTCCGACTGCCAGAACATCACCGGAGTTTCCAACAACATCCCCGCCGATGAAATTGTAAAGCTGATCCAGCACTTCCAGCCGGATTTCCAGAAGATCGGCTTCCTGTACACCTCCAGTGAGACCAACTCCGTCTCCACGATCAACGCGGCCAAGGCCTACTGCGATGAAAACGGCATTGCTTATGAGGAAGCGTCCATTGCCAACCTGTCCGAGCTGCCCACCGCGGTGGAAACCCTGCTTTCCAAGGGTGTGGACGCGCTCTACACCGGCAATGACAACTCCATCGCTTCCGCTATGCCGACCTACACGGATGCCGCCTACTCCAAGGGCGTGCCCGTCTACTGCGGCGCGGACTCCATGGTTGCCGACGGCGGCTTTGCCACCACGGGCGTCAACTATGTCCAGCTGGGAGAACAAACCGCCGATATCATTCTGAAAGTGGCCGACGGCGCAAAGCCTTCCGAAATTCCCTATGAAACGCTGGCCGACTATGCGAAATTCGTGAATTTGCAGGCCGCCGATACGCTTGGCCTGACCCTGACCGATGACATGCTGGACGGCTACACCGTACTGGTGGAAGCCGACGGCACAAGCCATTTCGGGGAGTAAGAGGAACGGAGGAATATCAATGGAGTACATCAACCTAATCCTGTCCGCTCTCAGCCAGGGAATGCTCTATGCGCCCATGGCGATGGGCGTATTCATCGCCTTCAAAATCCTGAACACGCCGGATTTGACCATTGACGGCAGCCTGGTGTTCGGCATGACGGTATGCGCCGTTGTCACCATTGCCTCGCATCCCATTCTGGCGCTTGTGGCCGGGACGCTGGCCGGAGCGCTGGCGGGCTTTGTGACAGGCTTTTTGCAGACCAAGCTGCGCATCAACGCGATTCTCGCGGGCATCCTGACCATGACGGGTCTGTACACCGTCAACTATATGGTTCTTGGCGGGCAGTCTAACCTGTATCTGCAAACCGCTGAAACCAATGAGAGCGGCAGTGAGGTTTTTGTCTCCAGCAACACCATCTATAAAATGTTCTCCTCCCTGTTCCCCGGTTTGGACACCAACGCGAACGTTCTGCTGCTCACCGCTCTGATCGTCGCCGCCGTCGCCGCCCTGCTCTGCGTCTTTTTCAAGACGCGCCCCGGCATGGCGATCCGTGCAACCGGCGACAATGAGGAAATGGTGCGCTCCTCCTCCATCAACGCGGATGCTTCCCGCATTCTCGGCATTGTTCTTGCCAACGGTCTTGTCGCCCTCTCCGGCAGCCTGTTGTGCCAGCAGCAGCGCTACGCCGATTTGAACAACGGCAGCGGTATGCTGGTCGTAGGACTGGCTTCCGTCATCATCGGGCAGGTGCTGTTTGGCCGCCGCAGCGTGACGCTCGGTGTGATCTCTGCCGTGGCAGGCTCCGCCGCATACCGTCTGATTCTGCAGTTCGCTTATAAAATCAACATGCCCAGCTATGCCGTCAAGCTGCTCTCCGCCGTCATTGTAGCGCTGGCCCTGACGCTCCCGCTGGCAAAGCAAAAGCTTGCCGTCCGCAAGGCCCGCATGGAAGCCAGAAAGGGGGATCATGTATGAACGCTCAGCTGACCATTACCCATCTGACCAAAAAATTTGAAGCCGGAACGCCGAACGAAAAGCATGCTCTGCATGACTTCTCCCTTGAGGTTGCGAAGGGAGATTTCATCACCATTCTCGGCTCCAACGGAGCGGGAAAATCGACTCTCTTTAACGCAATTCTGGGGAAATTCCTCCCGGACGAGGGCAGCATCCTGCTCGACGGCGAGGACATCACCTATGAGAAGGATTATAAGCGCGCGCTCAACATCGGCTGTCTGTATCAGAATCCTCTGCGCGGAACGGCCCCGAACATGACCATCGAGGAAAATCTTGCGCTGGCCTATACACGCAAATCCACGCACCGTTTGTTTGCCGTCAACAAGAAGGATTCCGCGTGTTTCCGCGAACTGCTGGCCTCGCTCGATCTGGGGCTGGAAAACCGCATGAAAACAAAAATGGGACTTCTCTCGGGCGGACAGCGGCAGGCCGCCGCGTTGCTGATGTCCACCATTGCCCGCCCAAAGCTTCTGCTGCTTGACGAGCACACCGCCGCCCTCGATCCCGGCACCGCGCGCAAGGTGCTGCAAATCACCAAAGATATCATTTCCGAGCGCGGGTTAACCGCTTTGATGATCACACACGACATGGATCAGGCTCTGCGCTTTGGAAACCGCACTATCATGATGGACAGCGGCAAGCTCCTGCTCGATATCTCCGGCGAGGAGCGTGCCGCCATGACCCCGGAAAAGTTGGTGGATCTCTTTGTCCGCTCCGCCAAGCAAGGTCTTTCCGATCGCACGAGGCTTTCCATATGATCTCCCCCACGCTCGATCCCAAGCAGGAAAACGAGCCTTTGGCGGAAACGGAGCGCTTGATTCTGCGCTTTTTCCGGTCGGAGGATGAAAACGACCTGCACGAAATTCTGGGTGACGAGGAAACCATGCGTTTTTCGGAACCTGCCTTTCATCCGGAACAAACCCGGCGTTTTCTGGCGGATTTCTGCATAGCCAAACACGGAGCAATCGCCGCCGTGCAAAAAGAGACGGGAAAAGTAATCGGTTATCTCCTGTTTCGTGAGGATTCCGCAGAGGTCTATGAAATGGGATGGTTCTTCAACCGGCAATATTGGGGAAAGGGGTATGCGCAGGAGGCCTGCCGGGCCCTTCTCCACTATGCGTTCACCACATGCCGCGCGCACCGCGTTTTCGCCGAAACCATAGACGGCGATCGATGCGTCCGCTTGATGCGGCGGCTTACCATGAAACCGGAAGGCGTGCTGCGAAAGCATATTCGGGACAACAAGGGAAACTGGGCGGACATGATTCTGTATGGAATTCTCAAAGAAGAATGGCAAGAGGAAGCCGCACAGAAAACGGACGCCTGTATTTCTACATTCAGAATGGAGGAATTTTTATGACATTTTCAGAATTCTTCGCACTGGTCAAGGAAAAGCTGTCTCAGGCGGATGTGAGCGCCATCCACGAGGACGTTGCGTTCCAGTTTGACATCACCGGACAGGAAGCCGGTACGTTCTATGTGGAGCTCAAGGGCGGAAAGCTGTCTGTCGAGCCCTACGATTACCATGACCGGGACGCCCGCATCACCTGCTCCGCCGACACGCTGATGAAAATTGCCGCCGGAAAGCTTGACCCCGTGGCAGCCTTTACCCTGCGCAAAATCAAGGTAGACGGCAAAATTGAAAAAGCGCTTCTTTTGAAGCAGCTGATGAAGTAATTCCAAAGACTTCCGGAATACCTCCGGTACGATTTCCCGGATACCAAAAGAGACGGAACACCGCGTTTTTCGCAAGTGTTCCGTCTCTTTTTTGTGACCGGATTTCGATTAGGAGAGCAGCGGCAAAATCCATTGGCTCCACACCCAACTCACGGGCATCGCCAGCACCATGGCCGGAATCATATCCGCAACGGGGAATTCCTTGATTTTTGCCATGCGGAAACCTGTGGCCAGCATCAGAATCCCGCCGCACGCCTTGAAATCGTCAATCATATCCGGCGTGGTCAGCGGAAAAATCAATCTTGCGCCGAAAAACAGCAGCAGGAAAATAATCAGCTTTACCGACAGCCGGGGAACCCCGCTTTTTTCTCTGCCCGACAGTTCTTTTCTGCGTCTGGAGTATGACAACGGGGATTGCTCCTGCGCTTTCTGCCGCTATCACAGTGAGGAACAGGTGGAAATAGACGGGAAGTGCAGGAATATCCGTCAGTTTGCAAAGCAGATGGAGAAGAATGGAATCCGGTATCGGCCCTTGAGTGAGAAAAATAGGAAAGGAGTCAGAACGCATGGCAAGATATAACGCAATGGAAGAAACCTTTACAGAAGTCCGGGTGTTAGGGAAACCAGCCCTTTTCCATGATCTGAGGATTGACCGAAGTTCCGTACCAAAAGGGCTGTATTTATATGAAGTGCGGCATGATGATGAAGGGTGGGGAGATCCGGTGCAGATTGCAAAGGGGATCATGGTCAATCATTTTGGCTCTATTATTACCCGTGAACCCATCAGACTGCCACCGAACGGGTATTTAGATATTGATCCAGAAAAGGACTGGGATTTTTGTGATGGAGATTGCCGCACAGTCCGGGAGTTTATGGAAAAATACCCACCTGCCCGGCAGAAGGAAAAAGAACAGGAACGATAGGAGGACAGAGTTGTGGCAAAGAAGAAATATGATCTGATCACAGACCTCTATGCTGAGGCGGTCAAGGAAGTAACTGCCAGTCCGGAAAACTGGCTGTCTTTCCTGCGCTCTGCCTGCCGGAACTTCCGGCTGCCTTTTGATGACCAGATTCTAATCTATGCACAGCGCCCACAGGCATCCGCCGTGCTGCCTATGAAAGTCTGGAATGAGAAGTTTGGGCGGTGGGTAAAGCGGGATTCCAAAGGGATCGCCGTTTTTGACAAGGACAGCCCGAAACTGAGACTGAAATATTATTATGACGTTTCCGATACGCAGGAAGGGCGTTACCGCCGCCTGCTCCGTCCAGTGCCATTGTGGGAAGTGCCGGAAGAATATCAGCCGGATGTGAGGGAAACTCTCGCCAATGCCTTTGGCGTGGATGAGACAGTGACAGGATTTGCGGAAACCATACTGGAGGCGGCAAAGATTGCGGCAGAAGATAACCTTGCGGATTATCTGCCGGATCTGCTCTCAGAACGAAAGAACAGCTATCTGGAAGAGGTGGACGAGTACAACGTGGAAGTGGAGGCACGTCAGCTTTTAGCGGCCAGCACTGCTTATATGGTCATGGTACGGTGCGGCGTGGATACTGACCTGTACCTGGACACAGAGGACTTCCGGAATATCACGGATTTTAATACGCCGGAAATGGTCAACCTGTTTGGCGTTGCGGCCAGTGATGTGGCGGAAATGGCATTATCCGAGATTTCCGATACCGTCAATAAGCTGAGAAAGGCAGAGAGAAAGAAAAATCGCACCTTTGCCGGGAAAGAGGCAGGCCGATATAATGAAAGCGAAAACAGAGAACAGATTACAGAAAGGGGCGTTACACATGAGAGCGATCACATACAGCAGACAGGGCGATTATCTTCTTCCGGATCTGACCGTGCCGGACGAACCGGAAGTACACCGTGGGAAGTACGCTTCCCTGCGTCAGACATATCTGAAAGAACACCGATACGGGATTTATCTGAATCTGCTGACGACAGGAAGACTGAGCAGCCATCTGAACGAAGTACAGAGGGAGGCGCAGGAGAGGATGGAAGTCCTGACCGGGCAGATGAAAGCAGCCTGGGGCGTGACGGAAGATCTGAAAGCGAAAGACCAGATGGCGTGGGTACAGCAGATGAACAACATCCGGCAGGCAGCGGAAGAGATCGTGATGAAGGAACTGATCTACAGCTAACCGGACAGGAACCACAGTCGGAAGAGGAAAGGCAGGAACCGACTGCAGAGCCACAGCCAACGGTGGCAGAACAACAGACATTTTTGGAAGAACTGGCAGGAGAGGAATCTCCTGCTTTTTCTATGCCACAGGAAATCATCGACTATGCGTTGCAATCCGGTTCTTCCTTTGAACATGGAAAATACAGAATTTACGCCTATTTTCTGCAAGAACACAGCAATAAGGAAAAAGCAGAATTTTTAAAGCAGGAATATGGCATGTGGACATCAGCGACTGATTATTTAGGAGAAAGTTTTCACCGGGATACAAATGCGAAAGGTTATACCATCCAGTGGAAGAATTATGAGACTACTCTGAAATGGACGGCGGTTGCAAAGAGGATTGATAAGCTGATTGCTGTCGGACGGTATATGACAGAAAAGGAACTGGCGTATATCCCGGAGTATGAGAAATCTGTATTGTCGAGGAATATTTATAACTTTTTCTATCATCAGCCGGAGACATTTCTGCGTCCGTATCCATCCGGTATAGATTATTACAAAGCAATTAAACAGATCCGTCCGCAGCTTGATGATCCCAAACAGGTAAAAGAAATCCTTTCCATGATGGAAGAGGTTCTTGCGGGAACCGCAGATTACGATCAGCGATACCCGTCCATGAAACAGGCATATAAAGACCTTACAGATTATCAGAACGGAGCGTTCAGTCTATTTACTCCGATACCAGCCGAAAGAGAAAACATGCAGGCTACTCCGGAGCCTGTTCCGGCACAGAGCCGGGAAGAGGTTCTGGCCGGACGTCTCAATGCGTTTTACCAGTCGTATGACTGGTATGAATATCAGGATACGATTGAAGTGGGAGAGACACAGGAAGATGTTCTGCGCCAGTTGCAGGAACAGTTGGCCGATCCCCAGTCCGTGCAGGAAATTTACAGCTATCTGATCAGTGTCCGGGAAGGGATGGACACGGAGGATGAAAACTATTCCGAAGTGTCTGAACTGATTGCCGGGATTGCGGTCTTGCCTGCGATGAAGCCACCTTATGACCTGCAGGTGGATACGATTGTCACAATAGGCACAAAGGAATATTCCATCGACTTTATCTCTGATGAGATGGTGGTTTTGCGTGAACAGATGTATCCGCTTTTTACAGAGGAAATGCCAAGAGAGGTGTTTGACCGCCGGGTACGGGAAAATCCGGCGAATGACCATCTGAGAGCGGACAGGAAACCATCAGAGGAACCAGCCGAAAAAGACAAGGAGGAACCGGCTCCCACACAGGAAATGGCGCAGGAGCAGGAGGACGGATTTACCGGGATAAAACCGGAGGACAATCCTTTTGAGAAGGAACCGGAAGAACTTTTGGAGGATCTGGCCCCGGCATGGACACAGAAGAAACCTGCCGGGAGGGTAAGAGGGTTTGATCTGCACCCGGAAATTCCCCAGGAGAGCCGCAGCCAGTATCGGATCACGGATGAGCATTTGGGGGAGGGCACCGCTAAAGAGAAGTTCCGTGCGAATCTCATGGCGATCCAGCTATTGAAGAAGTGTGAGGAAGAAAACCGCTTTGCTACGCCAAAGGAACAGGAAATCCTCGCCGGATATGTTGGCTGGGGCGGTTTATCTGACGCTTTTGACGAGACGAAATCTTCCTGGTCAACGGAATATCTGGAATTAAAGACGGTCCTGACAGAGGAAGAGTATGCTGCGGCGAGACAGTCCACGCTGACCGCCTTTTATACGCCGCCGGTGGTCATCAGCGCCATGTATCAGGCGTTGGAGAACATGGGATTGAAATCCGGGAACATTCTGGAGCCAAGCTGCGGAACGGGAAATTTTATCGGACGGAAACCGGAGAGTTTGTCTGACTGCAAGGTTTACGGTGTGGAGATCGACAGCATTTCCGCCCGGATCGCACAGCAGCTTTACCAGAAGTCCACCATCGCTGCTCAGGGCTTTGAGGACGCAGATCTGCCGGACAGCTTTTTTGATGTAGTCATAGGAAATGTGCCGTTTGGAAGTTATAAGGTGTTGGACAGGAAATACGATAAGTACAACTTTCTGATCCATGACTATTTTATCGCAAAATCCATTGACAAGACGAGGCCGAAAGGTGTGCTTGCGCTGATTACGTCCAACGGGATCAGCGGCGGGACAATGGATAAGCGGGATGACCGGGTGCGGAGATATATCGCCCAGCGGTGCGACCTGTTAGGTGCGATCCGCCTGCCAAATAATGCTTTCCTTGCCAATGCCGGTACAGAGATCAATACGGATATTCTCTTTTTCCAGAAGCGGGAGACGCCGAGAGACTTAAATGTGGATCTGCCGGACTGGGTGGAAGTGGAGCGCCTCTATGAAAATGACCATGTAAATGAACAGGGCGAGAGCCGACACCGGGTGGTCAGTATCAATCCCTATTTTCAGCAGCACCCGGAAATGGTACTGGGCGAGCAGGAGATCGTGTCCGGGCCTTATGGCCCTCAGTTGATCTGCAAACCCTATCCGGACAGGGATTTCAAGGAACTTCTGGAGCAGACAGTCGAAAACCTTGAGGCGGAGATCACGGATTATGAGGTGGAGGAGCTGGTGGAGGAAGAGGACCATTCCATCCCGGCTGATCCGTCTGTGGCGAACTTTTCCTATACGGTTTATGACGGGAAGATCTATTACCGGGAAAACAGCCGCATGAAACCGGTGGAACTGTCCGTGACAGCGCAGAACCGTGTGAAAGGCATGATTGCTATCCGGGACTGTACCAGAGAGCTGATCACTTATCAGGCGGAAGGTTATCCCGATAAAGAAATCGAAGAACAGCAGAAAAAGCTGAACCATCTGTACGACCTGTTCCAGAGAAAATATGGTCTGCTGAATTCCAGAGCGAACAGCATGGCCTTTTCTGATGACAGCAGTTATCCGCTTCTTTGCTCCTTAGAGATTATAGCAGAAGATGGAACTTTAGAGCGGAAAGCCGATATGTTCACAAAGCGGACGATCAAGCCTCACGAAACGGTAACGAGAGTGGATACCGCAAGTGAGGCTTTATCTCTGTCCCTTTCTGAAAAAGCCTGTGTGGATATGGAGTATCTGTGTTCCCTGACCGGGAAAAGCGCCGGGGAGGTGGAAGAAGAACTAAAAGGCGTGATCTTCCGTCTGCCGGAGTCTGAGGGCATGGAGCAGCCCCGGTTTGTATCTGAGGACGAGTATCTGTCCGGCAACGTGCGAAAGAAACTGCGGGAGGCAAAACGTGCGGCGGAGATCTCCGAGGTGTACCGGAGCAATGTGGAGGCACTGGAAAAAGTGCAGCCAAAGGATCTGACTGCTTCTGAGATCAGTGTGCGTCTGGGAGCCACATGGATACCGGAATCGGATATCGCAGATTTTATGTTTGAACTGTTGCAGACGCCAAACTATTCCCAGTGGAAGATCAAAGTCCATTTCTCCCGGCATACCGGGGAATGGAATATCGAAGGGAAGAGCATGGACCGGGGAAATCCCCGTGTTACCAACACCTATGGAACAAACCGGGTAAATGCCTATAAGATCATAGAAGATACGCTGAATCTGCGGGATACCCGTGTGTTTGACTATGTGGAGGATGAGGAGGGAAAACGTAAGCCAATCCTGAACAGAAAGGAAACCGCCATTGCACAGGGAAAGCAGGATCTGATCAAGCAGGCGTTCCAGGAATGGATCTGGAGAGATCCGGAGCGCAGACAGAGGCTGACCGCAGATTATAATGAGCAGTTTAATTCCATCCGCCCAAGGGAGTATGACGGGAGCCATCTGCATTTCTATGGCATGAACCCGGAAATTACTTTGCGGAAACACCAGAAGGACGGCGTGGCCCGGATCATTTACGGCGGGAATACGCTGCTGGCCTATGTGGTGGGCGCAGGAAAGACCTATACGATGGTGGCGGCTGCGATGGAGTGCAAACGGTTGGGGCTGTGCAATAAATCTATGGTCGTGGTGCCGAACCACATCATCGAGCAGTTTGCTGCTGAATGGCTGCAGCTCTATCCGGCGGCCAATATTCTGGTGGCAACAAAAAAGGATTTTGAGAAGAAAAACCGGAAAAAGTTCTGCGGCAGGATTGCTACCAGCGACATTGACGCCGTGATCATCGGGCACTCCCAGTTTGAGAAGATTCCCTTAAGTGTCGAGCGGCAGGAACGTATGCTGCAGATGGAGATTGACGAAATCATCGAAGGAATCGCAGAGGCAAAAAAGATCCAGGGGAGCCGTTTTACGGTAAAACAGATGGAGCGGACCAAGAAATCACTGGAAACACGTCTGAAAAGGCTCCATGACCAAAGCCGGAAAGATGATATGATCACGTTTGAGGAACTGGGCGTAGACCGTTTGTTTGTGGATGAGGCGGACGGCTATAAGAACCTTTACCTGACAACCAAGATGCGGAATGTGGGAGGGGTCGCACAGACCGAAGCGCAGAAATCCTCTGATATGTATATGAAATGCCGCTATCTGGATGAGATCACGGGAGGGAAAGGCGTGATCTTTTCTACTGGAACCCCAGTCAGCAATTCTATGGTGGTGCGCCCGTAAGGGGCTGTAATAATCTTACCTTGAGCAAGTAATAGGG
>OEQS01000171.1_pt1 | contig 10663 bp, 7 predicted proteins | sample 1539731 | NCBI WGS metagenome assembly OEQS01 (sample SAMEA3891890, study PRJEB23780) | metagenome | biome: terrestrial biome; feature: animal house; material: Caecal content | place: Italy | collected 2015-05-05 | reverse complement strand
ACCTTGCCCGGAGTTCCCCTTAGGCGCGGACAACCTGGGGCGCTGTGTGCTGTCCCGCCTGCTCTACGGTGGGCGGACGACCCTGGGTATCGTCTTAGTGGGCTCTGTTACGGTTTCCGTTTTTGGGACGCTGATCGGACTGCTCATGGGCAGTGGGAAGAACGGCAAAAACCTAATTTTAGAGGGCGTGCTGAACGCGGTTACCGCCATCCCGCCCATCGCCTACCTGATCATCTTCATTGCGGCTTGGGGCAACAGTGTGTTCACCATGGTGGTAGCAGTGTCGGCTTCCCTGATGCTTCGGGTCATCAAACTAGTTCAAACACGGACCGAAATCGAACAGGGGAAGGCCTATGTGATGTGCGCGGTGGCCTCCGGTGCAAAGCCGAGCCGTATCTTGTTTGTCCACATCCTCCCGAACCTCATCTGGGATGTTCTCCACTTCATCTGCCTCTCCTGTGCGGATATGACGCTGTCCATCGTCAGCTTTTCGTTTATCGGCCTGGGCATGGGAGACAATGTGGTGGACTGGGGCAGCATGGTGTCGGAGACACACCACTATCTGCTCTCCTATCCCGGTCTTACGCTGTATCCGGTCTTGATGATCGTGCTGTGTACCATGGCATTCCATATGCTGGGACGCTGGATTGAAAGGAGGGTGTCCGCCCGTGCTTGAGGTAAACAATTTGTCCGTGACCGCCCGGAGCGGCGCTCAACTTCTTAATCAAATCTCCTTTCAGATCGAGATTGGCGAGGCGATAGGGTTGACTGGACAGAGCGGGGCGGGCAAAACCACGCTGCTCAAGGCACTGCTCGGTATTTTGAGCGGCGGCTGTCAGGTCAGCGGCGGCACGATCCAGGTGGACGGCCAATCTCTATGGACCCTGCCTCCGCGGAAACGGCGGGAGCTGTGCGGAACGACTCTGGGTTTTATCCCGCAAAACCCGATGACTGCATTTGACCCCAGGCTCAAGATGGGGCGTCAAATGGAAGAGACTCTGCGGCTGAGAACGGGCGTTTTCGGGAAAGAGGCGGTGGAGCGGGCAGAAACGCTTCTGGCGGAACTGGGCCTGTCCCAGCCCCGGCGGGTGCTGGACAGCTATCCCGCCCAGCTCTCCGGCGGGATGCTCCAGCGGGCAGCGGCCGCATTACTGCTGGCCCTGCATCCCAGATATATTTTGGCCGACGAGCCCACCTCCGCGCTGGACGCGGAAAATCGGACACTTTTGCTGGAGCTGCTGGAGAAACAGAGGGAAACCGCAGGCATCCTGTTTATCTCCCACGATGTTGCCGCACTCCGCACCCTCTGCGGAACGGTCCATGTGATGGAGCATGGAATGCTGACCGAACAGGGGACGATTCAGGAACTTCTGGAACACCCCAAACAGGCGTGGACCAAGGAATATGCCGCGGCAAATCACCCGGTGAGCAGGGAGGGATGGACATGGACGGACTAATTGCCGAGCACATCAGCAAAACCTACGCCGGCACGCACGGACTCTCCTTTGCTGCGCTTCGGGATGTGTCCATTCGTCTGGAACCCGGCTCCTTCACCTCTCTGGTAGGAGAGTCCGGCTCTGGGAAAAGTACCCTGGCACGCCTGTTGGTTGGCCTGGAGGCCCCGGATCAGGGGGCAATCTTCCTTGATGGAGAGGACACCTCCGGTTGGAGCACCGAGGACTGGCGAAAACGGCACACAAAGCTCCAGGCGGTTTTTCAGGATGCCAGCGGGACACTGAACCCCATGCGCTCTGTCCGCAGTAATGTGGAGGAGGCCATGGTCAACCTCACCTCCCTCTCGAAGCAGCAGCGCCGGGAACGCATTGGCGAACTGATGGAGTTGACCCATATGGACTCTCATCTGCTTCAAGTCCCGGTTCGTCAGCTCTCCGGTGGAGAACAGCGCCGCCTTTCTCTTCTCCGCGCCCTCTCCATTTATCCGCAATTTCTGGTGCTGGACGAAGTCACCAGCGGGCTGGATCTTCTTTCTACAGATGCGGTGTTGCAGGTCCTGGAGCGTTACCACGAGGAATTTGGCTGTGCCTATCTGCTGATTACCCACGACCGGCAGACGGCGTATCGCATATCCAGCCGGGTTCTCGAATTGAACCGAGGGGTATTCGTGCGGGAAGCTATCCGCACTGAATCCATATAATATCCAAAGAAAGGAACATAACCATGAAAAAGAAATTGCTTTCTCTGATTTCAACGGTACTCTGCCTCTGCGTGGTATTGAGCGCCTGCGGCGGGCCGGCCAACAGTGATCCGTCATCCTCTGCATCCGAAAGCCAAAGCGGAGACAACACCCAAGACAAAACCCTTACCATTGCGACCATGACTGAGACAACCACTCTGTCTCCGCTTTATATGGGCGTTTATAATTACTCCATGTGTACCATGCTCTATGAAACCCTCTTGAAATACGAGGATGGAGAGGTCAAAGGAAATCTGGCTGAATCCTATTCGTTCAATGAGGACGGAACGGTGATGACGCTGACGCTCCGTCAGGGAATCACTTTCCATGATGGAACCCCCTTCAACGCCGAGGCGGTGAAAAAGAATCTGGATTTCATGCACAGCAACCCGCAGTATATGGCCTGCCCCGGTATTTACGATATAGAGAGCGTGGAAGCCACGGACGAGTACACCGTCACTATCACCTATCCGCACCCTTACTACGGTTATGCCTATGACTTCTGCTGGCCGGATGTGGGCGGAATGCAGTCACCCAATCAAATCGTGGAGGGTGATTTCCAGACAGTCCAAGGGTATGTTGGCACTGGCCCTTACATCTATGAAGAATATGTGCCGGGCGAATACACCCGCTTTGTCCGCAATGAGAATTACTGGGGTGAGGAACCTTATTTCGATGAGATTATTGCTCGGTACATCCCGGACTCCACCTCCCGCCTGCAGGCACTCCAGACCGGTGAAATTGACCTGGTTTACGGTAGCTCCATGATTTCTTATCAGGACTACCAGCAGGCCACAGCTCTGAATGGAGTTTCAGGGGCCATTGCGGAAAAGGATACCCGTGCCCGTGATATTACCCTCAACGCTTCCAGCGGTCCTCTGGTGGATGCCCAAGTTCGTCAAGCGGTGTCTCATGCTATCAATAAAGAGGAATTCTCTGATGGCTTAACCTACGGCTATGAGCGGATCGCAGAGATGCCTTTCCCGGAAGGAACGCCCTACACGGACATTGAACTGACGGAATCTTACCCCTACGATCCAGAAAAAGCAGCCGCCCTTTTGGATGAGGCTGGTTGGGTAATGAATGAAGAAACCGGCATCCGGGAGAAAGACGGTGAGACGCTTAACCTGACCTTTATTTATGACACGGCGCAGGACTCTCTGGTTTCCTCCTATGCCACCCTGCTCAAGAGCCAGTTAGAGAAGGTCGGCATCGGGCTGGAGCTCAAGGGTAGCGAGAAGATGGAGTGGTACGCCGAGATGATGGCCGGCAACTTTGACATTACCTATTGGATTGGTGAGTATGAATTTTCCTCACCTCACTGCTTCTTCGGTGCTATGCCCTCCATGACCCCGCACACCTTCTCTCTGAGCCAGGTTGACGGCTCCCAGGAGTTTTTTGACGCTATCACTGCTGTTAAGCAGACGGACGATCCTGCTGAGGTTCAGGAACTCTACAATTACCTCATCAACTATGACTTGGGTAATGTGATTGATATTCCGTTGACCTACTACAAAGACCTGATTCTCTACAACACCGACAAGATTGCCGGTTACGAATTTAGTGATGTACCTGCCTTCTTTGATGTGAGTGGATTGCAGCCGGTTGCTTAAAACAAATTATAATTAACTTACTAGAGAATTATCGAGTAGGAGATATTTGGCAATTTAATAGCTTTGCCTACTATGTGCGTGACAAGGCTATTCTTGGAGAGGAGATTTATTCAGGGATTATAAGTTGAAAAACTTGATTTTAAGCGGATGCTACGGAAAGTAGCGTCCGTTTTTTGATTTGTAAACAGGTGTTGGTGGTGCTACTTTTTCATTTTGTGTAAGATGCGAGTGTAAATCAAAATACTGATGGAGGCATTGTTATGAGTAACAAAAAAGAAATCATTATCAAGGCAACTAAACTTAAAAAGAGTTTTATCACAGGTGACACAGAGCAGACAATTTTTGAAAATCTAGACCTTAATATATATAGGGGTGACTTTACTGTGATTATGGGTAGTTCAGGTGCAGGCAAGTCCACACTGATGTACTCCCTTTCGGGAATGGACAGGCCCAGCTCGGGCGAGGTTGTTTGGAACGACAAAACAATTACATCTTTAAGTGATGATAGGCTGGCAATTTTCAGACGAAAGAACTGTGGTTTTGTTTTTCAGCAAATCTATCTTCTTGATAAGATGAGCCTTATGGATAATGTACTTACGGCGAGTGCATTGTCAGGAGCAAGCAAAAAGGACTCAGTGAAATATGCCAAAGAGCTTTTCGAGCTTGTTAATATTCCTGAGATAACACGCAAAAAGTTCCCATCTCAGGTGTCGGGCGGTGAGGCTCAGCGAGCAGGCATTGTAAGGGCAGTTATAAATAAACCCGAGATTCTCTTTGCCGATGAGCCCACAGGTGCACTGAACTCAAATAACTCAACTGCGGTTCTTGATGTTTTTACAAAGCTTCATAATGATGGTCAGAGCATTATATTGGTAACTCATGACAAGAAAACAGCCTTAAGAGGCAACCGTGTGTTATATGTTAAGGACGGCATGATCTACGGTGAGTGTGACCTTGGGGTTTACACAAATGAAAGTAAAGACCGTGAAGCAAAGCTAAACAACTTTTTAACAGAGATGGGATGGTAATATGAAAAAAATAGCAAATCAGATTTTATACAACTTAAAAAAAGAAAAAACCTCCTTTATATCATTCGGCGTTATCATTCTGATAACTGCTCTAATATTAAATTGTGCAGCGGTTTTGCTGTGTCAGGTAGATAGGGCTTATGATACAAAGTTTGAAAAGTTAAGCACCGCAATGCTCAACGCAATTGTTCCTGAGGTCCAGAACAGCAGTGAACTTGAAAAAGCAATTGATGAAATCGAAAAGGTAGAGAAAATCGAAAGCTATACTGCTATTATGACAGAAGCTACTGTCAAGGATTTCAATGGTGCGGATTTTTCAATGAACACAGTGTTTTATAACATTGACGACAAGCGTACTCTTAACAATTATGAACTTGTGAGTGAAAGCAAAAATAATGTTGACGATCCAATCTATATCCCACTTTATGTATCCAACTTTGGTGGATTTGCTTTGAATGACGAAATCGTTTATGCAATTGACGGCAAGTCCCATAGTTTCACTGTGGCAGGTGTGATTGAAGAAATGCAGTACGGCAACTATGGTTCGGGTTTGCTGTGTGCCTATTTACCAAAAGAAGAGTTTGCAGAGCTTGCGGATTCTTATAGTGACAAGGCTGTGGTTGAATATTCAATGAGCGTAAAGAGCGATGCAAGCCTTGATGAAGTGAAAGATGATGTCAGCAAAGCAATTGAGAACAAAGGTGTTATGGCTTTATCAATTCTTGACAGCGAAAGCGTAAAGGGTACACGGACAATGGTTACGGATCTGCTTGTACTTATTTTAACCGCTTTTGCACTAATCATCCTTGCAGTTAGCGTATTCCTCAGTAACTTCAAAGTTAAAAATGCTATTGAGTCCGAAATTACAAATATGAGCGTGCTTAAAGCTCTGGGTTATACAAGTGCTCAGATTGTAGCGAGTATCACACTGCCTTATGCTATTGTTTCGCTATTGTTTGCAATTCTCGGCATTGGTCTGTCTTACACTTTACTTCCTGTGCTTTGCTCAGTGCTTACTGTTCAGTCAGGTTTTTCGTTTGCTGTTAGCTTTGATTTGCTGAGCTTTGTATGTGTGGCTTGTATTCTTTGCGGTGTTGTTTCGTTCTTCACATATATATCCGCACGAAAAATCAAGAAAACTCAGCCTATTGACGGCTTAAGAGGTAATACAAGTTCAAAGCACACAAAGAAAAATTATTTTCCGCTTGAAGAAACCAGAGGCAATACAAAATTCCTGCTTGTCTTAAAGCAGATGATAGCTTCTACAAAACAGAATATAATGCTCTTTCTGGTGTCTTTTGTGCTGACGGTTCTCATAGCATTTTCAGGCACACTGTTCTACAATGTAGTAGTTGAGCCGGATAATTTTATGTCTGCTTTGTCAGACGAAGTAGCAGATGTGATTATTTATCCTAAAAGCGACAGCATGAGTGAGCTTGAGTCAAAACTTGGTAACGATAATCGTGTGCAAAATTCATTGAAATATATGTCTGCAATTGTTAAAATTGAAGAGAAAACAGTGACTGCTTTTGCCTGCGAGGACTTCTCAAAGGTGAGAAATGATGTATGTTATATGGGTGAAAATCCGAAAGATGCAGATGAAATCGCTTTGGGCAGTGCTTTTGAAGAAAATTTTAAAATCGGTGATACAGTCAGCGTGACGGTGGACAGTATCACAAAAAGCTTTCAGGTTACAGGCTTTGTGCAAAGCGTAAATTTACAGGGCGAGCTTTGTGAACTGAGCATAGAAGGATACAACAGTCTCTTTAACCAAAATCAGACTCCATACCTCTATGTGTATCTTGAAAATGCTGAAAATGCCGAAAAGATTACAAAGGAATATAAATCCGATTACTCTGCATTGGTAGCAGACACAGTGAATTCTTACAAGCTTCAAACTGAAGCACAGGATATGTATATGGGTATCACTGTGGTGCTTGTAGTATCAATTTGTGCGGTAACAATTCTCGTTGTGTTATTTATTTTATATATTGTTATCAAGTCTCTGCTTGTAAAAAGAAGACAGGAGTTAGGTATTTACAAAGCAATGGGCTACACAAGTTCACAGCTTATTTTACAGACAACAGGTTCATTTATGCCTGTGTCGATGGTGGCAATTGTGCTTTCAAGCTTTTTGGCAATTTATTATATGCCGGCTATCTATCAATTTATTTTTGAGACTTTGGGTGTCATGAAAAATAACATTGAGATTTCATTTGGCTTTTTAATGCTATTTGCAGTAGCTCAGATTTTAGTAAACATTATGATAAGTATTATTTTGTGTATGCCGATAAGAAAGATTTCAGCATATGTACTCATTAAGGAATAAGGGAGAGACAAAAATGGATTTTGGTGATAAATTAAAGCAGTACAGATTAAAAGAGGGACTTTCTCAGGAACAGCTTGCTGAGAAAATAGGAGTAAGCCGTCAAGCTATAACAAAATGGGAGACCAAGCGAGGTCTCCCTGATGTTGAAAATATGATTATCCTCGCAGAGCTTTTCAAGCTCACTCTCGATGAGCTTGTGCTTGAAGAGGTCAAAAAACAGGAAGAAAAGCCGGTGGTTTTCGAAAGCGAAACAGTTTATGACATCGACACCGGCAAGCATTTTGATATAAACTTGGGCGGTGCAAGGAAAATTACTATCAAAACAGGTGTGGATGAAAAAATCCACATTGTGCTTTCTTCCGAAATACTTGCTGAAATTGGCTCTCTTTTCAAGGTGAAACTTGACGAAAAGCGTAATAAGTTGGATGTTGAACTTGTAAATAAAAAGGGCGTCAGCCGTTTTGAAGCACAGGAAAGCGTGGATATTACTCTTTTACTCCCTGAAAAGTTTACCGAGCATACAGAGGTTTCAGCAAGCGTTAAGGAACTTCTTATTGAGGATTTACGCCTCAGCCGACTTGAGTACGACGGCGACGCAGAAAAGGTTTTTATCCGGGACACAGAGGGAAGTCTGGAGTTTACCGCAAAGACTGACTACGAAATTTTTATTTCAGGTAACTGCACAAAACTTGATATAAACCAGTTCAAAGCGAAAGCGATTGTTCACCTTGAAAATGCAGATAACTACAAACTCTCAAATAACGGCAGAAAATGCAAGCTCATCACCCGCAAAAACGGAGAAATTGTTGAGCTTGAAGAAAACGAAACTGCCGAAAATACAATCAACATATCAGGCATATTCTCCGAGCTGATTGTTGAGGTTGAGAGATAAATTTCAGCTTTACGCATACTATGTACTTCAAATAGCCGCATCCATTATGTGTATGGATACGGCTATTTTTGTGGCATGGGGCGATTATCTCGCCCCTTTATCTCTGCTTCGGTGAGGTTGGTTGGCATTCTGTCTGTCAGCCTTTTCCTGATACCGCTGTAACTTTTCGTGCATTGATTCGGCTTTGGGAGTGGCTTTCTCTCCATAGACTTCCTCCCGCTTGGCACATTCTTTCTCATATGCGTCGTTGGCACGCTGTGCGGTATAGAATGCTGTGTAGAAATCCTGCACCGTTGCAAATCCATGCTGTCTGACGATACCGGATAGTCCGGCTTTGAAGGTTCGGATTTCCTCGGTTTTGGTGGCAATCCTGTTTTCAAGCTCCTTTTTCTTGGTAAGTCTTGCAAGTCCCTTTAAATCAGCCAATTCAATCTCCAGTTTTGTCCGTTCACGCTCTGCTTCAAAGATAAGGTTATTGTGTTTATCAAGAGTAACCTTAATCTTTTGAAGTCTTGAGAAAGTGGCAGCTTCCGGTGGCATAACCGGTCTTGGAGGTATTTGTGGCTTGGGTGGTTCTTGAACCTCTGCCTTTGGAGCAGTTGCAGTAATAGTGTTTTCTGGTGCTTTGGGTTCTGTTATTACTTCCTTAGCCGGAGTTGTAATAACCTCTGCGGTGTCCTCTGCTTTAATAACAGACATGCTTCCGTATTCTTTTTCAAGAGCTTCATGGAACAGCTTGTTTTTTAGTTCCCTTGCGGCGGTCAGTACCTTGGAAATCAGAAGTGCAAGTTTCGCTGTGGCTATTGTGATAATGCCTGTCAGTTTCTCAGGACACTTGCCGAATACATCAATGGATAACCGGATACGCTCCGTAATCCATTTCTGCTTTATCTGCCGTATCTCATCCTCCGGCACTTGGCTGACTAAGGCTCGGTCTACTTCGTGATTCCACTGCATACGCACCTCATTATCTTCTTTTATCTGTTCCGCTTTGGGATTATTCTTACCGATTTTCTTGGTAGCAAGATACAATCCGTTTCTATCGAATACATGGAGCTTGTCTTTATCATCTTCTATCAGAAGATTGATAAGGTCGGTATAGAAGCGTTTTGCCTCGTCCAGATAATGCTCCTGCTTGAACAGCTTGTTCTTGGCGGTAAATAAGGTTCGCTCATAAACTTCGCCCTTCTTGACAATCTTACAGCCTTTGCGGACATTCCCGCTATCATCCAGTATCTCTTTCTTGGTGCGTACATGCTTACCTTGTTCGTTGTAGAACATATTGCGTGTGGCAATCTTTTCTATGGGTTCCGGTAACAGTTCCCTTTCGGAAAAGATGAGATGGATATGATAGTTGGTCTTGCGTTTGTTATGGTGCAGGGCTGATACACATTCCACACCATATTTTTCCTTAAAGCGGTTGGTAAACATCTGTAACAGCTTGTCGGGGTTATATAGGTCGGGGAAGGATTCCGGCAGGGCTATAATCAGTTCCCTTGCCTCGATACATTTCCCTTCCGTACCGCTTTTTTGAAATTCCTGCTGATTAAATCTGGCAAGCTCCGTCCAGTAGTGTCGGTCTGTGGTTTCATAAACCGCATACAGATTTTCCTGCTTGGCGTGATTGGATATATAAGTAATCCTGCCACGGACATTGTGGAGCTTGCTCATCTGAATAAATGAATTTCTTTCGATAGTGCTTCCTCCTCTCGTAAATGTTACTTAGGGAAAGAGGTGGAAGGATTATATATCTAACCCTACTGCACAGATGACGGAATTGATGGAGCAGATTAGCCCTTACTTTGTGACAACATCCCAGGTTTTTCTGGTCATTGTTCTGGAGTCAGTGGCATTCCTGACATTGATCGCGCTGGTCTATAAGCGCCAGAGCTGTTAAGGAGGTGTGCGTTATGTGGAGTATTCTAAAAGGTGAATGGCACAAACTTCGACGTTGCCAGATTCTGTTGGTTGGTATTGTGGCTCTGACGCTATGTCCTGTAGCGCAATACGGCGTCCAGTTGCTTATAAACCCGGAGTTGCAGGATCAAAGTTTCGATTTCCTCAAGTTATTTGCCAATGTAATTTGGGGAAACACACAGATTTTCCTGCCAATCTCACTTGTTATGATCGGCGGCTGGCTGATCGACCGTGAGAACACAAACGATACCATGAAAAATCTATTGACGGTACCGGTATCATACCTCAAACTACTGGTTGGAAAACTGATCATCACGGTTTTCCTGTCACTGCTGTTTGGAATTTACAGTGTAGTTATAACGGTCCTGACAGGCTCGATTGCCGGTTTGGATGGTCTTTCTGCCGCCGTTCTGCTGCGGCAGGGCGTACAAGTAATCGTGGCCGCTTTCAATACCAGTCTAGTCTGTATGCCGATGATTCTGATCTTCGGACAGATGCGGGGAGCCTATCTTGGCGGTTCGCTTTTGACTTTCTTTCTGGGGTATTGCATTTTGTTCTTTAAGAGAGGCTTCCTGCTTTCCGCTTACCCGTTTTCGGCGGCTCTGGTTCTCGCCGGTTTTGATATGCGGGCGTATAACGGTGCCATGCAGGACCCCAGCGTTTTGCTGGCATTGGCAGGCATGGCAGCGG
>OEQS01000170.1_pt1 | contig 10704 bp, 9 predicted proteins | sample 1539731 | NCBI WGS metagenome assembly OEQS01 (sample SAMEA3891890, study PRJEB23780) | metagenome | biome: terrestrial biome; feature: animal house; material: Caecal content | place: Italy | collected 2015-05-05 | reverse complement strand
TTTTTTTTAATTTTACCAGGTTAGCAATATTGCTCCCCATGTCAGTCCTGCTCCAAACCCAGAGAGAACAATTTTGTCCCCTGGCTGAAGCATCCCTGCACGATTGCATTCATCCAGCAGAATTGGAATACTTGCTGCAGAAGTATTACCATAGTTCTGCAAATTCATCGGGAAACGCTCCAACGGTACTTTTAATCTTTTTGATACAGAATGAATAATCCGCTCGTTCGCCTGATGCAAAATGAAATGATCCACTTCTTCTACTCCAATTCCAGCCTTCTCCAGAAGTTCATGAATACATTCTGGCACTGTTTTTACTGCAAATCGGAACACTTCCTGTCCATCCATCCGAGTATATGCGTAAGTCACATCTTTTTTTACTAGAAAATTCTCAAGTGGTCTGCCGTCACAAATAATAACTTCGCCTTTACGTCCATCGGAATGAGATACCATTTCTTCAATCCCTGTTTCTGCTTCCGTTACAACCGCTGCCCCTGCACCATCTCCAAATAGAATACAAGTGCTTCGTTCCGTCCAGTCCATTGTTTTACTTAAGCATTCACTTCCAATTACCAATGCTGTCTTTGCCATGCCTGCTTTAATATAAGCATGTGCCGTATTCAGACCATATAAAAATCCCGTACATGCTGCACTGAGATCAAAACAAGTACATTGATGGTTTCCAAGTTCTCTTTGTACTAAAGATGCTGTGTTTGGAAAAAGATCATCGGCAGTCGATGTCGCTACGATTATTATATCTAGCTCTTCTGCAGTAATCCCTGCATTTTCCAATGCATTTTTTGCCGCTTTCGACGCCATCTGCACAACGCCTTCTCCTGTGTCGATTCGTCTCTGATGAATACCAGTACGCTCTGAAATCCATTCATCACTTGTATCCATAATCATAGCCAAATCATCATTGGTTATAATACGTTCCGGAACATAATGTCCAGTTCCTATAATCTTTGTGGTCATTGACGTACTCCATTCCCTTTCCAAAATACTTTGACAACCAAAGTATATATAATTTATCCTTCTTTGTCAAGCTTTCTACAATATTTTTTAAACGTTTAATCACCAAATACATTCCGTATTGCTTCTGGTTTTAAATAATCCCAGGCATCCAAACAGATTCCCTTTTCTTCGGATGCAGCATGGAGAATGGTTTTACTTCCTGTATAAATTGCCACATGACTGATTTGGTCTCCACGATTAATATAGAAAATCAAATCTCCTGGTCTCATGTCGTCTTCTTTTACTTCTACTCCATCTTGAGATTGTTCGATAGAAACTCGATGAATATAAATATCATACTGTTGCAATAATTTCCATATATAGCCAGAGCAATCCACTCCTACACCTAGCTCTTCTCCGCCCCAGACGTATTTACCACCTAAATACTGCCATGCATTGTTTAAAAAGTCTAAACGAGTTTGAGAGATTTCTCCATCACCTGTAAACAGAATTCCTTCATTTAAATAGTAACCATCAGTGACATCTTCTGCTTTTACATAGCATTCTGTATTATGCCTTGCCCGAATTAAGATCCACCCATTTTCCCTGTCTTTTACAACTGCGTAACTGTCACCATTCACTAACTCCACTAATTCTTTTGCATTATTTCTATTTGCATCATATCCTTTTACACCATCTTTGGATACTTTTACTTTATGTAAACAATGCTCTAATGCCAACTGTTTGGCTTTTTCTCCCGTTTGCACATGACTTTTTGCTACATAGGCAGTTTGTCCTTCTATTTCAACTTCATACCATCCATCTTCTACTTCTTTTATAATATTCACATAAGAATATGGCAGATATTTTCCAATAATTTGAGCGCTATCCGATGGTTTTTTACGAATATTTAAATACTTATCTACTTTATCATCTACAATTGCAAGATTTTCATAATGTGTAAATACATCCTCTTTAGCCAGCGTTGGTTCCTGTGTTTCCGTTTCCATTGTAGTTATACTTTCTGGTGTATTGCTTGTTTTGTATAATAAGTCCTCTCCTGCATAATGCCAATTAAACCATACAATTCCGCAAACTACTGCAACGAGGGCAGCTCCTGCCACAATACGAATTTTCTTCCAGGCAATCGGTTTTGTTTGGATGACCTGGTCATTCTTTTCTTTCGTGTTTTCTTCTCCATTTGATTCCACTTTCTCCGCCAGCATAGATTCTCTATCAAGAATTTCATCCATCTCTTTTTCCTGTTCAGGAATTTCATCTCTTTCTTCCAAATCATATTTTTCCTGTGATGTCTGATCTAATTCTTGTTCCTGACCATCTGTTTTTCTTTCTTCCATAAACTCATGCTCCTTATATAGCCCCATCATTATATACTAAACAAACCTTATTTTTTTAACTTAACAAATCCGTTATTTTTATCAAAATACTGTTTTCCAGCTGCAATGTCTCGTTCCATTTGTTCTTTTAGCTGATCTACCGAGTCAAATTTACATTCTGGTCGAACAAAATGATACAAACGAACCTTTGCTTTTTTTCCATATAGCTGCTCGCATATATCAAATAAATGGACTTCAATTGTCATGCGCCTTTGATCGGTCACAGTCGGTTTAATCCCGATATTTGCAATTCCCTCGTATACCCGACCATCAATTTCCGTTTTGGCACAATAGACACCTTTTGGAGGAAGCAGCTTTTCATCAGGAGGATAAAGATTAATGGTTGGAATACCAATTTTGCGTCCTAGTTCTTTTCCATGTACAATCGTTCCCTGAACTGAAAATGTTCTTCCAAGCAATTCATTTACCTTTTCAATATGTCCAAGGCTCAGTTCTTCTTTAATATAAGTACTGCTGATTTCCCTTATTCCATCTGTTTCTTTTTCCATAACTGTAATTTCATATCCATATTTTGGAGCTAATTGTCTTAGTAAATTGGTATTCCCAGAACGCTGATATCCAAAACCAAAATCCTCTCCAGCTGCTAAATACTTCATATGAAGCTGTTCTATTAATATTTCCTTTACAAAATATTCTGGCAACATATGACTAACTGTTTCGGTAAATGGATATTCAATCAAATAATCAATATTCATCTGCTCTAAAATCTCACGCCGCTCTTCATTCACCAAAAGTGTCCGTTGTGGCTTTCCAGTTAACAATGCCATCGGAGGTCTTGCAAACGTAAAAACAACCGTTTGATATCCCTCTGCTTTTTTTCTTTTTATATCATCTAATAATTTTTGGTGTCCTCTATGCAGTCCATCAAACTTACCAAGTGTAACCGCAGTATCTCCAGTAATTTGAATATTCAACGTATTCCAAAAGTGAATCATATGCCGCTCCTCAAAAACATTTTTATCGGTTTAAAATCATTTTTTTCTTTATCCCACCCATACAATGCTTGAAATTGTCCATTACTATCCAATACACGCACCATTTCTAATGGTTGTGCGCCCTCTTGCAAATCTCTTATTTCCAAACGATTTCCATTTATTAAAAGGCGATTTGCCTCTGGTTTTACAATAATGGCTGGATATTGCAGAAATACATCTTCTACAGGGATAATATATGATTTTAATATCCCCTCTGCCTGTTTTTCCTCAATTTGAGAAAGTGTAAATGCCTGCTCCAAAGAAAACATTCCAACTTTTGTACGAAGTAAACTCGTCATACATGCACCACAGCCAAGCTTCTTCCCAATATCATGACAAAGAGTACGAATGTAAGTTCCTTTTGAACATGCTACGGATAAATTCAAGTTAGGAATTTCTATCTCATTAATATGAATGGAATGAATTTGAACCGTACATGGCTTACGCTCAATTTCTTTTCCCTGACGAGCCAATTCATATAACTTTTTTCCATTTACTTTTTTTGCCGAATACATAGGAGGAATCTGATCATATGTTCCAACAAAAAAATTCACAGCTTCTCGGATTTGTTGTTCGGTAACGGAAACATTTTTTTCTCTTAACACTTGTCCAAAAATATCTTGTGTATCCGTTTCCATCCCAAGCCGAATACCTGCCCGATATTCCTTACTCCTGTCTGCCAACATATCACATAATTTTGTTGCAGCACCAAGGCATACAGGAAGTACGCCCTCTGCCTGAGGATCTAACGTTCCCGTATGTCCGATTTTGCGCTGATGTAATATACCACGCAGTTTTGCTACAACATCATGTGAGGTATATCCTTTTTCTTTATAAACAATCAGAATACCATCCATTTATCATCCTTGCTCCTTCAATTGAGCCTCTACTAAACGTGAAATATTATTAATCATATCTCTGGCACTTCCGTTTAATGTACAGCCTGCCGCACGTGCATGACCGCCTCCTCCATAGTATGCTGCAACTTTCCCAACGTCTACTATGGATTTGGAACGCAAACTTACCTTAAACTCCTCTGCATTTGTCTGATAAAGGAAAATCGCGCATTCTACTCCAGATGTATCTCTCAAATGTGCTACAATTCCTTCTAAATCCAGAGCATTTACACCAAATCGTTCCATATCTGCCTCTCGTATAATGGAAAAAATACATTTATTATCCATAAACAACACACTGTTGGAAAGAGCAAAACCTAAAATACGCTGTTGCTTATATGTTTTTTCCACAAACGTATTAGAAATAATGGAGGACGCATCAATTTTCTTTTCCAGCAAATCTGCTGCAATGCGAAGCGTATTTGGTGAAACATTACTGTACTGAAACACTCCCGTATCATGTACAATACCAGTATATAAACATTCTGCGGTTGCTTTGCTAATTTTATCGTTTTCCATTAAACTGGTCAATACTTCCGCAGTGGAACTAATTTCAGGGCAAATCAGATTCTCATCTCCATACCCTTTATTTGTTGCATGATGGTCAATACAGATCTTTTTTGCTGCCGTTTTAAAACATTGTTTTCCTGCACCAATTCGATTTTCATCTCCACTATCTAATGCAAAACACAGATCATATTGCTTGTTTTCTGCGAATTCTGTCTGGACTTTTTCAGAACCAGACATAAACTTCAACGGTTCTGAAAAAGGTTCTAAATATACATCTACTTCTAATTTAAAATTCTCAATCAAATAGTTATAAAGCCCCAGACAGGAACCAACACAGTCCCCATCTGGATTTACATGACCAACAATTGCAGCAGACGTTACATTTTCCAACCATTTATTCAGATTCATTCTCATCCTCCAAATCTTTCACTACCTCATCAATTAATCTTGTCATGTGAACTCCATATTCAATGGATTGATCCAATATGAAAAAAATTTCTGGAGTATTACGAAGATTTACGGAATGTGCTAATTGACGGCGAATATATGGCGCCGCATTTTTTAAGCCTTCCAATGTCTCTTTCTGTGCCTCTTCTTCTCCTAATACGCTAATATAAGCTTTACAGGACTTCAAATCTGGAGCAACTTCCACCGATACAACGGATGTCATTGGATGAATCCGTGGATCTTTGATTTCATTATGGATAATATTACTTAATTCTTTCTGCACTTCTCCGTTAATTCTAGTATTCTTTATGCTATTTTTTCTCATTTTACGTCATTCCTCACTTAATATAGACTGACCACTCCTACAGGCAAGCCTGTGGGATTCTTACTACCAAATTTAGCCTGTAATATGGGTTTTTCACCACGAATTTATAATCCGAAATGCATATTACATACTTCAACTGTTATCTTGGAACTTCTACCATGGTATATGCTTCCACAGTATCTTCTTCCTTAATATCATTAAACTTTTCAAGTACAAGACCACATTCATAGCCTTCTTTTACTTCTTTTACATCATCTTTAAAACGCTTCAAAGATGCCAAATTTCCTTCATAGATTTTTTCTCCATCACGGAATAAACGTACACTACAGTTTCTTTGGAACACACCATCCAAAATATAGGCACCTGCAATTGTACCAACTCCAGATGCTTTAAATGTCTGGCGAACTACTGCATGACCAATCACTTTTTCTTCAAAAATTGGATCTAACATACCTTTCATTGCTGATTCTACATCTTCAATTGCCTGATAGATTACTCGATACAAACGCATATCTACCTTTTCTCTCTCTGCAATCGTCTTTGCCATAACATCTGGACGTACATTAAATCCAATTACAATTGCATTGGATGCTGCTGCCAATGTAACATCTGACTCATTGATCGCACCAACACCACCATGAATAACTTTAACTGCAACTTCTTCGTTGGAAAGTTTCTCCAATGACTGTTTTACTGCTTCTACCGATCCCTGTACATCGGCTTTTACTACTAAGTTTAATTCTTTGATACTTCCTGCCTGAATTTGAGAGAATAATCCATCCAGTGTCAACTTTGACTTTGTATCTTCTAACATACGTTCTCTTCCTTCTTTAATGAAGGTTTCTGCAAAGCTTCTTGCTTCTTTTTCATTTTCCTTTGCCATAAGTACTTCTCCAGCGTTTGGTACATCATTCAATCCCAAAATTTCCACTGGTGTAGACGGACCTGCTTCTTTTACACGGCGTCCTTTATCATCAATCATTGCACGAACTCTGCCGTGACAAGAACCTGCTGCAACTGCATCTCCAACATGAAGAGTACCTTTTTGTACAAGTACTGTTGCGACTGGACCTCTTCCCTTATCCAACTGTGCTTCAATGACTAATCCTCTTGCTTTACGGTTTGGATTAGCTTTTAACTCTTTTACTTCAGAAACAAGCAAAATCATTTCCAGCAATGTATCCAATCCCTCTCTTGTATGAGCAGATACTGGCACAAAAATCGTATCGCCACCCCAATCTTCTGGAATTAAATTGTACTCTGCCATTTCTTGTTTTACACGCTCTACATTTGCACTTGGCTTATCAATCTTGTTAATTGCAACAATAATATCTACACCTGCTGCCTTTGCATGGTTAATTGCTTCCACTGTCTGTGGCATAACACCGTCATCTGCGGCTACTACTAAAATTGCAATATCCGTAGATTTTGCACCACGCATACGCATTGCTGTAAACGCTTCGTGACCTGGCGTATCCAGGAATGTAATATCTTGCCCATTGCATTTTACTGTATAGGCACCAATATGCTGTGTAATACCGCCTGCCTCTTTCTCTGTTACATTCGTGGAACGAATTGCATCCAAAAGAGAAGTCTTTCCATGATCGACATGCCCCATGATCGTAACGACCGGCGGACGGCTTTCCAAAGTACTTGGATCGTCTTCTTCTACCTGTTCCTCGAAATCACTTTCTTCAATGATGATTTCTTTATGCACATCAATTCCAAATTCCATGCAGATCAGTTCAATGGTTTCATCATCCAGCATCGAATTGATGGTTACCATCGTTCCCATCATAAACAACAGCTTGATGATCTCGCTGGAATTGCGATGAATCAGATCTGCCAGTTCGCCCACAGTCAAAGAGCCGGAATAAGTGATTTCCTTTACTTCTTCCTTTTCTTCTTTACAGCCGGCCACATCCGCAAAGCGCGTTTTTACATCCGACTCGATACGCGCCCGTGATTTCGTAAATTCAAACGCCTTGTTGTTGGCACCGCCGCTGCTTTTCATCAAGATAAAGAAACCGACGCCCATCACCAAAAGCAATGGAACGATCTGCATCATGAACTCTAAAAAGATATTACGCTCATCCGCATCGGAAACCGTTACTTGATTTTTCTCTTCATCAAGGGTTTCCTGCAGCCATTCTAAATTCTTCGTCGTCTTCGGCATTGATACATCAAACGCCTGTTCTTCACCGCCGGAGCGATAAGTTCCTTCCACTTTTACAATAGATGTTCCTACGGAAATATTAACATCGCCAAACGTCATTTTTTCCGCCTGCGATACGAACTCATTGTAACTGAATGTACGATGCTTTGTGCCGGTGCTGAAAGATCCCAGCATCAACAAAATCGCAATTACCAGTACATAGGGAAGAAAATTCACATAACGGTTATTTTTCATTCTGTAAACCTCCTTCAGTATAGGATTCGATCATTTTCCTTTTCCTATTCATTTCCCTGATCCGTTTTTCTTCTGCCTGTTACGGATATTATTCATATAACTCGTCTTTTAGTACACCGACATAAGGCAGATTCCGATATTTCTGATCAAAGTCTAAACCATACCCGATCACAAATTCATTCGGTACCGCAAAACCGACATAGTCTGCCGAGATATCGACCACCCGCCGCTGCGGCTTATCCAGCAAGGATACGATCTTTACTTCCTTTGCGCCTTTATTTAACAGCATACGCTTTACTTCCGCAAGCGTTCTGCCCGTATCGACGATATCTTCCACTAACAGGATCGAGACTCCGTTGATCGAACTGTCCAAATCCTTGATTACCCGAATATTGCCTACGGACTGCGTTCCTTCATAACTGGAAACATCCATGAAATCAAACATGATATCCATGTCGATATGCTTGATCAGCTCCGCTAAGAAAGGCACGCTTCCTTTTAACAGCCCCACCAGCAAAGGCGCTTCCTGTTTCGCCTCATAATCTGCCGTGATCTGGCGTCCCAGTTCTTCGCACCTTTTGACGATTTCTTCCTCCGAAATCAGAATCTTTTTTACATCCTTATGCATCCCAATGCCCTCCAACAAGTATCTTCTCTATTTTATCACAAAGATATAGGAATTGTTAGTAAAATGTGCGATATCACATCCAATTCCCACAACAAAAATCACATTTCCCGCCGCATTTTCCACAACCGGCCATAATTGACGCTGCCGATAAGGAATTTTACGGTCAATAAACCATCTCGCCACCTTTTTGGTGCCGAAGCGCAAACGGATAAAATCACCGGCGCGTGCGTTCCTGATCGTGATCGGAAAGTCTTCCTTGGCAAGTGCCAGCCGTTCGATCGTTTCCCCTTCCTCACGAATCGCAAAATACGGTGTCTCTTCATAACAGATCGCATCGTATGTATAAGCATAGCCTTTGCAGTTTGTTTCTTCGATCGACAAGATCTCATAATTATGGACAAGTGAATACGTATCATCTAGCTCATATACCCAGTTATGGGTGCTCTGCATGATCATATCGCTGATATTCTGCAGCTCCTTGCCGGAAAGTTTGGCAACATCGATCTTGGTCTTCAAAAACATCCGCAGCACGCCTAAGCGCATCGTTTCGCTCATAGCGCGCAGATCTTTGAGCGATCTTTGCATTTGCCATTTGCTGAAGGCGTCGAACAGGAGCCGTTCTTGCTTTTGTTTTGCCTCATTCAACTCCTCGATTTCCCGGATCATCTGTTTCTTATCCTCTAAGCGCAGCGTATCGACGACCGCATGGCGAATGCGGTTGCGCTCATAATCATCGGAAAAGTTACTTTCGTCATCGTAATAAGGAATCGCATGTTTTTCACAGTATTTCAACAGATCTTTTTTGGTATAGGAAAGCAGCGGCCGCACGACAAGGATATTGTGCAGGATCAGCTCTTCTCGAATACCGTAGTATTGTGGTGTGGCATGACGTTTGCGCTGCATGAGATAGGTTTCGATCACATCGTCCATCTGATGTGCGACCAAAACGCCGCCGCAGGAATAAGTATCTGCCAGCAGACGGTAAAAATCATAGCGGTATGCACGGGCATATGCCTGAAAATTTCCCTGATGATGGGGATCGCAATACGCTACATGACACATGACATCATGCGCCTTACAGAAGTTTACCACACACATCATATCGCGGTTTGCGGTTGCTCGCTTTTGATAATTCACATGGGCGACGATCACATCCAACTGCTTTTCTAAACACATTGCCAAAAGCGCCATCGAATCGGCGCCGCCGGAGACACCGACGACCCATCTGCGATTTTTTAATTCCCGCCAGTTTGCCATATCATCACCTATCCGTTTTCTTGCTTTATTATAACATAAAGGCTTGCTTCTGCACATGAAATCCTTTGGATTGCGAAATATTTTGATATCGGTAAATCGCTCTGTCATCCCATTTTCTTGGCTATGTGCATCATCAGATCTTTTTATGCACATTTGATCAAAGCGAAAGTAAAACAAGAAAAAAGGAAGTCCGGATCGACCAAGATACTTCCTTTTCTGCTTCTGTTACAAACTGCTCGGATGAAATCCATGCCGGATCGACACATCGAAGTTTTTACAGTGCGGCGATCAAACGGCACAAGAACGCATAAGTGCGATCAAACGATGCCAGATCCAGTTTTTCATCCGGCGTGTGTACGTCATATAAATTCGGTCCCATCGTTACGATGTCCAATGCCGGCATTTTTTCCTTGAAGATCCCGCATTCCAAACCACCGTGGATCGCTTCCATCTTTAATGGACTGCCATGCATCTGTGCATAAACTTCCGCCATCGTGTCCCGCAGTGGGCTGACCTCCATATAATCCCATGCCGGATACCAGTTGTCGCCGCTGCCGTTAAAGCCGAATGCCGCGGCAATCGTTAACAGTTCGGACTTCATATCCTTGACATAAGAATCCAAAGCACCGCGCGTACTTGTTTCAATGCGCACCGTATCATCTGCAACAGAGATGATGCCGGTGTTTTCACTGGCTTGTGTTACGCCGATTTTCTCAGAGAACTGCCGCATACCGCAAGGCAATACATATAACAGGCGGATCGCCGCATCGCTGTCGGCTTGTTCCATCACCTTTTCCGCTGTTGCTTCTTTTAATTCCCAAGTAAAACCGGGATCGGTAAATTCCAATTCTTTGCGGATCTTGTTCGCTTCATCTAAAATAACAT
>OEQS01000169.1_pt1 | contig 10732 bp, 8 predicted proteins | sample 1539731 | NCBI WGS metagenome assembly OEQS01 (sample SAMEA3891890, study PRJEB23780) | metagenome | biome: terrestrial biome; feature: animal house; material: Caecal content | place: Italy | collected 2015-05-05 | reverse complement strand
AAACTATATCGTGCGGCGCATCTTAAACAACAATGCCTTTGTCTCAACAAATGAACAGGGACAGGAAATTGTTGTGATGGGGAAGGGCATCGTTTTTCAAAAAAGCTGCGGGGATCGGGTTCCAGACGCCAGAGCGGAGCAGGTGTTCCAACTTTCGCAGGAGAATACCAGCCGGTTTCAGGAGTTGATTGCCCGGATTCCAATGAATTATATGGTTTTGAGCGAAAAAATCATCCAGATGGCGGAAGAAAAGCTGGGCAAGAAACTCGACGAGAGCATCTATATCACGATTACTGATCATATTTATTCCGCTGTTCAGCGGTATCAAAACGGTTTGGTCATTCGCAACACCATGCGCTGGGAAATCCAACGCTACTATCCGGACGAATATGCCGTTGGATTGCAGGCAGCGCAGATCGTAAGAGATGCGCTTTCGGTTTCGTTTGCAGAAGATGAAGCGGCATTCATGGCGCTGCATTTTGTCAATGCGGAAACCGGTATGGAAATCAGTCAGATGTATGAGATCACAGAACTCATCCATGCGATCTGTAATATCGTCCACGACCATTTTAAAATGGAATTTGACGCTTCTTCCATGGCTTATTATCGTTTCTTGACCCATGTGAAGTTTTTTGCTCAGCGGCTGATGCTGGGAACCTATTATGAGGACGACGACAGCGAACTGCTGGATGCAGTCCGCAGTAAATACCCGAAAGCCTATGCATGCACGCGCAAGATTGCCGACTATATCGCGCAAACACGCGGGCAGCATTTGGGTGAAGAGGAAGAATTATACCTGACCGTGCATATTGCGCGGGTGACAAGGCCCTAATTTTTGCAAGAACCCGCATCTCAAGCGCGCGGAGAGGCTGGTTTTGGATAGAAACTATCTTTTTATCTGAAATAAAGAAAGGTTGACAAGAGAAATGGATTGGAAACAAACCGCAAAACAGATCACGGAATGTGTCGGCGGCAAGCAAAATATCCGCGGCGCTACTTATTGCACAACGCGTTTGCGCTTGACATTGGCGGATGAAAATTTGGCCGATGACGAAGCGGTATCGCAAATCCCCGGTGTCATCAGTGTGGTTCGTAGCAGCGGGCAATATCAGATTATCATCGGCAATCGCGTTCCTGTGGTGTTCCGTGCGCTGCAAGAACTGGGCGTACTCGATCAGGTGGCAGCGTCCGTACCGGAAACCAAGAAGAAGCGCATTCCTGCCCGTATGATGGACGCTTTGCTCGGTTCGATGACGCCGGTTATTCCTGCGATCATCGGCTGTGCCATGATGAAGGTACTTCTTGTGCTGCTGCCCATGATCGGCGTGCTGCAAACCGAAAGCATGACCTATCAGGTACTCAATGTCATCGGTGACGGTTCGTTTTACTTCCTGCCGATTCTGGTTGCTGCCTCGGCGGCGCGTTACTTCAATGCGAATCTGTTTTTGAGCATTACCATTGCGGGTATTCTCATTCACCCCTCGCTGCAAGCGCTGTTTGCAACGGGTGAGCCGGTTTCGCTGTTTGCGATTCCGGTTACTGCGGCAAACTACCCGTATTCTATCTTGCCTGCCATTATCATGGCGTGGATTTTGTCCAAGGTGGAAAAAGCGGTTGACCGTGTCACACCGGCAATCACCAAGACTTTCCTTGACCCCATGCTGATTGTGCTGATCTGCGCTCCGATCGCTCTGTGGGTGGTCGGCCCTGCCGGTGCGATTGCGGGCGACGCGCTTTCCGGTGCGCTGGTTTGGATTCAGCAAAACCTTGGCTGGTTGGCTGTTGGCATCATCGGCGGCATCTATCCGGTGCTGGTGCTGTTCGGTATGCACCATGTATTGACCCCGATTGCGATTGCGTCTCTCAGCTCGCTCGGCTATGAGACTATCGTGATGGTGGCTCAGCTTTGCGCAAATCTGGCACAGGGCGGTGCGTCTATGGCGGTTGCGCTGCGTTCGAAGAATAAGAACATGCGTCAGACAGCCGCTGCCGCTGGTTTTTCCGCGCTGGTTGCGGGTATCACGGAGCCTGCCATGTATGGCGTTACTCTGCGTCTCAAGCGTCCATTTATTGCGGTGTTGGCTGCGTCCTTTGCTTCGGGCTGCTTTGCCGGTCTGATGCAACTCAAGAGCTTTTCCACGGCCTGCCCGGGTTTGGTGACCACCATCCAGTACATTGAGGCCGATCGACCGATTTCTATTCTGTACATCGCACTGACTTGCCTGATTGCCGTGGTAGTGTCCTTTGTTCTGACGATGATTCTTGGCTTCCGTGATCCGGAAAGCAAGGCAGCACCCACGGAAAAGACGGATACCGCCGTATCTGCCACTAAGCCTGCGTCTGCAATGACACGCCGCACCGTGGACAGCCCGATGGATGGGAAGTTGGTTCCGCTGAGCGAGGTTTCGGATGAAACGTTTGCGTCCGGTGTGCTGGGGACAGGGGCTGCGATTGTTCCTGCGGACGGCACAGTATACGCGCCTTTTGACGGCACGGTGGAGACACTGATGGATTCCAACCATGCGGTTGGTCTGCGTAGCACGGACGGCATCGAACTGCTCGTCCATATTGGCCGCGATACGGTGTCGCTTGGCGGAAAATACTTCACTGCCCATGTTAAGTTGGGCGATACTGTGAAAAAAGGTCAGAAGTTGCTGTCTTGCGATCTGGATGGATTGCGTGCGGCAGGATATGACGTGACAACGCCTGTGATCGTGACCAATTCGGATGAATATCTGGAAGTCGTTCCAGTGCAGCAGCCGGAGATCAAGCACGGCGCACAGCTGCTCACGATTTTATAAGTTTTTACGAGGAGGATAACCATGCAGGTGCAATTTCCAGATGATTTTCTCTGGGGCGGTGCTACCGCTGCCAATCAGTATGAAGGGGGCTGGGATGAGGACGGGCGCGGCCCGTCGATTGACGATGTGTTCACCGGCGGCGCGGTGAACACGCCGCGGCGCATCACCATTCCGCCGGAAGCGGACGCCTTTTATCCCAACCATGAAGCGACGGATTTTTATCATCACTGGAAAGAGGATATCGCGCTCTTTGCGGAAATGGGCTTTAAGGTATACCGCATGTCGATTTCATGGTCGCGTATTTTCCCGAACGGGGACGACGCCGAGCCGAATGAACGCGGGCTGGCATTTTACGATGCAGTATTTGATGAACTGCGCAAGTACGGGATTGAACCGCTGGTCACCCTGTCCCATTATGAAAACCCGCTGCATTTGACCACCGCTTACGGCGGCTGGAAAAACCGCGCATTGATCGACCATTTCCTACGCTATGCGGAGACGGTGCTGCGGCGCTATCAGGGCAAGGTGCGCCGGTGGCTGACCTTTAACGAGATCAATATGCTGTCCGTCCCGTTTGGTACGTTCATCGCAGGCGGTATGCTGCCGGAAAACTGCACAGCGCAGGATCGCTGGCAGGCGATGCACCATCAGATGGTTGCTTCTGCTCGCGCGGTACGCCTGGCGCATGAGATCGACCCGGAAAACCAGATGGGCTGTATGATCGCCTACATGTGTGTTTATCCGCGCACCTGCTCGCCGGAGGATCAGCTGACACAGCAGTCGGTTGACCGACTGCACAATTTGCTCGCAGGTGACGTGCATGTACGCGGCGTATATCCCGCTTATGCCAAACGACTCATGGAAGAGCAGGAGGTCAAGCTGCAAATTACTGCGCAGGATGAAAAAGACTTGCGGGAGGGTACAGTTGACTTCTATACCTTCAGCTATTATGACTCCCGCTGCGTTGGCACACGGCAGGAGGGCGATCCCTCAACCGGAAACGGTGCGCTTGGCGGGTTGCGCAATCCGTATTTGCAGGTGACCGAGTGGGGATGGCAGATCGACCCGCAGGGTTTGCGCTGGGTGCTCAACCACTTGTATGATCGGTATCAAATTCCGCTCATGGTGGTGGAGAATGGCTTGGGTGCGATGGATGAGGTCGCGCCTGACGGCAGCATTCATGATCCTTATCGCATTGACTATCTGCGGCAGCATATTGAAGCTATGTGGGAAGCGATTGGCGATGGTGTGGATTTGATTGGCTACACACCGTGGGGCTGCATTGATCTGGTATCTGCCAGCACGGGCGAAATGCGTAAGCGATATGGCATGATTTATGTCAACAAGCATGACGATGGCACCGGCGATCTATCGCGTCAGCGTAAGGACTCGTTCTATTGGTATCAGAAAGTGATTGCTTCTAACGGAGCGGATCTGAAGCCTTGATATGAGATGCAAGAAACTTTAATTTGGTCAGCATTGCACTCGAGGATACCTGAAATTCTGTGTTTATTCAAATTTGCGGTCATATAGGAGCGCGGCAATCAATACCACAAAGCATGAGCCGGCATTATGTACCAGCGCGCCGGTGGTTGGTGTCAGCACCTGCATGAGTGAAAGCACGATTGCTACGAAATTGATGCACATGGAAAGCGTGATGCTTGCCTTGATCGTCCGCACGGTGGCATTGGACAGCCGTTTCAGATACGGGATTTTGGAGAGATCATCACCAAGCAGCGCAATATCAGCAGCATCCACCGCAATATCGCTTCCAACGTCCCCCATGGCAACGCTGACGTCGACGGTTTTCAGTGCAGGCGCATCATTGACTCCGTCGCCGATCATACAAACTGTGTGTTTATCCTGTTGAAGCTGTGCGATCTGACGGACTTTCTCGTCAGGCAGCAGTTCGGCATAAACCTGGGTAATCCCAACCTGATTTGCAAAATAGGAAGCTGCGGTTTGATGGTCACCGGTCAGAAGAACCGTGTTGGTTTGCATGCGATGCAGACGCGCTACCATTTCTTTGGCTTCCGGTCGCAGGGTATCCGACAACGCAAGCATACCGATACACGTTTGATATTCTGCGACCAGCACACAGGCTTTTCCTTGTGCGCGCAGTCGCTGCAAAGCAGATTGTATTGGTGGATCGAGCAAAACGTGATGCTCTACGAGAAAGATTTCGCTGCCGCAAAGCAGGTGATGGGTTTCTACCGTTGCACAAATGCCTTTTCCGGACGTCATCGTAAAGTCGGATGATTCCAGAATGGGGACGTTTGCAGATTTGGCGCTGGTGACAATCGCTTTTGCTAAGGGGTGCTCACTTTTGGCTTCCGCAGAGGCCGCCAGAGACAGTAGCTCGGTTTCGCTGAGGGATTCATTCCACGAGAGGATGTCGCATACCGCAAGCGCGCCACAGGTGAGGGTTCCGGTTTTGTCAAAGGCAATCGTATCGACTTTGCCCATTTTTTCGAGTGCTTCACCGGATTTAATGATGACGCCGTGCTTTGTTGCCTGTCCCACTGCCGCCATAATCGCGGTAGGGGTGGCCAGCACCAACGCGCAGGGACAGAACACAACCAGCACCGTCACGGCGGTGACAATGTTTCCCGTTCCGAAAAAGGCTGCAATTGCAATCAGAAGCGCGACGGGAACGAGCCAGCTGGCACATTGGTCAGCAATACGCTGGATGGGGGCTTGTTTGTTTTCGGCTTCTTGCACCATGCGTATCAGGGTTTGCAGCGAGCTGCTTTCCCCGACTTTGGTTGCCGTAATGTCGATCGAGCCAAAGCAGTTGATCGTGCCGCAGAACACCGCATCTCCGACTGTTTTATCGACGGGCAGGGATTCGCCGGTCATGATTGACTGATCGACCGAGGTTTCGCCGCGGATGATTATGCCATCAACGGGAATGGTTTCGCCGGGCAGAATACGCAGAATATCGTGTACTCGGATTTGTTCCGCAGGAATGTGTTCCTCCCGCCCGTTTTGCAGCCGCCTTCCTTGCGTCGGTGCGAGACTGACTAGATTTTTTAGGCCCTTTTGGGCGCGTTTAGTGGTTGCTTCTTCCAAAAGCGCACCAATCGCCATGATTAAAACCACTTCGCCTGCCGCAAATAGATCTCCGATTGCAATTGCGGCAAACATGGCAATACAGATCAGCAGCGCGGAAGAAATCTTGCGGATGCCGGGATTATAAATCACCCGCCAGACGGCCAGATAAAGCAGCGGAATGCCGCTGATGATAATCGTCACCCATGCAGGGTCGAACGGCAGGGGGGCACCAAAACCTGCGTTCCAGCCGAATTCTGTGGATAGGTGCGGCGCCAGATCCAACAACAGGAATATACCGGCGACAATGGTCATCGGAAGCCCTGCCAGAAAATCATTCACCTTTTTTATCATGCTCGTTTCCTCCTGTTCGTATTGCGTTCTGGGCTTGACAGTCCGGCGCGGATTCCGTACAATACATTTTATAACAAACGGTTTGTTCTCTTTTATTATAAACGAGGCAGGAAAGGGATACAACGGACAGGATCGCGGTGCTGTTTGGTATGGAACGTTTTTGCCAAACTGTACGGGAAGGGGCATTGGAATGGATCGACGGCAGCAGAAAACAAGAGCGGCCATTTTTACCGCACTCAGCGGGCTGATGGAGGAAAAGCATTACAGCAAAATCACGGTGCAGGAAATCATAGACACTGCCAATGTGGGAAGAACGACGTTTTATGCGCATTTTGAGACCAAGGATGATTTGCTGAAGGCTTTGTGCGAAGAATTGTTCGGACACATCATCGATAGTGCCATGGATTGCAGTCATACCCATGGGCTGTATTCCGACAGCAGTGCGCCGGAATCGGTGTTCTGCCATCTGTTACAGCATTTGCAGGAAAATGACCGCAATATAATGGGGCTGCTTTCCTGTGAGAGTAGCGAAATCTGCCTGCGGTATTTCAAAAACTGCCTGAATCATCTGATTCAAACGCAGTATGCCGAACAAATTCGCCGCAATAGTGCTCGGATACCGGAGGATTTTCTGATTAACCACATTGCGGGTAGCTTTGTCGAGATGGTGCTGTGGTGGAGCAAGGAAAACGGCAAACATACGCCAGAACAGCTGGATCAATACTTCTGTGCGGTCATAGAGCCGATTATAAGAGGATAAAAGAGAAACTAAAAAGGGTCTGATTTGTGAAAATCAGGTCCTTTTTAAGTGAGAAATATGACGATTTCCCGGTTGCGTCGTGAAAATTATTATATTTTTGTAAAATATCCCCTCGTGTTTTCCCTCCATCTCTTCAAAATCAATTGAAAAGCTATAAAACAAGATTTGTATCTGTCGTTAAGCGTTCTTTTTGAACGTCTTTTTTTATGCCTAAACGGAGGTGACAGTATACTGTAGCACCCTGACCCGATATCGCCACTGCTGCCGATAGCTGCTGCGCGGCCCAGCTTTGCGTTGTTGTCCGCGATACGGTCTGATACAATGGAAAAATGAAAAAGCAAGGCCGCCCCTCCCGTCGGTATTATGGAGTACGGAAGTGAGCACAGGATAAAACCCCTCTATCTGTCAGGGGCAAGGTGCTCTGGTGTATTCGGAGTGCACCGGGATGTCTTGGATTTCAGGAAAGACAGCACCGCGTTCGGCTTCGACAGGGGAAGCGAATCGCCGCGCTGTTTGGTTGCCAGTGGTTTATCGGTTCCAGACTTTTGGTGAACTAAGACAGATGGAAAGCGATGATATAGTACACAATATTCCGAGGTATTTTTAGTGCAAAATAACTAATTTATTGGTAGGGCTGAGGTGGAAAAGTGCAGCAAAAGGGAGAAAAATTCTGCGCAGGGGACATTTGTCCTAAAAATGTATGTAGAAATTTGTAGATCGTATTGATTTTCTGCGTATCTGAGAGACAGAATTCCTGTCTCTGGAAAGAAGGGATATGTATAATAAATATAACGACAATGCTGGTGAAAATACAGGATTTCACTCGCATGGCGATTGATTATGGGTATAGTGCGAAGGGAGGTGCAAAATGAATCAGTCAAATTTTCTTGAAGTTATTTTTGCGCTGGAAGCGGACAGCAAGCTGTATGAGATTTTCAAGAATTGTCCATATGAGATTCTCCGGGAGTTCCACATAAAAAAGTACAACAAAAATGTATTCTTTTTGGAGCAAAACGAGGTTCATAACACATTCTATATGATTGTCAAAGGGTATGTGGATGTATTTGTGATATCCGAACAAGGCAAAAAATATTATCTGAGCACATATGGAAAAGGTCAGTTCATTGGGGAACTGGAAATGTTCGAACAAAAGCCGTATATGTGCCGGATAGAGTCGCGTGGTTCGGTGACGATGCTGGAGATGAGCAGAGAATGTTATCTGCAGCTGCTTTCCCGTGACTGCAATTTTTCACAGTATGTTCTAAAAACGCTGTGCAAGGGTACTTATATTTCAATGCAGAAAATGGGAAACAACACGTTGTACACGCTGAAACAGCGAATTTGTCAATTTTTAATTGAAAATTCGAATGAAGATGGCATGCTTCGCATTCCGCTCAGTGCAGAACTGCTTAGTACACGGATGGCGGTGACAACAAGAAGCGTAAATCGTGTGTTGAAGGAACTGAAGGATAAAAAGATTCTGGAAATGTCCGGAACACATGTCGTGATTCAAGACTATACCCGTTTAGTGAGAGAAAAAGAGGAAAAATAGGAGGATTTTGATATGAGTAACTTACAGCCCCATATTCGCTGCACGACGGAGGACGCTGCACAATATGCGATTTTGCCGGGGGATCCGCAGCGCGTGGAACGAATTAAGGAGTTTCTGACAGACGTTAGAGACATTGCATTTAACCGCGAGCATAAGAGTATTTCCGGATATTACAAGGGTGTAAAGGTGATGGCGCTTTCCACCGGTATGGGTGGCCCTTCTACTGCTATCGCGGTGGAGGAGTTGGCACGGATTGGCGTGAAAGCGATGATTCGCATCGGCAGTTGTGGCGCGTTGCGCGCTGGAATTGCGCTGGGCGATCTGGTCATTGTAAATGGGGCTGTGAGAGATGATGGTGCTTCCAAATCTTATGTCGATGCTATGTTTCCGGCCATTCCGGACACCGAACTGCTGATCCATGTCATGCAGGCAGCAAAAAAGCAAAATTTTCCCTATCATGTAGGAATTGGCCGCAGCCATGATGCGTTGTATCTGGATCCTAAGCAGACATTGGATCAGTTCTGGGGGGAACGCGGTGTGATCGGATCGGATATGGAAACGGCGACCCTCTTTGTGGTTGGCGGCTTGCGTGGTGTCAAAACGGCGTCAATCCTCAATAATGTTGTGGAAGTAGAGGGCAATTTGGAAGAAGAAATCAATCAGTATGTAGATGGTGCATCCGCAGTCGCGGAAGGGGAGCGCCGCGAGATTGTGACTGCATTGGAGGCATTGGTAGCGCTCGACAATGCGCAGGCATCGGGAGGGATTTTGTAATGGCAAGGAATAAAAACTTTAACAGTCCCTGGTCGTTGCAGTTTAATACTGCGGCATTGGTGCTGATTCCAGCTGCGGTTGGTATTAACTATCTGGGGAAGCTATTTGTAGGTATGCTGCATTTGCCCCTTTGGATGGATTCTATCGGCACATGCTTGGCAGGTTGTTTGGCCGGGCCGGTGGTCGGTGCCCTGAGCGGCGCGATCAACAACATCATCTATGGCCTTACAATGTCTCCTATTTCCATGGTCTATGCGTTCTCGCAAGCTGGCATTGGCATTGTGGTGGGTCTGATGGCTTATTACGGAAATATGAAAACAATCAAAAGAGCACTGTTGACCGGCATTCTTGCGGGACTTGCGGCCGTTTGCATTTCTACGCCGCTCAATATTATCTTTTGGGGAGGAACAACGGGAAACGTCTGGGGTGATGCCGTCTATGCGGTGTGCCTGACGAACAATCAGCCGGTTTGGCTGGCATCCATGGTGGACGAGATCATTGTGGATCTTCCGGATAAGATTGTCACTATTCTGGTGGTTATGGGCATGTATAACAATATGCCTAAAAGCTTGCTGTCGCTTTATCAGAGTAATGGCAAGATCGAAAGTCTGGACTAGGAGGAACTACCATGAAAAGTCTGAGTCTTTATCAGGAAAACGGAAGTGCGTTGAACAAACTGCATTCGGATGTCAAGCTGTTGTATGTTATTGCTGCCATCCTTGTCCCTATTCTGATTGGGGGATACATCTCCTATGCCTGCACGATTGTTATCAGCCTGTTTCTGCTGGCGTATGGGCATGTGCTGAGAAAAGCAGTGCCCGTTGTCAGCGTGTCCGGCATTGTGCTGCTGACCATTGTTGTTATTCAGGGCATGTTCTATTCGGCCAATACGGTTGAGGTGTTTCGCATCGGTCCTGCGGTTTTTTATCAGGAAGGTTTGCTGTATAGTTTGGGCATTGTACTGAATGTGTTTAATATCCTGCTGGCAATTTGCATACTGATTTTCACAACCAAGCCGTCGGATATGATCGAGAGCTTTATTGAACGCGGTTTTTCGCCGCAGATTGGGTATGTATTTATTTCCATCTTTCAAATTATCCCGCAGATGACAGCCACCATGGGAACCATTACCGATGCGCAGAGAAGTCGCGGCATGGAGGTGGAGGGCAGCCTGATGGTGCGCATCAAGGCGTTCCTGCCGCTGATTTCTCCGGTGGTCATGAGTTCCCTTGCGGATACCAAGGAACGTGCAGTGGCGTTGGAAGTGCGCGGCTTTAATTCCAAAAATAAAAAGGTATTTTTGTATGAACGTAAAAAAACTGCCTGTGATAAGACCATGCAGGCGGTGCTGATTTTGGCGATTGTGGCGACTGTGATTTGGAGGGGCGTAACATGGCTAGGCTTGAAATAACCAATTTGAAATACCGGTATCCGTATACT
>OEQS01000168.1_pt1 | contig 10742 bp, 9 predicted proteins | sample 1539731 | NCBI WGS metagenome assembly OEQS01 (sample SAMEA3891890, study PRJEB23780) | metagenome | biome: terrestrial biome; feature: animal house; material: Caecal content | place: Italy | collected 2015-05-05 | reverse complement strand
GTGTTCATCATATTCACCTTTTCACTAATAATTCGCCCTTACTCTTGCCCTTTGCGGGACTCACTTGCGGGTCTTTCATCTTCACATTTTACGGTGAATCTTCGCTAATATGCTTGTTAGCGTATTAGCTTACACACATTATAGCCGGCACGATCCGTTTTGTCAAGGGTATGGCGGTGAAAAAATTCATTATTTCTACGGATTAATCTAACTGACAGGCGCCGGACTGATATCGTCACTGTTTTTTGACACAAGGCGTCTCCACAGTATTTTTCGTTGCGGAGGATGCCAAGGACGCTGCCGGAACTCCAAGACGATAGACCTTTGACGGTAGGTATGCCGCTCTTTGTAAGGAAATCTGCGATCTGGGGGGATGAGTAGCCCTCCAGATAAAGACTGTATATGGTTCGCACCACATCCGCTTCGTCCTCATCGATCTCCCAGGCACGCCCCTTATAGCCGAGGAGCGCCCAATTGGGATAGACGCCCAAGCCCTGCGCCCTGCGTCTCTTAAAAGACCACTTTAGGGGCAGGGAATATGCCGCCGACATTATGAAAAAGAGCAAAAAGGTCTATCGTGAGCTTGTCGAGAAAGCAGACGACATCGGTGACGATAACCCTATGGCATACAACGAGTTGTTCGCCCTTGCCTTCGTTGCGCCCTATGTGGCAAGCGAAAAGAAAATTCCACCAACGGCCGTGCAGGAAATGATGCGCCGCTCACTCTATCATATCAAGTGGTATTTTGCAAAGACCGACTTGAATACCGACAAGGGCAAGGCGGAGAACAAAAAGAGCGTTGTCAAATACGCCAAATGGTACACGCCCGAAAAGGAAGCGAAATACCCGACCTCCTTCAAGGTGGATTTTGTCGGGCAGCCGTATGAGGGTGCCTGTTACTACCGCATTACCCGCTGCCCGATTTGCATTTACACGGAGAAACTCGGTGTTTCCGAACTCATGCCGTTGTTCTGCGAACTTGATGAAGTGATGATCACGCTTCAGCACGGCGTGCTGCACAGAAAACAGACGCTGGCGAATGGCGGAGAGTATTGCGACTACTTTATTACCGGAAACAGAGAATAAACGGAGAAGCTCGTATCGGTCAATAGCTGATACGAGCTTCTTTTCATATTTTTTAGATTGTGTTTCTTCAGACCTTCCACCCGGCGGCCTGCTGCCGCTCCACCACGAAGCGGCGGTAGAGCCCGTCAACAGCAACCAGCTCGTCATGGGTGCCCTGCTGAACGATCTCGCCGTGATCGACCACAAAAATTTGGTCGGCATGGCGCACGGTTTTCAGCCGGTGGGCGATCATGATGACCGTCTTATCATGGGTCAATTCCGCAACGGCCTCCATCAGCTCCTTTTCATTTTCGGGGTCGACATTGGCGGTGGCTTCGTCCAGAATGATGATGGGTGCGTCCTTCATGATGGCGCGCGCAATGGAAATTCGCTGACGTTCGCCGCCCGAAAGCGTAGCACCGCCTTCGCCGATGACGGTGTCAAAGCCGTTCGGCAATGCCATGATAAAGTCGTAGCAGCGGGCTTTTTTCGCGGCGGCCTGCACCTCCTCCATGGAGGCGTCGGGCTTGCCAAAGCGGATATTGTTGGCGATGGTGTCGGAGAACAGATAGACCCGCTGAAACACAAAGGAGAAATTGCGGATGAGGCTGTCGTAGCTGTACTCCCGCACATCCCGTCCGCCGAGGCGCACGCTGCCGCCCTGCACGTCCCAGAACCGCGCCATGAGATTGCACAGCGTGGTCTTGCCACTTCCGGACGGACCGACGATGGCCACGGTGGTTTTCTCCGGGATGGTCAGGGACACATCGTGCAGGATGGGCTTGCTGTCATAGGAGAAATCCACATGGGACAGGGTGATGTCCTCCCGTTCCGGCGAAAGCTCCTCCCCGTCAATGTCCATGGGTTCTACGCGCAGAATTGCGCTTGCCTTATCTACGCCGATGTCGATGGAGCGGAACAAAGCCGAAAAGCTTCCGGCGCTGTCCAGCTGCTCAAAGAGGATGAACGAGCAGATCAGCATCAAAAGGCAGTTTGTCAGCTCCATGGTGCCGCTGAAGTAAAAGACGATAGCGGCCGCGCAGACGGCAACGCCGGTGAGCTTGTTGACAACAAACTGCGCCAGCATATAAAGCACCGACGGGATCTCCATAGCAAAGGACGCCCTGCGGGCTTCCTCCACAGCGCCGTGTACCTGCGTGGCAGAGTCGTGGGTCAGGTCGAAATTCTTGACCTCGGCGATGCCCTGCACATATTCCAGCACCTTGGACACAAGGCGCTCATCGGCATTGAACTTCCGCTGGGAAAGGGTCTGCTCCGCCCGCTGCATGGCGGCGTTGACGGCAAAGAACAGCACCAGTCCCGTCAGTGTGATCAGCCCCATGCGCCAGTCAAAGAGGAACATCATCGCTGCGATGATGCCGGAGGTCAGAAAGCCGCGGGTCGTGACCATGACGACGCGGGTAGCCACATTCGCCATGTTTTCCATGGTGTTGGTGGTGACGGACGTGACCTCGCCGAGGCTGTTGTCATTGAACCAGCCCATAGGCAGGTAGCGCAGGTGCTCGGCGATCTCGATGCGTTTGTTGGCGCAGGCGCGGTAGCCCGCACGGGTCTGGAGCATGGTAGCCTTCATGTTGATGGCAATCGTAATGATCAATGAGATCACGATAATGCCGAGGCTCGTCCATAAAGTTGCCATAGTGACGTTCCTTTCCAGCAGCGCCTGAATGACGATGGCGGCTGCCGGAATACGCATGGCAGAGCAAATGGCGCTGACCACGCCCAGCCAGATAGATGTTATAAACAGCCTGCGGTTGTCCACCCCGCAGAAGGCAAAAAATTTTTTCAGTGTCTTGAGCATTACGCCACCTCCCCGTCGTCTTTGACGCTGATGTGGGCCTCCCACATGGTTTGATAAAGGGGGCAGGACGCAAGAAGCTCCGCCTGCGTGCCGGTCGCTTCGATCTTGCCTTGATTGACAACAATGATCTGATCGGCGTCCGCAATGGTGGACAGCCGGTGGGCAATGACCAGCAGCGTCTTGCCCCGCACCAGCCTTGCCAGTGCCGACTGGATGACCGCCTCATTTTCCGGGTCAGTGTAGGAAGTAGCCTCGTCCAGAATGACGATGGGTGCGTCCTTCAGCATGGCCCGGGCAATGGAGATGCGCTGCTTTTCCCCACCAGAGAGTGAACCGCCTCCCTCACCCAAGACTGTATCATATCCATCCGGCAGTGCCATGATAAAGTCGTGGCAGCAGGCGGCCCTAGCGGCGGCCACCACCTGCTCGTGGGTGGCATCCGGGCGGCCAAACTTGATGTTGTTCTCCACTGTGTCGTTGAAGAGGTACACCGACTGGAACACCATGGAGATATTCTTCATCAGGCTGTCCAGCTTGTACTCCCGCACATCGTAGCCTCCCACAGTGATTTTACCGCTCTGCACATCCCAGAACCGGGCGATCAGGTTGCAGAGGGTGGTCTTGCCGCCGCCGGAGGGTCCCACCACGGCGGTGATGCTACCAGAGGGAACGGTCAAGCTCACGTGGTCCAGGATCGTCCGGTCCCCATAGGCGAAGGACACATCCTGAAATTCCACGGAGGTGTCCGCCGGCGTCAGCTCCGCCCCGTCGATGTCCATGACCGGGGTGTCGTCAATGGAGTTGGCCTTGTCCATGGAGGCCCCCAGCATCTGCAGATTGTCCGCCATATTGCCGGCGCTCTCCAGCTCCGCATAGAGCATGAACGAAGCCACCAGCATCAAGAGGCACCGGGCCAAGGACAACGTGCCGCCGGAGTAGAAGGCCAGGGCACACACAGCGATGGCCACGGAGAACACCCGCACCACCACCTGACGGAGCCCCATCCAGGGGACTACCGACTTTTCCAGCGACAGGGCCTTGTCACAGCTCTCGTCCACAGTCCTCTGTACCGCCTGGCCGCTGTCCTTGTCCAGGCCATAGGACTTTACCACGCTCATACCCTGGATGTACTCCAGCACCGCCTCCACCAAGTTCATCTGGGCGTGCTGCCGGGCAGGGCCGGTTTTCAGCATGGCTCGCTGGGAGAGCTCCGTCACTCCCAGATAGGCCAGGATACCCGCGATGGCCAGCAGGCCCAGCCGCCAGTCCGCCACCGTGAGCCCCAGGCACAGGCCCAAGGTGTTAAGGAACCCGCCGATAACGCTCACCAGGCACCGGGCGGCATTGTTTTCCACATCGGACAGGGTCGTGGTGACCACGGCGGTGATGTTCCCCAGGGAGTTGTCGTTGAAATAGCCCATGGGGATATATCGCAGCCGGTCTCCGATGTGAATTCGTTTCTCCGCCACCATGAAGTAGCCTGTCTCCGTTTCTGCATTGGTGGACCAGTAGGAACATGCCGCCCGGCCTACCACAGATACCACCATCACACCAATGACCGGCCAAATGCGCAGGTCCGCCCCGCCCACCAGAATATCCAAGGTGAGCATCAGGGCGGCAAACTGGAGGGCGGCGAACACCGCTCCCAGGAAGGCTACCGCCATGGACTTTTTCAAGAGCCCCCGCCGGGTCCCCGCAAAGTCGGAGATCTTCTTCAGAACACTGAACACGGCTCATTCCTCCTTCCCGTCCCGGGTACCCAGATAGGTGTTCCACATCTGGGCATACAGTGGGCACTGTTTCAGCAACTCCTCCTGCCGCCCCTGACCGGCGATCCGGCCCTCGTTAATGACTACGATGTTGTCCGCGTCGGCCACTGTTCCCAGCCGGTGGGCGATGACGATCAGGGTCTTGCCCCGGGTCAGGTTGGAGATGGCCCGCTGGATTACCGCCTCGTTCTCGGGGTCAATACTTGCGGTGGCTTCATCCAGGATCACGATGGGGGCGTCCTTCAGAATGGCCCGGGCAATGGAGATCCGCTGCTTCTCCCCGCCGGACAGGTGCCCGCCGCCACCGCCGCAGATCGTGTCGTACCCATGATCCAGCGCCCGGATGAACTCGTCGCACCCAGCGGCTTTTGCTACCCGCTCCATTTCCTCGTCGCTGGCATCCAGACGGCCCATGCGGATGTTTTCCCGAACCGTGCGGTCAAAGAGGTAGTTGTCCTGGGACACGTAGGCGATCTGCCGGTTCAACTGCTCCAGGGGAATGTCTTTCAAATCGGCCCCGCCCAGGGTGATACTGCCGCCGGACACGTCCCAGAACCCGGCAATCAGTTTGGCGATGGTGCTCTTGCCGGAGCCGGAGGGACCCACCAAGGCGGTGACGGTGCCCGGCGCGATGTCCAGGGAGATGTCATGGAGCACCTCACCGTCCTCCGCCTTGTAGGTGAAAGAGACGTGGTCCAGATGGATAGCCATACCGCTGAGGGCAGCCTCCCGCTCCGGCCGCTGGAGTTCCGGGGCATCCAGGATGGCGGAGATCTCCCCCACATTGGTGCCCACCACCGCCAGTTCATCCACAAAGGTCATGGCGGAGATCAGCGGCCCTGTGAGACCCAGGGACAGCACTACAATAGTGAGGAAGGTGGCGGCGGACAGGCTGCCACCGGACCACAGCAGCAGTCCCACCGGCAACACCGGCAGCAGCACCGAGGGGATCACCGTCTGCATGACGGCCATGAACTTCTGGTTTTCCGCCATCCAGTCCACATAGTATTGGGCGTTCTCCGTTACCGCATCGGAGTATCGCTTATAGGAACCGGCGGACTGGCTGAAGGCCTTCACCACCTGGATGCCGCCCACATACTCCACAATGGCGTTTGCCATGCGACGGCCCACCTCCACCGCCCCCTGCCAGCGGGGCCCGTAGTTCTTGGCACTCTGCATGGATACCAGCATACCCACTACCGTAGTCACCAGCGATGCAAGCCCCATCCGCCAATCCAGCACAAAAATATAGACCGCGATAGCAAGCGGTACCAACAGGTTGGAGGTCATCTCCGGCAGCAGGTGGGCTAGAGTGGGTTCCATGCCCTCCACACGGTCTACGATGGTGGTCTTGTACTGGCCGGATGGGGTATCCAAAATGGTGCCCATGGGCACCCGGCTTAGTTTCGCCAGCAGTTCCCTGCGGACCTTCCGCAGAATATGATAAGTTGCGGTATGGGACAGCGCCGTGGACCAAGTGGAGAACAGGGCTTTCCCCAGATACCCCACCAGCGCGCCCGCGCACCAGGGCAGGCACTCCACCAAGCCTCCGCCGGAGAGAAGCCGTGCGATCATAGCCGCCACACAGAAATAGGGCACCATCCCGCAGGCCACCCCCAGCAGCGCCAAGGCCACCGACGTGTAAAACCCGCCGTGCTCACCGTCCGCCCAGCCCCATAGTACGGCAAAGGGGGAGGGCGCTTTCTTAGATTCCATATCAGCATCCCCTTTAGTTAGTATTTGCTAACTTTTATGATAAAAACTGGGGGAACTCAGGTGTCTGAGATCCCCAGCAGTTTGAACCAACCGGCAGAATAGAAGTCCCGGAGGCTTGCCATATAGCGAAGTGCCTTCTCCCGGGGCATGTCGTGGCGCACCGTCTCAAAGATGCCGTTGAACAGGGCGCTGGACATGATGTGGATGAGTTCGTCGTCGATTTGAGGCAGCGAGTAGCCGGCCTCTGCCATCTTTTCAATGAGGGCCCGGCCGGCGTTATCCTCGATTTCCGCCAGAGTATCCAGATAGTGCTCATACTTAGTGCCCCCGGCGCAGCAGGCGATCAGTTTGAAGGCGTCGAAGTGGTCGTAGATGAAGTCCAGCATCCACCCGGCCTCTTCGTCAGGCACTTCGGGGAGGTTTCGTACCTGCTCCTCCACGCTCTGCTGAGCAAAGGTCTGCTGTACCGCCCGGTAGCGATCCGCCAGCTCTTGGGCCGGCTGGGCGACCAAAGCGTCAAACAGCGCCTCTTTGTCCGCATAATAGCGGTAGATAGCCCCGGTAGTTACTCCCAGTGAAGCGGCTATATGCCGCAATGAAGCATCCCGGTAGCCTAACGCGAGGAACTCTTTTCTGCCGGTCTCCAGTATGTCTGCACAGAGCTTTTCATTCAGAACGCGCATCGGCTTCTCCTTAAAATAACGTCGTTATTAAATAACGATGTTATTTTAATCTGCTGAACACTATTTGTCAAGCCTTCTCCGGGAAAATTTACGGCGTTGCTCATGATGTCATTCCTCCGACAGCCAGGAAACGGCTCGGGCGCCGCTCTCCCGCAGGAACTCCCCGTCGTGGGTGATGACCAGCACGCACAGGCCCCGCTCCGCCAGCTCCCGGAGCAGGCGGCTCACCTCCAGCATGTGGGCGTGGTCCAGCCCGCTGGTGGGTTCGTCGAAAATCAGCAGTTCTTTCCCGCTGAGGCAGCCATCCACGATGGCAAGCCGCTGCTTCTGCCCGCCGGAAAGGGCCAGGGGGTGTGCCTGGGCGTACTGGGCCAGATTCATCCGCTCCAGCGCGGCCAGGGCCTCCTGCTCTGTGGCTGTGCCGCCCAGCCTCGCTTCCGCCAGCACGCTGTCCCCAAAAAGCTGGAGGTTCACATCCTGCATGATGAGGAAAGCCTTTCGCCGTCTTTCTTTTCGGCCCAAGGGGCTTCCGTCCCACAGGATCGTCCCGGCCTGCTCCTTCATCAAACCGCACAAGCACCGGGCCAAAGTGGTCTTGCCCGCCCCGTTGTGACCGGTAATGGCTGTGATCTGCCCCCGGGGTGCGGTAAAGGACACATCCTGCCAGACTGCTCTGCCGCCGTAGGAAGCCCGAAGGCCTCGTACCGTCAGACCGCCCGTTTCCGCTGTTGGGTGCGGCTCCGGCAGCGGCACCTCCGTCAAACTCCGCAGACCCATGGAGCGCCGTTTCTCTTCCGGCAAAGCCAGGAACTCCGCCCCGGTGTAGATCCGCTCCAGCTGCCCTTCCCGCAGATAGAACACCCGGTCTGCGAGGTCGGCGGCGTACCACAGGCGGTGCTCCGCCACCAGGACGGTTTTTCCCGCTGCTTTCAGCCGCCTTAGAATGTCCCGCAGCTGATGGATGCCTTCTCCGTCCAAATTGGAGGAGGGCTCATCCAACACAAACACCTCCGGCCCCATGGCCCACGCGCTGGCACAGGCGATGCGCTGCTTCTCCCCGCCGGACAGAGCAAAGATATTTCGATCCAGGAGCGGACCCACGCCGCAGACCTGAGCGGCGGAATCCAGGGCCAGGGACATTTCCTCCTGAGAGGCGCCCCGGCTCTCCAGGCCAAAGAGCACCTCACCGGTGGTGTCCAGATTGAAGAACTGAGACTTGGGGTTCTGAAACACGGAGCCCACGGTCTGGGCCAGCTCCCACAGGGGCGCCCCGGCCACATCCCGGCCGCCCACTGTGACGGCGCCTTCCAAAGTCCCGCCTCCGCTATGCTGGAGCAGCCCGTTGATGAGCTTGATGATCGTGGTCTTGCCGCACCCGCTCTCGCCGGTGAAAAGGATCAGTTCTCCCGGTTCCACCGTAAAAGAACAGTCCCGAAGGCTGGGCACCGTCTGCCCCTCATAGGTGTACGTCACATGGTCGAAGGTGATCACGGGAGCACCCCCTTGCAGCAGATCCCACCCAAGCACAGGGCCAGGAACAGCAGGACAACGGTCACATCCTGAATGTGGAATCCGATGGGCCGCCAGGAGGACATTTTCCCCGGGTGCTCAATGCCCCGGGCGGTGGCAGACTCGCTGAGTTCCTCCGCTGTCTGGGCCGCCCCCATGAGCATGGGGACATAGACACACTCCAATTTTTCCTCCAGGCCGTGGATCTGGCGCAGGGCCATGGCGTCCCGGATATGCCGGAAGTCCTGGCGGAGCGCCGGCAGAAAACGGAGGGTCACCGCCAGAGTGATGGAAAAGCTCCGGGGCGCCCCCAACCGCTCCAGAGCGGCCATGAACTGGCTGACGCTGGTAGTGGCAATGATGTAAGCCCCGCCGGCAATGCAGGGAAAGACCAGAATGAAATAGGTCACTGTGGCAAAGACCGTGGCAAGGGAGCCGGGCAGCAGCGGCAACAGCCAGAACTGCACTGCCACGATGACCAGGTAGACAAGCAGCAGGCCCGCCAGCGTCTTTCCCTTCCGCTCCAGCAGGAATAGGCAGAAATAGGCCAGCATCACGGCGATGCGGAACACCGCCGGAGCCCAGGTGAACACCACCACATTGGCCAGCAGCCAAATCAGGATTTTGGTCCGTGGGTCCAGAAAGGAACCGCGGGCAGCCCGCGTCCTCATTGTGCCAGCCCGGCCTTGACGAAGTGCTTGCGCATGAGCTTCATGCCCAGCAGGGCGCCCAGGATGGAGCCTGCCAGGATACTCAGCACGATAATTCCGAACACCGGCCAGGTCAGCAGGCCCTCCATGGTGGCCATGTAGCCGGCATCCATCATCTGGGCGGCATACTCCAGATAGCTCTCTTTGGTGAACCACAGGGGCAGGAAGTCCCCGATGAATCCAAGATTGAAGCAGAAGAAGCCCAGCACCAGCCAGCTCTTCTGCCTGAACTGCCCGGCCCGCAGGCACAGCTCACACAAAAGTCCGCCCACCAGCCCGGTGATGGGGAACATCCATGTGGCGGCTACCAGCACCACGCCGGTAACAAGGCTGGTGAGCAGAAAGGGACCGTTCTTTCGCACTTTGGCAACCATCAGCATGAACACCGGCCCAATCAGGATGGCATCAATAAAGTGGGTGGCAAACCACACATAGGGACTGACGCCGCCCACCAGCATAAAAACAAAGCGGATGGCGATGCACACCGCTCCCAGCGCGCCGGCGGTGATGGCGTCCTTTGCGGTCAGTTTCCGTTTTCCCTGTTCCAATGATTGAGACATGTTTCTGTTCCTCCTGTTCCTAATCGTTAGTTATTGCTAACCACAGAACAGAATAGCACATCTCTCTGCCTGTCACCAACTCCATTCCAGCGTTTTGGCTCCAAACAGCATTTGATTTTCCTTGTCCCATTGACGGCCTGCTCCCGGTTCGATACAATCAGAGCAAGAGAACACAACGGAGGAAACATCTATGTCCAACCTGTCACAGCTCTTTGATGCCGGACGTTTCCCCGGCGGCGTGGAGGTCCGTCCCGACGGGAAAGCCGCCGTGATGACGCTCCGCGGACCAGAAAACGGCAGTCTGCGGCTGTTCTCCCTTTGGGAGGGTGTGATCCTCTCCTTCAACCGGATTGATACCCAGGTCTGGCCTCTGGCGCAGGCCGAGGCAAACAATATCCTCCTTTTGAATTTCTGTCAGAAGGGCCGCTGTGAGGTGGCGCTGGATGACGGCCAGTTCGCCTTTCTCTCCCAGGGGTATATGGCTGTGGGGACACAGCAGGCCCAGGAGGAATATTGCTATCCCGGAAGTCTCTATGAGGGGATCGAGCTGTTTCTTGATCTGGATGCGCTGTCCCGGCGGCCCTATCCGCTCTTTCAGGAGAGTGAGGTCAGCCCGGAGGAGATCATGGAGCATCTGCACACCCACCGCCGCTTGTATCTGGCCTCTACTCCGCCCACCGTTCAGACGGCGCTGGATGAACTGTGGCAGCTGCGGGATTCCCAGGAACTGGGTCTGATCAAGCTGCTCTCCGCCCGGCTGCTCTGGGAAGTGAAGCGCCAGCCTGTGGAGGCCAGTCCGTCGATCCGCTACTTCACCCGCTCCCAGGTGGCCATTGCCAGGGGGACCCGGGAGATCCTGTGCGCCGATTTGAGCCAGAACCACACGGCGCGGGAGTTGGCCGAGCGGT
>OEQS01000162.1_pt1 | contig 10869 bp, 11 predicted proteins | sample 1539731 | NCBI WGS metagenome assembly OEQS01 (sample SAMEA3891890, study PRJEB23780) | metagenome | biome: terrestrial biome; feature: animal house; material: Caecal content | place: Italy | collected 2015-05-05 | reverse complement strand
GGATGATCTTTTCTCCCATATGCTCATAAGCAAACCGGAGTACATCCTGTTTCGTCCAGGGACCCAGCGGCTGGCTTTTGATCATCCTGCCGTCATATACATTGCAGCCGGTCTTCGCATACTGATGCGCCCGGCGGAAGGATTCATCCTGTGTTACTCCCACAAAAGGCTGTCTGCCAGTCTTTTTCACATACTGATTAAAGGGTTTCTCCTTCATGATCAGACAGCACTTTTCTGAAATATCATAGGGACCGTAAATGTATTTCTGCCACTTCTTTGACAGCATACCGAATTTTCCTCTCTCGTCACCGTTCAGCAGGTAATTCCGATAACGGGGCGATAGCTTCCCATGCCGGAGTTTCCGGATCTTGCTTGCATTTTCTTTGCTGATGAGCGGATACCCTTCCTTCAGGATCACCTGCCGGAAATTCATGGCAGGCCGGATCTCCTCATAGGCGCCATAGGCTTGAAAAGAACGGGCAAACTGGATGATTTCGGGGAACTCCAATCCGGTATTGCAGAAAACGGCAGGGATTTCACTTCCCAGCGTCATCCTGACCAGCGCCAGCAGCACGGTGGAATCCAGGCCACCGCTGAAGCTGACATAGACCTGTCCATCCCAGTAATCATACCATTCCATGATCCGCCGTTTGGCCAACATCAGTTTCCCCTCATAGGGAAGATATTTCCGCTGTATATAATATCCTTTGTTTAACTTTAAATCTTTTTCCTGTATATACATTTTTTTCTCCTTTACGCTGCATTTTTTCATTTAATTTCCGGTAAAATGGGGCAGAGTAACTCCTCATACCGTTTATATCCGTGTATGTTAAGCGGTCCCTGCAAAGAAGTAATGATTGTCTGGAGTGCTTGTATCAACTCCTCCTCACTCCTGTCATCTTCTTTCCCTTCAATTTTCTCCCGTTCTTTCTCATATTCAGCTTCCAACATGATCTTTTCCTCCATAAAAATGACCGGCATGGTGTGTTCCTTTCCCATACCGGCGCAGCCTTCGGTTACGTTTCTTTGCTTCAATTTTCTATTTCCTCTACAAGTTTCCCATGGACAATATACCGATAATCCCGTCTGGAGCTGACACAGGTGGAAAGTGTCACCACCCGGTCTGTTTCCCCGACTTCCACGCCGGTATCATATCCTGCATAGGAACGGATCCTCTCTAAGAAGTTCTGAAAGTCTGTCTCTTCCAGAAACGCATAGGTGTAAGCCTCGCTCCCCACATACCCGGCATAACAGGAGAAGATCTGATATTTCAGCACCTTCCCCGGCACATACAGGTAAAAGTAAGGAGAAGCCTCCCACAGAGCCTGATCCTGATAATGGGATAGGGTTCCAAACATACTGCCGTTTTTCATATTGTGGCCGTATACAATGGTGTTCGGATCTGTGAAATCCTGCTGGTTATGCCAGTCCGCAAAGATACTGCCGCTGCTGTTGTACTCCCCGGTAAACAGATGATGTAGATAATAAGCATTATCGGTTCCCTGTACCACCGGATAACTAATGGAAAGGCCGGGAATATCAATCCAGGCGATCACGTCCGGGTTCACAGCCTGCAGTCCTTCAAAGTCAATCTTCAAATATCCGTCCGGTTCTGCATCTGGTTCGCCCCCGTCTGGTTTTGGTGTGTCCTCCGGCTTCTCCACAAATGAAGCAAGCTCTTCGTAGGTATCCTCGCCCTCCTGGTATTCACCATAGATTCCTCTTAGTTTCCATGCGGAAAAAGCAAGAGCGCCGATGGCAAGCAGGATCCCTGCCAGAAACAGCAGCTTTTCTCCCTTTTTCATATGTCCACTCCCTTCTGTTTCTGCAAAGGGGCTGTCTGTGCAGCCCGCTTTGCGTAATAATAATCATCAATGCCTTTGAGTTTTCCATTCCAGTTTCCATCCGCATCCTGGTCCCAGACCATACGGCTGACCGGCAGGGACAGCTCCTGGCAGATCCCATAGACTTTTCCACAGGCGTTCTGGATGATCCGGCGCTTTTCCACCTTGTACGGACAGTTTTCCGGCGTACCCTTTTCACTGCAGACCGAACATTTATGATAATGCTTATCACAGTCGGTTTTCAGCTTCTTGTCCATGTCAAACGCCTCAAAGAGAAATTTCATTTTTCTTTGCTGAAATTCCTCCAACACCGGGCGCAGGCTCCGGTACATATTCACACCTGCCAGGCAGATAAATGTATGCCCAGACAGATAATGAGCAATCGAGCCTTTCAGCCCGCCCTCTGTCAGATAGACGTTTTCCGCATCCAGATCTCCGATCACATGAACCGGGCTTCCGGAGGAAACACCGTGTGGATAGCCAGCACTGGAAAACCAGAGATATTTGTTGTTATCCCTGGGATGGTCCAGACGAATCTGACACGCCTGGATCTTTCCGTCCATGGACTCCACAGGAACCAGGAAGCCGGAGTTCTTCGTCTTGAAATTCAGCGTCCAGCGTTCTTCCGGATCCCGGTAAAATCCCGGCACACCTTCCAGCACGCAGCCGCTCTCCTGAAGTGTCTCTGCAATCTTATGCAGCCCGTACATCGGAACACTCCGGTAGCGCCGCTCTTTTATCTGTTCGATTGTAAGGCCCCGGGATCTCAGGTTTTCTCTATGTACACTGTAAAGGGGAAGCCGATCCAGTAATTCCGTATAGGTACGGTGGCGTTCATCCAGCGGCGCCAGCTTTGACTGCACGGGTTCTTCCTTTTCTTCCTGTACCCTTGTCTGACGCACCTGTCGGTATTCTCCCCGGTTGAGGGCTTCCCGGATCTCACGGTTTGCTTCAGAAAGCGTCAAATTATGCAGTTCGCCATAGAGACTTAGCATCCCGCCAGATTTATCACAGCGGTTGCACCGGAATACATTCTTTGCCGGGTTAATGTTAAACCGTCCTTTGGTATCGCCGCAGAAGGGACAGTCATAGTAATTTCCCCGTCGCTTATGGAGCCTCAGAAGATTGACCACATCTAAAATGTCATAATCAAAATCCGGTCCGTCATACATCCATGCCCGTCCTCCTTTCTCCCGCACCCCTTACAGACTGCGGGCAATGTGTACTTCTTTATCCCGCAAGCGGCAGTGCCTGGCTCAAAAGAACCCTGGCTGCCGCCGGGATCAGATTGTTATGCCCCCGGTAGCTGGAAGCGAAATAATCCAGGCTGGAAGGGCTTTCCACCGCCACTTCACCCATAGATTTCCCGCCGAATTTCCCTTTTCCGCCGATGACCACGGCTTTCGCCTGTTCATAGGTCATGCGCTTCACCAGCTCCTCCACAGGAAGGTTTCCATCCAGAGGAGTGTTCTTCACAGGTGCAGGCTGTCGCATCGGCTGTACAGACGCTCCCATCATATTTCCCTGCGCCTGTGCCTGATGATAAAATTGGTTCATCATGCTCTGGCTGGGGCTGGATTCTGCCGTACTTCCCGGATACACCATATTTCCTGCAGGCGTATTCCCTGCATAGTGATTCTGGCTATTGTAGCCAGGCTGTCCGGTAGAAACCGGCTCTCCTCCATAGGGAGAGATCCCTGCTTCCGGATACTGCATTGGTACGGGGATCCCCGCATCCACCTGCGCCGGATCGTTGCTTTCTCCTACGTCCGCAAACTGGACGCCATAACCCGCATCAGAGAGCGCACGTCCCACGGCGGCAGTCTCTGCCATCTCCAGGAACTTGTCTCCAAACTTTGGATCCTCTGAGCGGAATTTCATAGAAAAAGCATTGGCAATGTAATTCTCCGGTGCGTCCGTGTAGTTCAGGTAGATTTTTGCCTCCGCCAGCGCCACGTTCTCATTAAACCAGACAATATGACTGGAGATCCGCCCCAAAGGATTCGCCAGACGGAACCAGAGTTTCCGGTATTTCACATCCAGATAAAGCTGGTCCTCCTGATCCTCCTGTTTGATCGTCCGGGCAAATTCCAGAGGTTCAAATCCCTCCACCCGGTTCAAAGCCGCCACTGCCTGATTTTTCTGATACAGTAATTCGTTCATACATCTGCTCCTTTCACAAACAGGGCAGGATATCCCTCTACATAAGGAATAGCCTGCCTTTCTTCATAAGTGGAAATTATTTTTATACCGCAAGCCGAAGCTGTTTCGGCTCACGCTCATTCAGGTATTGATAATAGTAACGGGTGATCCGCTCCCCAAGAGCTGTATTGCGCCTGCCGGCATCGTCCGTATGGACTGCCTGGCAGACTGCGTTCCATTGCCCCACCAGATACACCTTTTTCTTTGCACGGGTAATGCCTGTGTACAGGATATTCCGCTTCAGCATCATATAAAAGGCTCTCACCCAGGGGATGATGACAATATCGCACTCGGATCCCTGGGACTTGTGTATGGTAATGGCATTGGCGTGTTCGATCATCTCCAGATCTTCCGTCTCGTAGGTCACGACACGTCCATCCGGAAATTCGATCACCGTTTTTACGGTTCCTTCCTCATCCGTATAAAAATCCGTAATCCTTCCCAGGTCCCCATTGCTGGCCATCAACGTATTCTTGTTCTGAAGCACCTTATCCCCTTCCCGGTAGGTCTGCCCTCCTGCGGACAGTTCCTTTTTCCCAGGACTTGGCGGATTGATCAGGTCCTCCAGGCTCCGGTTCAGCTCGTTAGCGCCGTTTACCGTCTTTACCCGATAGGGTGTCAAAATCTGCACATGGTCCAGGCCGTTCCTTGCGGCCTCTTCCTGGTAAAGCTGGCGTACCATGGCTGCTGTCTCATCTGCCGAATTGCAGGAGATAAACTGGAAATCATCGCCAAACCCAAAATCCGTCCGGTTTGCCAACATTTTACGGGCATTTAAGTGGATGTTGCTGGTCTTTCCCTGGCGGAATACCAGATCCAGCACCGTCACAGGGATCAGCCCGCAGCCGATCAATTGCCGGAACACATCACCGGCTCCCACAGAAGGGAGCTGATCTACGTCGCCTACCAGCAGGATACGGGAGGCAGGCTTTACCCTGCGGAAAAATTCATATCCCAAATGCATATCTACCATGGATACTTCATCCAGATTCAGAAATCCGGCTTCCAGGTATTCTACTGCGTCTTCATAATCGGCAAAGTCACCCAGAAGCCCCAGAGCCATGTGCATCGTTGAGGCATCTTCATGCCCGGTGCTTTCCGCCATCCGGCGTGCCGCACGCCCCGTAGGAGCCATGAGCTGCACCTGTGATCGGCAGACAATGGCATGGATATAAAGGATGACCTTTAACACGGTGGTCTTTCCGGTTCCAGGCCCGCCGGTAATAATGCTGATCTGGTTCTGGAACACCATACGCACTGCCTGTTTCTGCTTCTCTGACAGGGTGATCGCCAGGGCAGTCTGGGCCTGCGCCAATTCCTTTTCGATGTCATACGCCTCGCCCTGATCCAACAAACGCCGGGCGATCATGGAAGCGGTCTGGTTTTCTTCCTCATACTGCTTCTTCACATACACCCGCTCGCCGTCTACCACAATGCTTTCCTGCATCACCAGCCGGTAGAGTACCCGCTGGATATCTGTTTCTGTCACTGCCTGATTCGGAAGATCCTGGTTCAGCATGGTATATGCCCGCTGGATCAGCTCCGGGCGCTCCAGGAACAGATGTCCCTCCTCCTTCATGGCTGATTCCATGAGATGGGAGAGGCAGCCTGAAATCCGCATGGGATCATTGAGCGCCTGGCAGTTCTGCCGTCCAATGGCATCTACTGTTAAAAAGCCAAACCCTTTCACAGCACAGAGCTGATAAGGCCTGTGGCGGACAATCTCCACGGACTCATTGCGAAACCGCTGGAGGATCAGGTTCACCTTTTTAGGCGTTACCTTATAGGGTGCCAGGAATGTCATGAGTTCCCGGAACACCTTGTTTTTTCCGTAGGACTCCACAATCCCCTTCAGCTTTTTCTGGGAAATTCCTTTTACCTTCAGAAGCTCCTGGGGATGTTCTTCCATGATTTCCAGCGTATTAAGGCCAAATTCTTTGTAAATGGCCTCTGCAACTTTTGGCCCCACACCCTTTACAGAACCGCAGGAGAGGTAGCCTAAGATCCCCTCCTTCGTGCGCGGCACGATCTCCATGAAATTTTCCACCTGATACTGCAGGCCGTGGCTGGACTTTTCCCACTGTCCTTCCATCTCAATCTCGATCTGGTCAGACTGGGGCAGGTCAAAGCCTATGGCGATAAACCCGATCACTTTCTGGCCCTGTAAGTATTTGTCTCTGGCAGCAAGCGGTACAGAAGCATCCTTCGTCGTAAACACCGCAATGGTGTATCCATTCTCCTCATTCAGAAATATGGTTTTCCGGTATCTGCACCGCATATTCGATCTCCTTCCAATTTTTTATCTTCCGTAACTGAAACGGATCCCGGCCTCCTTCGAGCCAGTACACCTCCTTCCCGGTATCATGGGCATAACGGATTTCTCCTTCCATGCCGGAAGAAATCCTGCCGCCACAGATAATCAGCACATCACAGAAGTCTAAAAGCTGTTTTCCAATGGAAAGCGCCAGCTTCCGTTCCTCTGGTATGGTGTCATCCAGCATCAGCGGCAGATAGGCATGGGAGGCATATGTACGGCAGTGGAATACCTGGCTGACCGTATCCAGATACGCCTTCGCAAGCCCCATGTTAAACATTCGTTCTTCCCGGGTTTTTGCAGACAACGGAGAGCAGATATACGCTCTTTTTCCTTTTAACATCACGCCGCCTCCTTCTTTAACCGGAAGATCCGGTTTTCTGTTTCTGTAGCATACTCTTTGAAAATATCCGGATGCTGCATTTTCAGCTTTTCAAGATTTTCTTTCCCGATCATCGTCCTGCGTGTCGGGTTAAAGGTAATCTTGTAACGGTTGGTTCCGTCTTCCAGAAAGGCCTTGCATCCCTGTCCCATCAGCTCCACAAAAGGAACACTGATCGCACGCTGTTCTGCGTCAATTTCCTTCTTACGCTTCTCTAAGCGTGATTTTTCATCTGATAAAGCAAGATACTTTTCCAGGCTTCTGGAATCCAGCGTTGTGATCGGGATTTCCGGGATCGACTTATCAGCATAGCCGCTGTAACGGCGGATGCTGGCAAGCACCAGATCCGGTTTCCCCACCAGCGGCGGTTCCACCTTCTTCTCCACAAATTCACGCCAGAAATATCCTTCCTGCTCGATGATATCCTGCTCTTCCATGAGATCACGCTCCAGAGGACGGTATACAAAGTCGTTCTCGTTATTCCCCCACAGACACGCAATAAATGCATGACTGATGTTCACCACCGACATATAGTGCCGCACCTGATAGACATAGTGCTCCGGGATTTTCCCGTCATCCCACTTCTCTTTGGCGTTATAATTACAGGTTTTGCACTCCAGTATGGCAAAGCTGCCATCCGGCATACGCACAAAGAAATCAATATCGGCAAGCATAAACGGGTAAAGCGGATGCCGGAACATAATCCGCACGGGAAACACCTCCAGGCCGGTTTTCTTAGAGAAAATCTCCGCTACCAGATCCTCCAGTCTGTGTCCAAATTCCTTGGCAACCCAGTTGGCTTCAGGTTCCTCAATCACCGGGGTAACGCCGATCTTGTCATAGTAAAGATCACGGCTGGTAACAAAAGGCGAGATTCCCATGATAGCGGCCACATCACTGCCTCCGATACCCAAACGGCGGAATGCGAGCCATTGCTCTCTGGAGAGGGTACTGATATCCACGACCTGTTCCGGTTCATAATCCATTTGTAACATCTGTTTCATAAGCTCCTCCTTAACACTTAATGGCGCCATATACATCAAATTCCTTCCAGTCCATGGCAAGGGCCCTGGTCAGGTTTTCCTCCATCCGCAAAAGCTGGCTGCCGGTAAATCCCTGGCAGGCGGCATAGAAGGGTGCCTCGTTCATGGCATAGTAAAGGTCATGGGCCGTACAGGTCTGTTCCCCGTTCTGTGCCACGTACATCTCCACCACTTCATTACGGATCGCCGCCTTGATCTTCAGCTTTTTCATCAGTAACCTTAAGCAGTTCACCGGGTTATGGATCTCGATTTCCAGAAGCGCTGCCAAACGCTCTGTGGCATCCTGATATCTTGCATACACTTCTTTCAAATTGTTGCGGTAATCCAGGATTGTGCTGTGGTTCCTGTGTGCCAGAGTGATCGGGCTTCCCAGGCTGAGCGTATGGTTGTTCCCGTCTGTCAGCAGCATAGGATACAGATTGACACCGCTGGCTGCGACATCAGAAGTGGTCAGGCGCAGCGCCGGTGTAAGATTCTTTCTGCTTACTCCGTACCGGTCCAGCGCATCCCTGTAGGTGTCCAGAAGCTCCTGGTTCCCGGAAAGCGTCCACATGGCACTCATGACGGAATGGTCATAGGTTCCGGAGCCTTCCAGATAAGCGCTTCCCTTGAAATTCGTGTGCAGATATTCACTGGTCATCTCAAAGATTGCTTTCATGTCCAGTACGCTGTAATCATGGGCGTCTCCCCCGTGGACTGCAGAGACTTTTCCATCCGCAATCTTGATGAGGCATTCCCCTTTCGCTGCTTTCAGGCAGCAATTCACAACCTTTGCATAGGTTGCCAGATCCAGCTTTCGCAGGCCGTCCCCGCCGATACCGGCACGTCCTAAGATTGTCTGGATTGCACAGTTCCGGACCGGATATGCCTCGCCTCGTACCTTCAGTACAAGCCGGGTGTGCTTTTCCGTATCCTTCAGGATTTCCTCCATCTCTGCGTCTCCGTTATCCAGGTTGTCCGCCTCTTTTTCAAGCGGCACCAGCCGGAGGGCACGGATGGGCTTGCGGATCCACTCTGAGGCTTTCCCTCTTCTTGAAAGAAAATCAAGCATCTCCTCTGCCGTGGCAAATGTCTTTTCAAAACCATCTGCGTAAACCATTGTTTCATTCATTGTTTCTTCCACCTTTCTTTAAAATAATTATCCATAAACAGCCGAAGCTGATTGTGGCAGGCCACATACATACACAAAAATCCGGCAGAAACATTTTCTTCCGGATAAACGGCAACAAAAAAGGATGAGCAGAGAAACCTCTTGTTTTCTCCATTCATCCTTTTCCAATCTGGTTCTTCACCGATAAAACAAAAAAAGTGCCACACAGCCATTTCAGGCATACGGTGACACTTCACTACAAACATAAACAACTTATGCCGGGAAAAGCTCCTGCTTTTCCTCTTCATGTACGGGATTTCTCAAAATCCCAAAACATGATCCCCCGCCGGGGAACGCATAAAAAAGAACTATATCAGTATAGTAGCACAGGATATAGGTGCTGTCAATTTGTTTTATACTATATATGGTATGCAATAACGGTATAAATATCCTATTTTGTGGTTTTTGTTTCCTCCTCGCTGACAAACGTGATCTGTCTTGCCATAAATTCCTCACAGCTTGTCAGAGTTTTTCCATGCTTCTTCTGCTCCTCACTGGCATTTTGATTACATCGTTCTTCAAAGATACATCCCTCACAGTTATTTGCCAGCGCCCTGCGGACCCATTTCAATTCTTCCTGCGTACCTATGATTTTCATTAAAAACACCTCATTAACATCATACCCTAAAACAGCGCTTCTATCACATTTTTTTGCAATCAGGTATATAGCAGTAAATTCCGGTTATATTCCGTAATATGAGCATTTATATAGTGAATAACTCTATTTTATTCCGTAATTTGCCGGAAGTAAATAGTTTAAAATCGAAGGAAGATGTAGGAAGAGAGGTGGATGACATGGAGAAAAAATTTATCGGTGACAGGATTACCGAACTGCGGATAAAAAAGAATGTATCCGAATATCAGATGAGCCTGGATCTCGGCAAAAACAAAAGTTACATCCAGTCCATTTCTTCCGGGCGCTCCCTGCCTACCATGGAGAACTTCCTGGAAATCTGCGAATATCTGGAAGTAACTCCCTGCCAGTTCTTCGATACAGCTCTTCACAATCTTCCTCTATACGAAAAAGCGGCTGACTTATTAAAGCAGCTCGACGATGAGGATATGATCGCTGTAATCAGTATACTACATCGGCTCGCTGCCAGACATAAATAATTTTCAGAGGCTGTCCACACGGACAGCTTTTTTTCTATTTTTTTACACATTCTGCATTTTCTCCGCTATTTCCCTTACAAATGGCAAAATAGAGTACCTTGAAAATTTCACACCCTCCCGGAAGAGGGATACGGGTGCCTGCAGATAGTGCAGCATGATGCGTGCCTGCAGGCTTTAAGATTGCATAGCAACGCCGAAGACGCGGCTTGGGAAGGCGCAGGAACTGGCTTCCAGGGAGAATTATTTCAATCATCTATTTATCAGGGAGGTATCTATACGAAAAAAAGCGAGACATACACATCCGTATTTAAAAACTATCCGGATGTTGTAACTGTAGAACAAATGAGTGAAATGTTAGGAATTAGCACTAAAACCGCCTATAAACTGCTTAAAGAAAATAAAATAAAACATTTTATGATAGGGCGGATCTACAAAATTCCAAAATATTATATTCTAACCTATCTGGAAATTCTTGACCAGAAAAACAGCAACCCGTGAATTCTGCAACAGGTACTGCCAATTTTGTGCCAGAGTGGTATAATATCAATGCCAATATGTGAAAGTTGACTGTTACCCTGTAAAGGAGGTTTGATTAATGGTAGCAGGTCATCTTCGAGAGCAGAATGGCATTTACCAAATGATATTATGTTACAAAGACACGAACAACAAGCGGTGCAGTAAATCAATCAGCACCGGGCTTCCGGTAAAAGGAAATAAAAAGAAGGCGGAAGCACTTCTGGCACAGACGAGAAAAGAGTTTATCCCTCCAATCTGGAATAAGGATACACACGTTCATGTGTTTCTAGTGGAGTGGATACAAT
>OEQS01000158.1_pt1 | contig 11052 bp, 8 predicted proteins | sample 1539731 | NCBI WGS metagenome assembly OEQS01 (sample SAMEA3891890, study PRJEB23780) | metagenome | biome: terrestrial biome; feature: animal house; material: Caecal content | place: Italy | collected 2015-05-05 | reverse complement strand
CAAAAAGACACAGGTTTCACAGCTCAAGCGAGTAGCCAATCATAGTGAATCTGGATCTAAGGCGTCAACAGTAGAATTTCAACCAGACGGAAAGTCAGTTGAAAAATAAATAAATAGTATGAGGTGCAAATAATGATTATTAAAATCGCTAACAAAGAAGTAGAACTCAACTTTGGAGTTCGATTTGTTCGTGAACTTGACAAAGTTAAAGGCGTAACACAGAACGGTATTCAATTCGGCATGGCTCTTAACGCTACAATTCCAGCGTTAACAACTTATGACCCAGCCGCATTGGCGGACGTTCTATATTGCGCTTCATGTACTGCTAAGGTACGCCCGTCAATGGAAGATGTATACAACTATATTGACAACGCTGACGATATCAAAAAAGTGTTTGATGAAGTTCTTTCAGAATTGAAAGAAGCAAACGCTACAAAAGTCATTGTTAAGAACTTGACAAAAAACATCAAAGCCTAGGTGGGCAAGGCACGGTTAAGACCTCTGAACAAACTTACAGAGAAATAGTTTTGAACAGCCTAGCTTACCTAGGCTTTTCTTGTATAAAGGACATCGAGCGCATGACGCTTAATGAATATCAACTTAGAATGGAAGCATATCAGCTCCAAAAGGTTGATAGGCAAGAAGAGTTAGCTTTACAAGCATGGTTTAACCAGAGCGTTAAGGCTACGAAAGGAAAAGGCAAACATCAAAAGCCATACTATACAAAATTTACAGATTTATATGACGCAGAGGAACGAAAAGATAAGGTTCGGCAAATGTTTGAACCTGATTATACCCCTCAAACACAAAAGGTTACGCATAAGAGTAGACAAAAGATTTTGTATGAACGGTTAAGAGAATGGGACAGAACACATAATCAGAAAGGAGGATAACAGAAGTGGCACAATCATATGGTGTTGAAGCGATTTTATCAGCACAGGACAATATGACTAACGTATTCAGAAATGCTGCAAGCAATGCAATTAGCATGTCGAGTGCAATATCAAATGCAGCAAGTGGAATTAACGTCAAAATGGCTGCTGCTGGAGCTGCGATTACAGCTTTTGGGGCTTCTTCAGTAAAAGACTTCGCTTCGTTTGAAAATAGTTTGAACAAAGCTGCCGTAGTTGCTGGGGGAACTTCAAAAGATATTGACGGGCTTGGCGATGTAGCTATCCAAATGAGCAATAGTTTGGGTATCTCAGCGCAAGAATGCAGTAACGCATTCATGAGTATGGCACGGGACGGTGCTAGTGTTGGAGATATTAAGAAAGAATTCCCTGCAATTGCACAAGCGGCCACAGCATCAGGAGAAGACATTTCAAGCGTTGCCGGTGTTGTACAAAATGCAATGAACGTTTGGGGAAAGTCGATTGAAAGTCCTCAAAGGGCGGCTGCCGTATTGGTTCAAACTGCTAACCAATCAAATGCAAGCATCGAAAGCATGCAGCAAGGGCTTGCAAACATGGCACCAGTCGCTAGTCAAGCAGGAGTTTCATTGCAAGATACATCAACAGCTTTAGGGTTGCTGACTAACAAAGGTTTCTCAACGGCTCAAGCCTCACAAGATCTATCACACGCTATTCTGCAAATGGTTGCTCCGTCATCATCAGCAGCAGCGAAAGCAAAAGAATTAGGAATTAGTTTCGTAGACGCTAGTGGAAAAATGAAGCCTTTACCGTCAATTCTCCAAGAGCTTACCGAAAAGACGGCTAACATGGGGGACGCTCAAAAGACAGCAGCCCTCAAAACAATGTTTGGTTCTGCTGGTTATCAAGCTATCGCTCCATTAATGGAAGCCATGGCAGACAAAACCGGGGACGCCAAAACATCGTGGGACGCATTCAGCAAGAGTGTTGATGAAGCTAGTTCAAGTACAGCAGTAGCTACAAAATTCTTGCAGAGCCAAGCCAGTGAAATGACGCAGAACTTAGGTGCAAAGCTCAATATCCTAAAACAAAGCTGGACTAACTTCGGAATGGTTGCACAACAATCAAACAATAAAGCCGCAATGAGTATGGTGGACTTTGCAAGTAAGGCTTTACAATGGGCTACAACTTCAAAAAGCTCAACAGCTAGCGTTATTCGTTCAATTGCTGGGTTATCTCCAGTTATTGGTCCAGCAATGACAATGGCAAGTGGCTTCTTTAGCAAGTTCAACACAATCGTAACTGGAACAAAGACAGTTGTTGGAGCTTTAGGAGCACCATTCAGAATGGCTGGGAACTTAATTTCAAAACTAGGTTCATCTTCAAACGAAGCAAGTACGGGAACAGAAAAGCTAGGATCTTCATCTGAACAAGCTGGACAAAAAGTTTCTCGAAGTAGCACAAGTGCAAATAGAATGATTGCCAGCGCAAAATCGCTTGCAATCGAAAGTTTGGGTGCAGCTGCAAAACTTGCAGCTTTAGGTGTAGCCGCTGCAGGAATTGGTGTCGGAATAGGTCAAGCAGCTAGTGGGGTCGCTAATTTAGTCAATGCCATGTCAAATCTTGCTTCTCAAGGAGGAGCTGGGGTCGCAGTGATTGGAATATTCGCTGCAACAGTTGTGGCATTGTCATCTAAGCTAAAAGGCTTGATTTCCGCAATATCTCCAGCCACAGCTGGGATAATGTCATTCGGGAACGGTGCAGGACAAATGCAAGTTAAAACTGCAAGTGGTGTCCCTTCACTTAAACAAATGGCTAGCGCAATGAAAATGAACATGACTAATGCAAAAGCTGCTTCATTGCAAATGATTTCTTTTGGTGCAAGTGCATTAGAAATTGGAGCAGCTGTCGGAGTTGCTGCGGCAGGGGTTGCTGTATTAGTGAACTCAATAGCTAACTTAGCAGCAACAGGTAAGCAAGGAATTGCAGCAATGACAACGTTTGGAGTAACCGTTGCAGGTTTGGCTGCGGTGTTCGCATTATTGGGACCGGCACTAGATGCAAGTAGCGTTGGTTTGATTGCTTTTGGTGCTGCTGTTGGTGGTGTAGGTGTTGGGATCGGAGCTGCAACAGCAGGAATTGCTGCTTTGATTACAGCGTTAACATCATTTAATGGAACAGGAGCTCAAGTAGTTACTGTTTTAGGATCTATCGGGGCAGGTTTTGCTGCAATGGTAGTTCAATTTGTTACTGGGATAACAACAGCCATTCCAATGGTTATTCAAGGCTTCGCACAGATGATGGTTCAATCTGTTGCAACTTTAGCTACATACGCACCACAGTTCATGTATAACGGGATAATGTTAGTTACAAACCTCATGAATGGGGTTGCTCAAGGAGCACCACAATTAATTGCGGCATTCTTTAACATGCTGAACTCAATCATTGTTTCAATCACATCACAGTTGCCAACTTTCATGGCTAATGGTGCACAAATGATTGTTGCATTACTTCAAGGGATAGCACAGCAAATTCCAAATGTAGTTCCAGCAGCAATGAATACAATAACAACATTTCTGACTACGGTGGCTGCAAATCTACCTCAACTGATCTCTGCCGGTATGCAAGTGATTATTGCGTTCCTACAAGGTGTGGCACAAAACATTGCACAAGTAGTTGCTTCTGCGTTGAATGTCATTGCACAATTCTTGTCAGGATTAGCTCAAGGACTTCCGGGAGTAATTAGCAAAGCCGTAGACGTTATTGTCGCATTCGTAGGGGGAATAGCAAATAACCTTGGGCGAGTTATCCAAGCTGGTGTAGATCTGATTTTCAAATTCATTGACGGGTTAGTTGCACAGATACCTAGAATTGCTGACAAAGCGGTTGAAGCGGTAATGCAATTTGTATACGGTGTCGGATATACTCTTGGTAGAGTTGTCTCATCTGGTGGCCAATTAATTCAAAGTTTCGTTCAAGGTATCATGAACGGAATCGGAGCTTCTCAAAATGCTGGTAGGTCTAACGGGAATGCAGCAGGACAAGGCGCTGATAGTCAACGAGGTTTCTTAGGTCAAATAGGCCGTGGACTTATGAGCATGTTAGCAAACGGAATTTCAGGAATGTGGAACACCGTAACAGGTGCCGCCAGAAACATTGTCAAAGGCGTTGTAGATACCATTGAAGGCTGGGGCAGGAATTTAGAAACAATTGGTCATAACATGATGGTTGGACTTGCTAACGGCATCTCAAGAATGGCAAGCTCTGTATGGAATGCTGCCAGAAACATTGCTAAAGGTGCAGTCGATATTATTCAAAGCGCCCTTAATATCCACTCGCCTTCACGTGTAATGAAGAATGACGTGGGTGTCTATATTCCACAAGGTATGGCCTTAGGTATGCTTAAAGATATGAACTACGTGGAACGAGCCGGCAACAAGTTAGCCAATGCAGCAGTGATGAGTGTTCCAGGAGCAGATACAACAGAGTTCACAAACTCATTAGATAGCTTATACGCAACGAACAAATCATTAAATGGTGGTACACTAGGAATAGATAGCAAATACCGCTTATCTATGGAACAGCAACCAGCATATATCAACTTAACAATGGGCGACCATAACTGGGGTACGTTTGTTGATGATATATCGACTAAGCAAGGTAGCCAAGCGGTATTACAGAATAATTATCGGATTTAACAAACGGAAAGAGGTTAAGGTTATGTACGAATTTAACGACCTCAACCCTCGGAGTAAGCCTTTTGGCTCTCCGGTAGGGGTTGAAGCAGTAACATATAACGGACATCAATTAGATACAGAAATCGCAGGCTTTCAAACTTTAACAGTTGAAGGCCGAGAAGATTTTTCACGAAAAATCAATAGTGTTGACGCAAGTGGGGACGGAACGATGTATCTCTCTTCAAAGATTGAAGAACGAGAAATCGCCGTCAATTTCTATTTTGAGGCTGATACCGTTCAAAATTTCAACTCTCAAATGAGCAAATTAAAAAGTATTTTAAGAGAACCAAATAAAAAGATCTCATTTGCAGATGACACAACACATTATTTCATCGGAACACCAAAACTGGAAGTTACAGCAGGAACTTTAACTCCGACAGGTAAAATCACTTTCACGTTGAATGACCCGTTCTTGTATGCTGAGCAAACTACACAAACTGTTAACGGTGCGTCTATCAACGTAAATAACGAAGAATTGTTATACGATACGTTACCGAACACAATCACAGTAACCATGGCTGCTGGAGTACCAAACTTTTCAATGACAAATGGCAGTAAAAAATTCACAACAACTTCTGGTGTGGGTGAGGGAGACAAAATCGTTATTGATTTCAACAAGCTAACGTATGTTGTTAATCAAGCAGACCAAACAGCTAACGTGTCATTACAATCTAATTTTGGAGATTTCTATATTAAGAACGGAGACACAATCAATATTCCGTCAGCTAGCAAAATCACATTGAGCTACAACGTAAAAACACTATAAAGGAGGTAAAAAAGTGAAATATTTCCTTTTTGATAAAGCGCAAAAATACGTTACACGCATTAACACAGAATATCTAATCGAAGCGCACTATACAGAAGAAATCAACGCAGCTGGGCAATTAGAATTTACTCTCCCTGCAACAATGAGATTGCCTAAAAATGTTTTTTACGTATGCGTAACAGACCCAGACGATGAAAGATCTTACCTGATGTTCAAAATTGTTACTGAAAAAGTAACAGACGAGAAAGTCACTTATACATGTATCGAAAACGCTTATGATGAATTAGCTTCATACACATACATCAAAGATAAGCGCCCTACCGCAATTGCAAGTGCAATGCTGCAAATGGTTCTGGACGGTACACGTTGGAGTGTGGGGGCTTGTCCTGAAGTATCTCCAAAATTCTGCTCGTTCTATTACATCAGTGTGCTGGAAGCAATTCAAAAAATTGTAAATTTGTGGGGCTTCGAAGTTCAATTCCAAGTGAAAATTGACGGAATTACAAATGAAATTAAGCAGCGCAACATCAGTCTGTATACAAAGCTTGGAAAGCGCACTAACAAACGTTTTGAGTACGGTTCAAATCTGTTGAGTGTTACACAAGCTAACGATAGTACAGGACTTTATACAGCTCTTGTAGGACGTGGAAAAGGTGTACAAGTAAGTAACGGAGATACAGATACAGACCCAGACGGATACGGGCGTCGTATTACGTTTGCTGATGTTGTTTGGTCTACACAAAGCGGTAACCCACTTAACAAGCCAGCTGGACAAGAATACCTCGAAGACCCTAACGCAACGGCTGCTTATGGTTTTCCAGACGGACACCCACGAATTGGTTTTGTTACATTTCAAGATTGCGAAGACCCTAACGAATTAATTCAACTTACTTATGACAAATTGCAGGAAGTCAATCACCCACAAGTGCAATTCTCTGCAAGTATTGCTGACGTTGGCTCTTTAGATCTAGGAGACACAATCGCAATCGTTCGCCACGATATTGGAATCGAATACTATACACGAGTTTTTAAAGTTGTTCATGATTTATTGGACAGCAGTAATAACACAGTCGAACTTGGGGACAATATCGCCGGTTCAAATAGTATTACTCAACAAATTTCAAATATTCAAAACAATCAAAGCAACGTTCAGAACGCAATCGACACAATCGTCATGAGTGGATCTGACGGTAACAAGCTTTTCTTTGGTACTGATTTCCCAGCAAACGGAACAGACGGAGATATTTTCTACAAAACGCTCGAAAACGGCGGGACAGAAATGTATATCTACAAAGACGGCGGTTGGCAATTAGTTGTAAGCACAGAAGAACTTAATGCAGTACAAAAAAAGGTTGATGAACAAACTTCACAAATTCAGCAAGCAGTAGATGATGCCAATAGTGCGGTATCAAAAGCCGATGAAGCGGTAGCTAAAGTTGGAGACGCAGAAACAACAGCAAAAAATGCGCAAGATATTGCTAACCAAAACAAACAAGATATTGCAACAGTGCAAGGAAACATTGAAAGCACAAAAAACGATTTACAATCAACGGTGCAAGAGTTACAAGGAGTTTCAAATGATTTAAATTCCGTTAGACAGCAAGCAATATCACAAGGACGAACAATAATTGATATTCAAAAATCTACGGTAGACTTAGGAACAAAAATGGCTGATGTTCAAGGAAACGTTAGCAGCTTACAGCAAACTACACGAAGTTTGCAATCAAGCGTCCAAGACAATGCAAATAACATCAGTAATGTTAAGCAAACAGCTACCCAGTTATCCTCAACTATTTCCAACTTACAAAGCGCTGGGGAAAACCTTATTATCAATAGTACATTCAACGAAGGTTCGTCTCATTGGAATATGAACGGTTATCAAATCAGTCAAGACGTATTGTTTATGAATTCAAAAGGGGTTTCGATAACACAGAGTGGGCTAACTTCTCCTAACTGGAAAGATATTTCAATGACAGACGAAATTCCAGTATCACAAGGGCAAACAATCAGCTTTGGTTGCTGGGTAAAGGTATCAGGAGTGGATGCTTCAGGAAATGAACTAAATGGCGCTCAAATCGGAATTGACTGGTATGCTGATAAAAATTCTAGAAGAAATCATTGGAACGATACGTACGATCAAAAAATATATGGTAACCATGATTGGCTGTACATGAAAATGGAAAACGTAAAAGTTCCAATAGATAGTAATTTCGTTAGATTCAAAATGTTCTTAACGCAAAACGGAACGGCACAATTTGTACTTCCGTTAATGGTGTTCGGGAGCACGCTTCCAAGCTGGTCTCCAAGTCCTTTCGATAGTGCGACAGCAACTGATATGAGCAGCGTAAAGCAAACGATTTCAAGTTTACAATCTACTGTACAAAGCAATACAGGGGATATTTCAACTTTGAAGCAAACTGCCACACAGCTGCAAAGCAGTATTAGGGATAATGCAAATAATATCTCATCAATCAAGCAAACGGCTAACAGCATTCAAAGTACAGTTTCCAACATGAAAATCGGTGGGACTAACCTTTTACCAGAAACAGAAAATTATACAGGGTACATTAAGTGGGGTAACGTAGAATATCTTCCGACATATTCATATGACAGTTACTCGTTTACACCACAAACAAAAATAATTCATTTGTGGACAGACGGCAATAACCCGATTGACAATGCTAGTCCTACTCCAGATAACAGACCAGTAAACCTTATTCAAGGAAATACTTACACATTCAGTGCTTACGTTTGGCATTACGGGGAAAACACTAAGAACAATGAATTGGTTACCTTGTATGCAAACAAAGGGAAACGCACACTTGAATTAGGGACTATAACAACTACGTTAACAGGAGTTGCAACAAAATATAAAGTTACATTTACTGCTTCGCAAACAGGAGAATATACACGATTCCGTGTAGTTCACGGAAATGGTAGTGCGATGACCAATGGTTCTATGTTCATTGCCGAAATGAAATTGGAAGACGGAAACATTGCAACAGATTGGTCGCCAAGTCCGTACGATTTAGCTTCACAAACTGATATGAGTTCAGTACAGCAAAAGGTCGACAGTATTACATCAACAGTGCAAAGTCAAAGTGGGGATATTTCACAATTGAAGCAAACGGCAAACAGTTTGCAATCAAATATCCAGAGTAAGGCTGATATTTCTCAAATTACGCAATTAAGCAATGCCATTCAATCGGTCGTTCAAAGCGTTGGCTCATTCTTTCCGAATGGAGACTTTGCCGATTCCAATATTCAAGCGTACTGGAGTCCGTGGGACGTTACAAAAGACTATACGAACATCAACTTTGACGCAGCAACCTATAACGGTTCATTTGGAAACTTGTTGCTTCATGCGTCAGGTGGTGGCTGGACCAAAGCCATTTCCACGGAATACATTCCGGTTCAGCCTAACAAGTCAGTAACGGTCAGCCTTGCGTCCCGTGGTGATTGGTACGATAGCAACGGCAAACCACAGCTACTCCAGTGCTATGTCCACTTTTACGACTCCAAAAAGAACGCAACCGAAAACGGTCATTTCGATTTGAATTGCAGCAACAATCAACAGTGGTATGACAACAGTGTCACATACGATTGCAACTCGAACGAATGCTATATCCGTGTTGAAATCTGTCTTCAAGGAAATCAAGAAAACTGGGCACATATAACGAACGTCAAAGTAAGCAGCGACGGCGGAGAAAGCATTTCGTCAAAGATTTCTCAAATGGCTGATGATATTAATTTGAGAGTACAGAAAGGCGACTTGCTTTCACAAATCAATATTCAAGCGGGTAAAACACTTATCCAATCGAATAAATTGTATTTAGACGCTTCAAGTGTCGTATTTAGTGGAAGTGCCTTTATTCCAAGTGCAGCTATCACAGATTTGTCAGCTGACAAAATCACAACCGGTACGCTTAACGCTGCAAATGTTCACGTAATTAATATGGACGTTGCAAACTTGGTTGGCGACAAAACATCATTTGTTCGTTCTCAATGGCAAAATGCTTATGGTGCTTACGTTAATATTGACGGTTCAGGAATGAGTGTCGGATATGGAAACTGGTTCACAAAATTTGACGGCCTGGGAATGAATTTCACAGACGGCGGAGGAGATTTGGGCGGATTCACACGTATCGGAATGGATCACGCCCCGAGTTGGTATGGAGGTTTAGCATTTAACGCTGGTGGCGATGCTGAATTCTTGTCCATTGGTGCTAAAGATTATCATAATGACAATCAAAACCCGATCCCTTCAAAATTGTTATGGGCAAGACGTGGAATTGACACTTACGGCTACAACCCCGGCTGGAATTTTGGGGACGATGTTTGGACTGACAAAATCGGCATCAACTCAATTCAATACGGGTCATGGAATATTCGTTTCGGAATAGTAGTAGGAAGTAATGGTTTTTCAGCACTAACGCTAACATCAGGAATTGGCAATGGTTTCTATTGGGGATCTGACGGAAGTTTCGGATACGTAACAGGAGGAAATGCACTTCACAACGTCAAAGGAAGTCAAATCGTATACAGTATTGGTTCTGACGGAATTTGTCATAGTTGGGGCGGCGTATAATTGTGGTATCATATATACAGGAGGTCTTAACATGAATTTAAAAATCAAAGTGAAAAACCTAGAGCTTAAACCATACGTTCAATTTCTGCAATCGTTAGAATTGAAAGGAAAAGCAAGTCGAGGTCGCTCAAAAGTTGCTAAAGCGTTAGACGAACGGAATATGGCAAAACTAACGAAAATGGCGAACTTGTAGCAGGCAAAGAGGGAAGTCTCACCCCGAAAGACGAAACCTCAATCGAAAAAGCCCAAAAATCAATGGAAGAACTACAAAATGAAAGTTCAGTAATTGATCTAACAAGTTATCCAGAGCAAGTGGAAGCATTTGTCAAAGAAATGGATAATTATGACAAAGAATTTTCAAACGCAGAAGCTACAACGTATGACGAAATCATGTCTAAGTTTGAAGAAGAATAAAGGAGGATAAAGTCATGGACTTACGAGTATCAAATATCAATTATCAAATTGCGCAAGATGAAACGACAACTTCAATCTCTACAACGATTAGCGGTAACGAAAGCGGAAACTACATCAATGCAACGGTTATGATTGTTGCAGCAGATTTACCAAGTGGCAAAGAAACGCTTGATGATCTAACGCGCAAGGATATTCAAAAGATTGCATTAGGTAAATTGCAAACCTTAGTATCACAAAACAGCCCTACTACACCAAGTAAGTAGTGCAAAACTTACATGAATTAATCGCACATTACGTAACACGTATGGTCGATGAACCAGTGATTATTGCTTTTACGTGGGCTGTTATCATCGACATCATCACTGGTTTTGCAAAATCATTAATGGCAAAGGTTACGCCAAAAATGACAATTTCAAAAAAAGGTCTACAAGGTTTAATCACGCATGCTTGCGTGATTATTATTGTTTTAACGTTATTTCCATTAGCAAGCGCAATGGGCTTTTACGACCAAATAACATTTCTGGTTGGTTTCTACGTAATTATTTATGTAGTATCAATAATCGAAAACCTCGGAGAAATGGGCGTACCTATTCCAAAATTTGTGAAATCACATCTAGCAAAATTGCAAGACGATTACGAACATGAAGGCGAAACGAAAGGAAGCGGTGAAAATAAAAA
>OEQS01000155.1_pt1 | contig 11078 bp, 6 predicted proteins | sample 1539731 | NCBI WGS metagenome assembly OEQS01 (sample SAMEA3891890, study PRJEB23780) | metagenome | biome: terrestrial biome; feature: animal house; material: Caecal content | place: Italy | collected 2015-05-05 | reverse complement strand
CGACATTCACCTATTATCGTGATCGGCTGCTGCGGCGGGCAGCAGGCTTCCGATGGGAGGGAGCAGTGCATGAGTGCATCACGCCGCGCGGGCGCGTGCAGTACGGCGAGGCGGCAGTCACACATCGCAAGGAAAAGGCAGCAGACAGCGACCGAAACCTTCGCATTTATCAGGCGCAGCTTGCTCGTGGCAAGATATTCAGTGCGCGGGAGCAGTTTTATTACGCACGAGAGCTGTTTGCACATGGGCGCTATCACGAGGCAGCGGCAGCGTTTGAAGCGTTTCTTGACCGCCCGGACGGCTGGGTGGAAAACCGCATTGAAGCATGCTGCAATCTGGCGGAATGTCTATGCGCGGTTGGGCAGCCTGCACAGGCGCGGCAGGCGCTGGTGCGCTCGTTTGCCGAGGACAGCCCGCGCGGTGAAGCGTGTTGTGCGCTGGCGGCACTCGAACTTGAGCAAGGGCGGCTGTCACAGGCAAAATTCTGGTATGAGACTGCGCTGCGTGCCGCTTGTGATACGCGGCGGGGCGGATTTGTCAAACCGGCATGCTATGGTTATCTGCCCTGTATCGGGTTATGTGTGTGTTGCGACCGGATGGGGCATCATGTAGAGGCTGCCCAGTGGAACGAGCGCGCCGCGCTTTATCAGCCGCAGTCAGAAGCAGTAGCGTATAACCGGCGATATTTTGATGCGATTGGGTGTACAATGTCACAGTAAGCGTCATCGCAGCATAGGATGGATTGCCGGAGAATGATTTCGGCAAATTCCGCGAAAGGAAGAATGATATGTATCATCGTCCACAATTCGGCAGATGCGATGGATCGGATCGCACGTCTGACGGATGGATGGAAGCGTTTTGCGGCGCGGATCGCTCATGTAGTCCGACTGGCCCGACCGGGCCGACAGGTCCAACCGGTCCCGCCGGCCCGCGTGGCTACCGTGGGGAACGCGGGCCGATGGGGCCAATGGGACCGATGGGTATGATGGGTCCGACGGGTGTAACGGGACCGACAGGCGTAACAGGTCCAACCGGACCGACGGGCGTAACGGGCCCAAGCGGTCCGACAGGCGTAACAGGGCCGACCGGTCCGACCGGTCCGACAGGGCCGACCGGTCCGACTGGTGCATTCATTTATGCGAAAACACCGCATGTCCGCATAAATGCTGGGTTTGCTCCTAATCTAAAGACAATTAAACATATCTATAATCACACCAAAAACGTCATTACGAAGGGTAAAACCTATCGAAATGGCGTTTTTAAGTTGAGGAATGCTTTGATTGCTTTGGCCTTGATGATGAAAGAAGGTGATAAGAATGGCATCGTCAGTACTGCTTCCCTACTATTACGGTGCGGAAGGAGAGCAATACTCGTTTTACCGCATTCCAAAGTTACTTTTCACGGATAGTCGGTTTGCAAATTTGTCAACGGATGCTAAATTGCTATACGGTGTTCTGCTTGACCGTATGAGCCTTTCCATGAAAAACGGTTGGCATGACGAACTGGGTCGGATATATATTATTTTTACGCTGGAAGATGTAGCAGAGACGCTTGGTTACAAGACGGATAAGGCAATCAAATTATTTAATGAATTGGATAGGCAGAAAGGTGTTGGTCTAATTGAACGGGTACGAAAGGGTCAAGGTAAAGCCTCCCTGATTTATGTAAAAAACTTCGCCGGAGAATCAAGGTTCGGAAAAAACGAGCTTTCGAGTTCGGTCAAATCGAGTTCTAAACCTCGGAAAAACCGAGTTCTTGACTTCGGGAAAACCGAGTTCTTGACTTCGGAAAAACCGAGACTATTAATACTGAAGATAACGATACTGAAAGAGTAAGATAATAATACTTGGCCGAAAAAGAATAGTAGGAGGTGCCAACATGCACACAATCGCACTGGCCAACCAAAAGGGCGGAGTCGGAAAAACCACAACGGCAGCAAGCCTTGCTGTTGGTCTTTCCCGGCAAGGTAAAAAAGTTCTTCTTGTTGATGCAGATGCCCAAGGAAATCTTACCCAGCTTCTAGGTTGGGAACAGCCGGATGAGCTGCATTTCACCCTGGCAACCATTATGGGGAAAATTATCACCGATCAACTCCTGATGCCCGGAGAGGGGATTCTGCACCACAAGGATGGTATGGATCTGATGCCTGCCAACATCGAACTGTCTGCGATGGAGGTGACGCTGGTCAACACTATGAGCCGTGAGACTGTTTTGCGGCAGTATCTATCCACCGTGAGGACAGAATATGACTATGCCATCGTGGACTGTATGCCGTCGCTGGGGATGCTGACCATCAATGCCCTGACGGCAGCGGACAGCGTTATCATTCCTGTGCAGGCGCATTATTTGCCCGCCAAGGGTCTAGAACAGCTTCTCAAGACCGTGATGCGGGTAAAGCGCCAGCTGAATCCAAAGTTGGAGATCGGCGGTATCCTAATGACCATGGTGGACAACCGTACTACTCTGTCGCGCGGTGTGATCGACCAGATCCGGGCGGCCTATGGGGGACGGGTATTCCACAGTGAAATTCCCCGTTCCATCCGAGCTGCCGAAATCAGTTTGGAGAACAAAAATATTTTTGAGCATGACAAAGAGGGGCGCGCAGCCCATGCCTATGAATCTTTTACGACGGAGGTAATGAATCTTGGCAGGCAACGTCAAAAACATGGGGCTGACCTCACTCGATGATCTGTTCAAGAGCGAGGAAGAGCGTCAGCAGGACAGTCGGGAGCGCATTTTGAACATTCCCATAGAGGAACTTCATCCGTATGCGCGGCAGCCATACTCTGTCGAGCGTCCAACACCGGATCTGGTGCGTCTGATGGACAGCATCGAGCAGGTGGGGGTTGCGGAGCCGCTGATTGTGCGACCCCGTACAGAGGGCGGTTATGAAATTCTCTCCGGTCATCGGCGCGAATATTGCGCCAGAGTGGTCGGACTGCAAACACTGCCGGTTATCGTTCGGGAGTACACGGACGATGAAGCAGATATTTTGGTGGTAGACTACAATATCACGCGCGAGGACTTGCTGCCCAGCGAAAAAGCCAAGGCCTACAGCTTGAAGCTGGAAGCTATGAAACGTCAGGCTGGACGTCCTACAAAAGAAAATGGGGACCAAGTTGGACTCCATTTTTTGCGTGGAAAATCAAAGGATATTTTAGCCGACCAAGTTGGGGAAAGTGCAACCCAAATACAGCGGTTTGTGAATCTCAACAAGCTGATTCCCGCTCTGCTGGAGCAGGTGGACAATGGAATTTTGAAAGTTACGCCCGCAGCGGATTATATTTCCCATTTGAGTGAAAAGGAGCAAGCTGCGCTGCTTGTCATCATGGAGCGGGACGAAATGGCTCCCAGCTTAGGGCAGGCCAGAAGGCTCAAGGAACTCAGCGAGGAGGGCAAGCTGGATTCCAGTGCTATGGAAGTGATTCTGCGCGAGGATAAGCCCGTGACCAGAAAAGTGACCCTGAAGAACGACCGTCTGCAAAAGTATTTCCCACCTAGCTACACACCGAAGCAGATTGAGGATTTGATTATCAAATTGCTGGATCAGTGGCAGCGAAAAAAGCAGAGAGAACCGGAACGGTGATATGAGCCCCAATAGCGTAATCTGTAGGAAAACACCATAACACGGTTTTCCTACAGTACATATACAATCGCTAAAGTTAAAATTCATAGAGGGAGCGATAAAATGAGCATACCGGAAAAAGCAGGGGATTACGAAATCCTCCAATCCATTCGTCTGGGCGGATGTGTGATGCTCCTTGGGTACAACCCCCAGGACAAAGAAGCCACTTACATGACCTGTTATCAGCAATTCAATGCGTTGGGTGAGAAAGTTTTACCGCAGGCCGTTGCAAGTGAAAATTATCTCGAGATTATGCAGGTTTTCCTGAATCGAGTGCAGGAACAGCAAAAAGCGGCGGAAGCGTTCCGCGCAAGCCGAAATGTTCCCATTGAAATCTTGGGAATAGAGCATTGCCGGCAGCGCGGCGAAAAAGAATCTTTGGAAGGAAAGCTCGTCATCATTGCGCCATCCAGTTTGGCAGCCGAATATCGCACCGCAGATTGCCAACTTGGCTATGCGGTTGGCGGTTTTGGGTGCAGTAGAGGGGCAAGAGGACGAGCTGTGTATTTTCGGGAACTTTACTCCGGTGAGAAGTGCCGTTGGGATGCCGCGGATATTCTGGGGATTGCAGATCCCAATAAATTGCCCAAATGGGCACTGGAAAAAGTAAAAGAATACGAGAATGCGCAGCCGAAAAAAGAAAAAGATGCGCTGGAGCGATAGTCACAAACCGGAATGATAGGAGGCACTATGGCGAGTAAATTGCAGTCAGTCACAGAGTTCAGTCGCAAAAAAACACAAGAGCTGTCTGCTGTGCGTGGGAACTGGCAGCAGTATTTGAAAACTGCTGCCAGAATCTATAAGTACCCTTTTCGGGATCAGCTTCTGATCCATGCCCAGCGTCCCGATGCCACCGCTTGCGCCACCATCGAATTTTGGAATAAGCGGATGGATCGGTGGGTAAACCGAGGTGCCACCGGAATCGCCCTGCTGGACGATTCCGGCCCCAAAACACGATTGAAGTATGTCTTTGATGTATCGGATACGCATCCTGGACGATATCATCCGCAGGACCCGCAGCTTTGGCGGATGCAGCCTGCTTACGAGAAAACGGTTCTGGAATCTATCAGCAACAGTTTCGAAGCGGAGCGACAGAATACAGAGGAGTTTGCCGATCAGATCCGTTCAATGTGCCATGTGATTGCGGAGGATAACCTGCCTGATTATCTGGAGGAGCTGCGCAATAACAGAAATGATAGCTTTCTGGAAGATTTGGATGAACTGAATCTCGCTGTGCGCATTAAAACCCTGCTGACAAATAGCGTTGCCTACACAGTGCTGACCCGTTGCGGATATGACGCGGATCTTTACTTCGATGAGATGGATTTTGAGTTTATTCATGATTTCTCTACTTACGAAACCATGTCAATACTGGGTAACGCATCCAATTCTATCTCCAAAATGATCCTGTTGGAGATTGGACGCACAATTCAGCAGCAGGAGCGTGTTGCAAAATTTGCTAAACCTCAAAATGATGTGTATGATAGAGGTACAAAAGAACCACCTCTTGAGGCACGAAAGGAGACGGAACATTATGACCAGAGAACTGAGTTACACCCAGATCGGGGATTATCTGTATCCCAATCTGTATCTGCCGGAGACCGAGGAGGATATCCCGATGGGCAAGTATGGGATGCTGCACAAGACGTACCTGAAGAAGCACAAGCCAATGCTGTACGACCGGTTGTTGCTGGTGGGCAAGCTGGACGGATATCTGATGGACATCGATCGACGAGCCACCGAGATGGTGGATCAGCTGACGCAGCAGCTGGCACAGCAGAACGGAGTGGACGAGGAGATGAAGGCCAACAACCAGATGGCATGGGTGCAGGCCATGAACAACTTCAAGGCATCGGCGGAGGAAGTGGTACTCCAACATTTGGTTTACAGCTAAACGAATCGGAACAAGTTCATATTTCACCACCGAAAGCGGAGAATGTATCATCTACATCCTCCGCTTTTTTTGTTGGCCAGCAGGATGTTGACCAATTCCTGCGCTATGGCGGCAATACCGATCACTTAAGGATGCGTGTGGTTTCCCTGTTTCAAATCGAGATGCCGCTGCCTATGATTGCCGAGCGTCTCCGGATGCTCTACCATGGCGGCAATGGCATTACCATGGAGCAAGGCCGCATGGCAGCGTGGTATGACGTGGATGGTATTCATCTTGCTCCGGGTGATCGGGCCAGATATGTGACGACTGCGCAGATTATTCCATGGGAAAGCGCGGTGCAGCGCATAGGCCAGTTGTTGGAGGCTGGTCAGTTTGCCAGCAACGTGGAGCTGTTGGAAGCGGAGGGCTATGAGCGACAGCTGCTTTCTCAAAGCCTGTTAAATCTATATCATGATATCGATATGCAAAACGGGATAGCAGATTCGCTTCGCAGCCTGAGTCAGGAGTTTCGCAATCAAAACTTTCCCGAAGAAGAACGGCGTCTGGATACTTGCCTTGCCAATCCGGATTTCCGTAAAACCCTTTTGGCCGAATATCGGACATTTCTTGCAGCTTATCAGCAAGACCGTTCGATTATGCGGTATCACTATCACGATTTCCGTGGTCTGCTGCACCGCTTGGAAGAACTGGACTTGCCCCGCAAGACATTTACCACTGCCATGACCGAGCTTCCCGCGATCATGCCATTCATTACAGAAGACGAGATCGATGAAGCCCTGTCTGGCGGAAGCGGCTTTTCGGGTGGAACAAAACGGATTTACAGCTTTTTTCAGGAACAGCACAATCTTGAGGAAAAGGCAGCCTTTTTGCGAAAGGAATACGGGATAGGCGGCCATTCTCACGCACTCTCCAATTCCACTCACAGCAGTGCGGATCACGACAGCAAAGGGATTCGCTACACTAAGCGGAACTGCCCAGTGGTTAAGCTCTCGTGGGAAAAGGTAGCAAAGCGCATAGAGGATTTGGTGCGCAAAGATCACTACTTTACCCCGGAAGCCATGGCTGCGTATGAGGCCGATCTGGCGAGCCAAGAAGTTCAGGCAGGGCTGGAACCGGCCCCGATGCTGTATAGCGATGTCAAGGAACGTCACCCTGATCGTGTGATACTTTTTCAGGTTGACGACTTCTTTGAAACGTATGGGGAGGATGCCAAAACCATCGCGCCGGAACTCGGGCTGACCCTGACCACTCGTCCTGTTCCGGGTGTAGGCCGCGTGGAAGTGTGCAGGATTCCAGCGCACCAGCTGGAACAGCACATCAACCGTTTGCGGCGCACCCACGATCTTCTCGTATCCACTGTTCCGGAAGGAGAAACAGAGCGGCGCGAAACCGCCATGGAAAAGTTCAGTGGCTCCCGCCACTATCACATTCCGCTGGGCAGCACGGTTTATATCGGTACAAAACGCTATGAGATGCAATCTCTTAGCGGTGATACGGTAACGCTATATGACCCGGAGTTTCCGTTATTCACGCAGGAGTTTTCCCGTGCGGATTTTGACCGCAAGCTGGAAGAGAATCCGCTTAACGAGAAGTATTTTCTTTCTGAAACCGCACGGGAACAGGCACAACAGACCGAAACACGCGATTACAGCAGTGAATATCGACTGCTTGACAGGTTGCGCGCCGACTGTGAGTATTTTATGGGTGAGGGTCAGCGCAATGTCAAACACCTATGGGCAGAAAGCGTTTCCGGGCAGATTGCCAAGATGCGGGAACTGTACAATGCGCTGCCGGAAACGCCCGAATGGCTCACCAAAGACCTGATTGACAGCTATGCGGAGCGCATGGCACCTCGGTATGGGGTAGTCGTATATCACGATACGGAAAACGGTTTTGATGAATCACAGGATTATCAAACACTGGCAGAAGCCAAGGAAGCGGCGCAAAAGTGCGTAAATGGACTGGAACCGGACGGATTTGCGTATGATGGGGCTGGGATTTACGATCGGGCTGCTCAGAAATATGTGCGGTATTACGGTGATTTTCCGGATACGGCAGTCCCTGATCCTAATGCGTCTCAGCAACCCATTGCCGACCTGAAGGCTGAGGTGGAGGCGCGGGATGCAGAACAGGCCGCCCAAAAGCAAGCTGCGGTGGATGGTTTGTCCGACCCGGAACCGGTGCAGCGCACGTTGACGAACGCAGAGTATGCGCAAGCCAACCTGATCCCCGGCGAGACGGAATTTGAGCAGGATGGCCGCAGATACCAGGTGCACAGCGTGGATATCGTTATGGATAAGGTGGAACTGACCGATTTGACCTTCGCGCAGTCGGCAGGGTATCCCATTCTACGGGTCGAGCACATCGGCACCATTCGTGCTTTTCTGGAAACCCCAGTTTTGCAGGAGCCTCCCAGAGTACAGAAAAAATCTAAAACAGCCGTCCTTTCGAATGTCCTTCACCCGGAACAGACAGACCGCCACGACCTTCGTATCACGGATGATGCTCTTGGTGTCGGCACTCCCGGTGAACGATATCAGAATAACATCGCTGCTATCCGGCTGCTCAAGCAACTGGACAATGAGGAACGGCTGGCTACACCAGAGGAGCAGGAGATTCTTTCACGGTATGTTGGCTGGGGTGGATTAGCAGGTTGCTTTGAGCAAACCAACCGCAACTATCTGGAGCTGAAAAGTCTGCTGACCCCAGAGGAATACGAGGCAGCGAGAGAATCCACCCTAACTGCGTTTTATACACCGCCAGTTGTGATTCGTTCCATGTATCAGGCGCTGGAGCAGATGGGCTTTGAAACGGGCAACGTGCTGGAGCCATCTTGCGGTACGGGTAATTTTCTGGGTATGATGCCAGAAAGCATGGCTGGCAGCAAATTGTACGGCATCGAACTGGATGAAATCAGCGGACGGATTGCCCAGCAGCTGTATCAGACTGCATCAGTCACGATTCAGGGTTACGAAAAAACCGATCTGCCCGACAGCTTCTTTGACGTGGCCATCGGTAACATTCCTTTCGGCAACTTCAAGGTAGTTGACCGACGCTACGACAAGCACAATTTCCTCATTCACGACTATTTTTTCGGCAAAACACTGGATAAGGTGCGCCCCGGCGGTATCGTAGCGTTCATTACCAGCAAAGGCACTTTGGACAAAGAAAACCCAGCTGTGCGAAAGTATATCGCTCAGCGCGCGGACCTTCTTGGGGCAATCCGTTTGCCAAACGATACGTTCAAGGGCGCTGCGGGCACTGAGGTCACCTCGGATATTTTATTTCTGCAAAAGCGCGATTCGATCACCGATATAGAACCGGATTGGGTGCACTTGGGCGTAGGTGAAAACGGCCTCAAGATGAACCAGTATTTTATTGACCACCCGGAAATGATTTTGGGTGAAATGCAGGAGGTCAGCGGCCCCTATGGGCCTGAAACAGCCTGCATTCCGTTCGAAGGTCAGGAACTTTCCGACCTGTTGACTTCCGCGATCGGCAACATTGGCGGCTCTATCCGGGAGTATGAGCGGGAGGACGAGGACGGGCTGGAGGAGGATCGTTCTATACCGGCTGACCCCACCGTGCGCAATTTCTCTTATACCATTGTGGACGGACAGGTTTATTACCGGGAAAACAGTCGTATGAACCCAGTGGAGGTATCCACCACCGCGCTGGGTCGGATTAAGGGGCTAATCGGACTGCGGGATTGTGTCCGGCAACTCATTGAGTACCAGACGGAGGATTATCCGGAACACCTGATCACTGCAGAACAGCAGCGGCTGAACAGTCTGTATGATGCTTTTGTCAAAAAATATGGCCGGATCTCCCAACGAGCCAACAACTCGGCATTTCACGATGATAACGCCTATTTTCTGCTGAGTTCTTTGGAGGTCATGGACAGCGATGGCAACTTTTTCCGCAAGGCGGATATGTTCACCAAACGCACCATCAAGCAAAAAGTCAGTGTCAGCCGGGTGGATACCGCATCCGAGGCATTGGCGCTGTCTCTTGCCGAAAAAGCCCGGATCGATATCCCCTATATGACAGAACTGACCGGAAAAGATGAATCTACCTTGGTTGAGGAACTGCACGGCGTAATGTTCCAGATACCTGAGATGGCGGATCACGAAGGCGCCCCCATTTATGTGACAGCGGATGAATACCTTTCCGGCAATGTGCGTCACAAGCTGCGGGAAGCGGAAAAGGCGGCAGAAGCGGACAGCCGGTTCCGCGTCAACGCAGAGGCGCTGAGAGCTGTACAGCCGGTCGATCTAACCGCCAGCGAGATATCCGTGCGGCTGGGCGCTACCTGGCTGCCGCCCGAGGATGTCGAACAGTTCATGTTTGAGCTGTTCGACACTCCACGCTACAACCGCTTCAACATCAAGGTGCATTACTCCAAACTGACGGGCAATTGGGTTGTCGAGGGCAAGAGTTATGACCGCACCAGCGTCAAGGCCAACAGCACATACGGTACCAACCGTATCAATGGTTACAGGATCATCGAGGAAACACTCAATCTGAAGGATGTGCGGATTTTCGATTATGTGGAAGATGCCGATGGCCGCAGAACTGCTGTATTGAACAAAACAGAAACTGCAATTGCGCAATCCAAACAGCAACTGATCAAAACGGCGTTTGCAGATTGGATTTGGAAAGATCCGGAGCGCCGGGAGAGGATATGCAAGCTCTATAATGAAGCCTTTAATTCTGTTCGACCCCGTGAGTATGACGGCAGCCATCTGAATTTTGTGGGAATCAACCCGGAAATCACACTCAGAAAGCATCAGGTCAACGCGATCGCACATATTTTGTATGGTGGCAATACACTGTTGGCACATGTGGTAGGCGCTGGCAAAACTTTCGAGATCGTTGCTGCGGCGCAGGAGAGCAAGCGGCTGGGGTTGTGCAGCAAGTCTCTGATTGCCGTTCCCAATCACCTAACCGAGCAGTGGGCCACCGAGTATCTCCAGCTTTACCCATCTGCCAACATTCTGGTGGCCACAAAGAAAGACTTTGAGCCGAAAAATCGCAAGAAATTCTGTGGTCGGATTGCCACTGGCGATTATGATGCCATCATTATCGGGCATTCCCAGCTGGAAAAAATCCCTATGTCTCTGGAACGGCAGCGAGCCATTCTGGAGGAACAATTGCGCGAGGTCTTGGACGGCATCAGTGATCTGAAGCAAAGCCGTGGGGACAACTTTTCCATCAAGCAGATGGAACGCACCAGAAAAATGCTGAAGGCCAAGCTGGATAAACTCAACGACCAGAGTCGCAAAGACGATATTGTGACATTTGAGGAATTGGGTGTCGATCGGCTGTTCGTGGACGAGGCACATAATTATAAGAACTTGGCCGCATACACAAAAATGAGGAACGTGGGCGGTATCAGCCAGACAGAAGCACAGAAGTCCAGCGACCTTTATATGAAGTGCCGCTATCTGGACGAGCTGACCGGAGGTCGTGGTGTCATCTTTGCTACAGGTACCCCCATTTCCAACTCCATGGTGGTGCGCCCGTAAGGGGCTGTAATAATCTTACCTTGAGCAAGTA
>OEQS01000154.1_pt1 | contig 11094 bp, 5 predicted proteins | sample 1539731 | NCBI WGS metagenome assembly OEQS01 (sample SAMEA3891890, study PRJEB23780) | metagenome | biome: terrestrial biome; feature: animal house; material: Caecal content | place: Italy | collected 2015-05-05 | reverse complement strand
AAAACGGACACGCAGAAGCTGCTGCGCAACGTCTATTTCATAATGGACGAGTTCGGCAATCTGCCGAAGCTCTACAAAATGGACAGCGTCGTGACGGTCGGACGTTCGCGCGGGATCTTTATGCTGCCGGTCATACAGGACTTCAATCAGCTCGACAACAAGTACGGGCGCGAAGTGGCGGCGACGATCCGGAGCAACTGCAACATACAAGTGTTCATCGGCTCGAACGACGAGAATACGCGCCGTCTGTTCTCGGAAGCGTGCGGCAAGAAGAAGGTCAAGCAGATCAGCTATTCGGAGAACAAGGATATGTCCGTTTCGACGTCGGCGCAGAGCGCCGTTGATCTATCCGAACGAACTCGAACATCTGAACGATCCGCCGAACGGGATCGTCGGCAATTCGGTCGTTTTATGTCTCGGCAATTATCCGATCCGCGGCAAGACGACGCCGATTTATCAGGCGCTCGACGTGTACGGAATAGAGAACACAAAAGAAAAGAAAGGCGATTTTATTCTGTTCGATGAAACGGAACACCATTACGACATACAACAGATGACGCTTTTCATTGCGAGGGAAAAAGAACTGCTGGACGGAGCGGACGATATGCCGGACGTCTTGGACGCGGCGGCTATCCCGCAGCAGACCGGCGTTGCAAGCGGTGGGCAGAATGACGAGTATGCTGAACGAGAGCGGAAAAAGGCGGAAGAGATGTTAGATCAGATCTTGGATCGGATATCGAGATTGGCGGGGAAGATCCCGGCGGAGCAATATGATCTTTTGTGCCATACCGATATTAAAAATCAGATCTATCTGCTTGACAGTCTTGCAGATAAAGCGACGGCAAAAGGGAACTACCTTTTGTCCGTGGAGATAGAAAACGTGAAGTCATTTTTGATACACCGCTGCTTTGTCGGCGATGAAATCCGCGAGATCGAAGCGGAATGCAACGCGCGCAGGAGCGCATAGAAGGAGATGAAAAAATGAAGAAAACAATCGAAATACGGTCGGCATTGCTTTTGGCGGTAATCGTTCTTTTTGCGGTGGCGATGTGTTTGATTTTTCAAACAACGCCGGAAGTTGCCGTGGCAAAAACGGCAACATATGAGGACTTTTTATCTTATGGTGGATCAACTAATAAGTATTTTGCGGATGTCGAATATCCGGAAACGGTTACAACCATAGCTTCTGTAAGTAGTTTTTCGATTGAATTAAAGACTACAAAATTAAATGGGACGTCGTTTGGTCCGTCTTTTGATAATATCGTTATTAAAATGACGCGTCCAGACGGTAGCGTGGTCGAACATGCTATGGAAAAAAATGGTGAAAGAATTACTGAGTCTTTTGAAGAAACGCTATTCACATCACAGAATTTGAAAGACAGCAACGGAAATGTTATTGAAGGAAAGTATACGGTGAAGGCCACTGGCGCAATCAGCGTTTGGACACAGACACCTGTTCAACAAAATAGTTCTTTTACGTTTTATGTAAATTTGAATGCGCCTACGGTGACGATGACGGCAGGATCTACGTTGGATAATTACGGAATAACAAATAAGAACGTTACGGTCACGGCGAGCGATAAAGATTGCACGCCGACATTAAAGTATTCTCAATCAACGTCTTATTATTATCCGACGACGGCAGACACGTCCTTTTCGAGTGGGGAAGTGTTCTCGGACGAAGGGAATTATATCGTCACAGCAACGGACGGCACGGGCAATACGACGACGCAATACTTTACAATCGATAAGACCGCGCCGAAGTTGTCAAAAAGCAGTATCTTAACGTTTATATCCGGAGACGTGACCGTAACTGTCGATAAAGGGCTTGTCAATGAAAACGACGAGTGCTCGCTGAAATATACTCGGTCTACATCATCGGCATATCCGACGACGGCAGATATGTCCTTTTCGAGCGGCACAACATTTTCGGACGAAGGGAATTATTATATACGGGCAGTAGACGCAGCCGGTAATGCAGCAAGCATGAAGTTTACGATCGATAAGACCGCGCCGATATTGACGATAAATGGCTTAAAAACAGCCGAGGCGACCAAAGACGGCTTTTCTTTGGCTTGGAGTACGTCAGCCGGTTCGGGTGCAAATCTTGCCAACAATGATGACAATGTGATAATCGCTTATCAAAGGGGAGAAACGGCTTTCCCCGACAATCCGTATGGTTTGAACTATAATAAACAAAATACGCTGCTATCGGAAGAAGGGTATTACTTTATTCGTATTATGGACGCCGCGTTCAATTTTACAGATTACTATGTAATTGTAGATCAGACCTCGCCGACTGTCAGTGCGCCGGCAGAATGGCTGAATACGTCGTTTACATATTCTGCGAGCGATCCTCGCGGAGTTACGATTGAATACCGCTTAAATTCCGGCTCGACAAGCAAAGTAAAAAAGACATCGTATAGCGTGCAGCAAAGCGCGTCGAATAACGGCGTTTGGCAATTCCGCGCAATTGACGACGTCGGCAATACGACGGAATGGAGTACGGTCAATTTTTACTACCGCGAAACGTTCGGCAACAAGGTCAATATACAAAACGCATATAAGACGCCGGCGTATTGGACGGTGCAGTTGTCGGAGAAAAACTATCCGGATATAGCGGGGCGGTATAGTTTTTCAAGTTACGAAAGCGCGTTGGCGTTTGCGACGGCGAAGGAGTGGGCGTATCGCGTCGTGGATCTCGGCGGAAAGTGGTCGTATGTCAATATCTCGAACGAAAGCGTCGCGCAGATCTATGAGAGCCGAGAGGATCTTGACCGTGCCGTCAACAAATATGCAACGGCGAATATTTCGGCGCGTAACGTTCTCGGCGTGTCGGGCAGCACCTATCCGAACCCGACGGACGAGGACGGCGTGACGCGCGCAGACGCGCTGACCGAACAAAATCTCGTTCTCCCGTCACATCTGTCGCAATATAGCGGTTTGCCGCTATACTTCCTGTCGCACGACTTCGAGTATGTTATGCCGGTTGCCGGTGTAACCGGCAATGACCGGCAAGTCGTGTTCCGGTACATATCCAACGGCATAACGGCGCAGACGGGATCGGATATAGAGATTGCATACGGCACGGATATCGATACCGTATTGGACGCTGCCGGCGCATGGAAGCAAGGATATTATCTTGTCACGGAAAGCGATCGTTGCGGGAACAGAGAGCAATATGTCGTCTGTATCGATACGCAGCTGCCGACGCTGACCGCGCAAGCATATTACGGCGACGGCTCGTCCGACGCGGTGACGTTTGAACAGGGCTATACCGAAGAAAACGAGGGCGTCATGTTATATACCGGCTTGGATCTGAATGCGCTTGCAGACAATCTCGACGAGTATGTCATGCTGCTCATCAGCGGCAGAGGTATGGACAATGCGTATTATCTTAATTCGGACGAGCTGCCGTATCTGACATACGAAAACGGATATTGGGGCATATACACGCTGACAATCTATGACCGATCTTTGAACGCGCTGACGTTCGAGATCAAGATCGCCGGCGAAGCGCCGACGCTGCGGCATACGTCGCTGACAAACGAGACGCGCTGCACGTTCACGATCGAGAGTAATGATCCGTACAACGCGATCACCGGTATATGGCTATATAAGGTCAGCTATACCGGAGAATATGTTGAGGTGAAAGAGGACGGAGACGGCACGCCGGTATCGCCGGAAACACTTGTGTATGTACTGCGCACGGGCGGTAAGTATGTCATGCGCTTTACGGACATTTTCGGCAGGACGATCGAAACAGAGCCTATATTCTATATGAAAGGACTGCCGTCGGGCGTGTTGTCAGGCGTGAAGGAAGGCGGGATCACGAATCGGGACGTTACGTTCGAGTATTCGAGTACCGACGGCGTCGAGTTGTATGTTTGGCAGGACGGAGAGTGGGTGTTGAACAATAATTTGATGAAAGTAACGAGCAAGGAAGGGTACATCATTGCGGAGATCCCGGCGAGCGCGGAGACGAGCCTGTTGTACAAGATCTTCCTGTTTGTCGCCGAGGACAAGAATTTGTTTGTCGAATACCGCTTTGAGATCGATTGTATTCCGCCCTCGGTCGAAATCACGACGTCGGACGGCGAGCCGGTCACGCAGGAAGCCGTCATCAACGATCCGTTCATGGTGTCTTGGGACGAAAACGGGCTGACGGCATATTATTACAACCGCAACAGTTCGCTCGGCGAACTCGGGCAATCGAAGTACACAAAAGAAACACTCATAGAAACGGCGGGAACGTGGGTATTCAGCGTTTACGACGAGGTCGGTAACAGTATCTCTTTCACGGTCACGCTCGACAACGAGGTGAGCTTTACATTGGACGGCACATATTCGCAGCTCGACGACGGCAGCTATATCGCGCGAAACTATCTGATATTGAGCGTCACCGAGCCGACGACGGTATGGACGGTCGAGAGTACGAACGGTATATCGCCTACCAACGGGCAGAGGCTTGAAACGGACGGCACATACCGCTTCCACATCGAGGATCGATACGGAAATGAACTTGATATCGTATTGATCATCGACAATCTGCCGCCTGTACCGATCATAGAGACGACGGACGGCGAGCCGGTCGAACAGAACAGTAAGATCAATACGTCGTTCACTGTCTCCTGCGCCGAAGAAAACGTGACGATCATGGTATCATCGAACAAGATCGGATATACGTCGTATTCCGGCGAGATGTTGAGCGACGCGGGGACGTACACGTTCAAGCTGACGGACAGAATGAACAACATTACGTCGTTCACCGTCACGATCGATCGGAATATCGATTATACGATCAAAGGAACGTATGTCGAACAAGACGGGAAGATCTATTCGCGGACGGGCGTTGCGATCAACGTCAACGAGAAGTACGATCGTTGGTCGGTAGAGAACGCTTCCGGCGTGACCTTCGAGCCGGGCGAGAAGATCAATATTGAAGGCGAGTATCTTGTCGAGATCGAGGATATAGCCGGCAATACGCTGACGATCGTCGTTGTCATCGATCAGACTGCGCCGACGCCGGTTATTCTGACGCAAGGCGGCGAAGCGATCGAACCGAACGGCAGCACGAAATCTCCGTTTACGGTTTCGTGTGACGAGAACGGCGTAACAATGTTGTATTCCGATGTCAGCAGCAATTACAGTCCGTATTCGGGCGAACTGATCGAAGCCGCAGGGCGGCATTACTTCACGCTGCGCGATATCGTCGGGAACGAGGCAGTGTTCACGGTCACGATAGATACGACCGTCGGCTTCACGATCGACGGAAATTATAAGATCGATAGCGAGGGACGGTATATCTCTCGGTCGTGGTTGTCGATCGAAATGGACGAGGGCTATCGCCGCTTTGAGGTGGTGTCCGGCGTCCGAGACTTTTCGCCCGGCGAGCGTATAACGCTCGAAGGCGAGTACCATGTAGAGATCGAGGACGAGGCGGGGAATGAAGCGCTCGTTGTTTTGGTGATCGATCAAACAGCACCTGTCGCGGAGATCGTGAAATCGGACGGCACGCCGGTCGAGCCGAACGCCACGATCAACGGTGAGTTTGTGTTGCGCTGCGACGAACCGGGTGCGAGCGTGATGATCGCCGGCAAGGATATGAAATACATAGGCTATGACGGGAAAGCGCGCAACGCAGAGGGAATTTATAATTTTATGCTGATCGACTTCATCGGCAACACTTCGACGTTCTCGGTGCGTATCGACCTTACGGTCGAATATGCGCTGCGCGGCAGCTATACGCAATTCGAGGATAACGGGTTTGTCACGCGCACGAACTTCCTGCTCGAAGCAGACGAGGATCTTGCGTATTACTCGATCAGTGCAGCGTCGTCGGGCGACCAATATTCGCTCGGCGAACGTCTGACCGCCGAGGACGAATACCTTGCCGTGCTCGAAGATCTTCACGGCAACCGTATCGAACTCCGCCTCGTCATCGATCAAACTGCTCCGGTCATTGCGCTCGGCGGTGTAGAGCCGGACGGCACTACGAACGGCGACGTCGTGATAGCGATCGACGGCAGTGCAAGCGCGTATTATCGTATCTCCGGACAAGAAGGGCAGACCGCGATTGCGGATAGCGTCACAGTCTCGGCGGACGGGTATTATACCGTGTTTGCGGAAGATCTTGCGGGAAACGAAGCGACGCTGACGTTCCGGATCGATAAAATCGTCGAGGTAACGCTTTCGCCGACGATCCTGAACGGACAAATCTTGTCCGGCGGGATCTCGTTCGAGTGGGACGAACAGATAGAAAGTATCGCCTGCACCAAAGACGGTGCAGAGATCTCATACCGCACCGGCATGATCTCCGAGCCGGGCAGCTATACGCTGACTGCCGCAGATAAGCCGGGCAATACGAGATCGTGGTCGTGGACAATCTTGCCGGCGGTATCGAAAGCGTATTCGTTTGAGATCCCCGCAGGGTGGGCGGTGAGCGTATTGAGCGGCGGGAACGTCGTTTCGGACGCCGTGACCGACGGGCGGATCGAACTGTCCCGCACCGGCGAGTATGTGCTGACCTTCGAGGACGGCGAAAACAGTTACGATCTGACGCTGACCGTCGATACGGTCGCCCCGACGGTGGAGATAACACAAGAGAAAAATCAAGTCGTCGTCGGGAGCGCAAATAAGGAAAACGTAACCTACTTGCTGCTATGCGACGGCAAAGAAGTCGCGTTCGCGCCCGGACAGGCTATCACCGAAAACGGTGAATACATACTGACGGTCACGGACGAACTCGGAAATGTGTCGCAGTACACGTTCACGCTGAATTATATCAATACGTTCGGTATCATCGTGATTGTGGTGCTATGTTTGCTCGCCGCGGCAGCGATCGGTGTGGTGTTGTATTCGAGAATGCACCAACGGATCAGATAAAAACGATCAGACGCAATGTCTGTTGATATAGAAAAATACAAACAAAGGAGAGTATTATGAACGATCAAACCTTTAATCAATTCGGTGATGTATTGGCGGGACTGTTTGACAGTATGTTCCCGGCGCTCATCACGATCGCAGTATCACTTTGTGCCATTTGGGGCTGTTATCTCGGCTTCAAGTTTTGGCGCAGCGGCGGCGATGAAAACAAACGCAAAGAGGCAAAGAGCGCTATCGCGTCGTTCGTTATCGGCGTTGTGGTGATTTTCCTTGTTGCAGTTGCCGCACCTATTCTGATCAGCGCGTTGTCGGAATGGATGACGAACAATCAGATATGATATGAGGTGAACGAGATGAAGAAAACATTTTTGATAATTCTTTCTTGTGTTCTCTCGGTCGTACTGCTTTGCGGTACGCTGACGGCGTGTACTGACGATGAGCGAGACAATGATCCTATTATCGGTACGTGGATTTGCGAAAGTACCGAAGATTACGCCGTTTATTACGTAGAAGTCTCGGCAAAAGAGGGTGACGACAGTCACTTAAATTGGGCGATGTACGGATCTTTTGTGTATGAAACGAACCCACATAATAATAGGTGGAGAGAATATCGAGTAACAGACTTGGGTATTAACCCTAAAATCAGCGGGCGATATTCTTTGCAATCTCCGTTTTCGGGTAGTTCAAATGCTTTATATCAAGTCGATATGGCGGGAGATAATGCTTTTGAAGTGAAAGGGGATCAAGTTGCCGTGGACAATAAAAAGTACGAATTTAAGCGAACGGAATTGACGCTTGATCAGTTCAAAGAACAATATTGGGATCGGCTTGCGATAACTCAATAAGCGAGGTGAACAATGGGTATAGCGATCAATAAAATGTTCGCGCAGCTATTGTTTTGGCTGTACGAATTTTTGGACACGATCTTTGAAATGTTTCGCGTCCTATGTGGGATCGATACGGTGAGCGTCGAGGGTACGGACGGCGGGCAATCGATACTGAACGTCTTTTTGCAGGCGAGCAATGTCACAAAAGCCTTTTTGCTGATCTTTTTGGTCGCTATACTCGTTGCTGCCGTTTCGACGATCGTTGCCGTAGTCAAAAATATCGTCAATATGAAGGGCGGCGAGCGAAAGTCTCACGCCCGGACGGTAGGGCAGGGCTTCGGGACAATCATCATTACGGGCGTTATGGCGTTTGTCATGCTTTTCGGCATTACGATGTCGAACTATGTCTTGATCAAGGTGAATGACGCCACCGCACCGGACAGTGGTTTGACAATCTCGGCGCAACTGTTCGATATGTCGGTTGGAAAGTCGTATGAGTACGAAGATAAATCCGTTTATGAGCCGGTTTACATACTTGACGAGTTTGGGAATTATATCCAAGAGACCGATGAGGAAGGTAACCTTCTTTTTGATGAAGAGGGCAAAGAGGTATGGAAGGTCGAACGAGACGAACAAGGCAATATTGTTTACGAGGAAAAGCGGCAATTAAAGTTGGACGAAAACGGAAATCCGATAACAACAACGGGTTGGCGGAATGAACATACGGCGGCAGATCTTGATTTTTCGATTATGTCGCCGGACGATGTGTTCGGAGTACACAAGAAAACGTTAGGGTTGTTCGAGGACGCAAATAAGGGATATACGAAAAATCCAATGGTTGAAATGGAAAGTTTCAACTTCTGGACGGCGTATCTTGTCGTGATCGTGATGTTGGTGGCAATCATCTTCTCGATGTTGGGGCTTGTCAAACGTATCTTTGATATCGTGCTGCTGTTCATTGTATTGCCGTTGATCTCCGCGACGATCCCGCTCGACGACGGGGCGCGGTTTAAGCAATGGCGCGACACCGTCGTTTCGAAGGTTATCCTCGCGTATGGCGCGATCTTGTCCGTCAACGTATTCCTTCTGATCGTTCCGACCGTATCGACGATCGACTTCACCGAGCTTGGGTGGACGGCTTTTACGGAAAATTTGTTTAAGGCGTTCCTTCTCATGGGCGGCGCGTTGGCGATCAACGGCGGGCAGCTGCTGCTTGCACGCCTTATGGGTACAAGCGCAGACGAGAGCCGCGAAATGGCGCATTCTGCACGCGCGCTTCTCGGCGGCGCGGTCGCGGCCGGCGGCGTGCTGCGTGGCGCGAAAAATCTTGCTTTCGGCGGCTACAACAAATACGGTCGTTTCCGTACAGGCATGTTGCCGGGGGCTGCGCGCATTGGTAATACGGCGGGCAACTTATTCGGCGGACAAAAGTATGCAGGATCGCGTGGCGCGGGCGTTATGCGCTTTTTGGGACGTTACGGTCATGGCAATGGCAACCCTAATTTTGGTTTGCGACAAGGCAAAGGCGAAAGCAGTTCGGCGAACGGTAATGCTTCGACCGGCGGCAGCGCGGCAAGCGCCGTAGAACAGGCGATGAGCGGCAATCCGGCTAACAATGCAGCCGGCGGCGCGCAATATGAGCGCGAACAACCGGCGGCAGCGCCGCAGCAGCCAGCGCCGGCAGCACAGGGCGGGGCAGCGTCGTCGGGAGCGCAAAACAATGATCACCACGCAGGACTGCTGAACAATATATTGCCGAAAGGTAACGAGGGCGGAGCGTTCACACCGCCGAAAAAGTGAGGTGAGATATGAGACTGATACCGAAAAAGAGCAAAGTCAACCCCACAGTATGGCTGAATTTTACGCTATTCGATATCATCTTGGCGTTCGTGCTGATGATCATAGCGTTTCTGATCGCACTGTCGAATTTTGAGTACAAGTGGGCGCTGCTTTTGGCGTTCGTTGCGTTGTCGATCATGATGTTCTTCTCCGATGACGGCGAGCGTGCGTATATGGATCTGATCTATATGCTCAAATACGCGGCGTCGCGCAAAGTCTATGAAAAGGGCAAGAAGCACGGCGACGCGGCAGATCTGATCCCGTTCAAGAAGATCCGCGAGGACGGCGTGATCGAGTACGACGACTATTACGGTGCGATCCTGTCTGTCGGCTCGGTCGAGTTTGGTCTGCTCGACGAAGTAGAGCAGGACCGACGCATTTCTGCGTTCGCCGGCGCGATAAACAGTTTGGGCGAAAACGCCGTCATGCAAATTGTCAAGATCGATCGACCGATCAATTACGACGAAGTGGCAAAGCAGCTTTTCGTCAAGCTCGAACTCGCGCGGCGGGAATATCCGCCGGACGCGGCAAAGATCGAGATCCTCAAAAGCCGCTTGGCGCAAATCGATTCGCTGAACAACATCGCAAAGCAGTATCGACCGTACTATTATGTCGTCGTTTACGAAAGCGACGAGGATCTTTTGTTGCAGCAAGTGGACGTCATGCGCCGTGGTTTGGACAAAGCCGGCTTGGCATCGTACATGATCGAAGCAAAGGAAGCGGCGGTATTTTTCAAATACTGCTATACCCGGAATTTCGACGAGCGCGAGATCGACAACGTCGATCCTGCCGACTATACCGACTATGTAAAGCCGGACAAAGTGCGGTTCAATTCGACGTCATGCGCTTGCGACGACGTGTACTCCTTTACTTGCGCGATCTCCGACTTCCCGCTCGGCGTTACGAACGCTTGGGGCGCGGGGCTGTTCAATATCGACAATACGAAGGTCGTATTGACGATAAAGCCGGTCGAGAAGAGCAAGGCGGTCAAGCGTATCGACCGTGCGGTCGTCGAACTCGAAACCCGGCGCGGGAGCGGCAAGATCAGCGAGGCGATATCGCAGGAGACGCACGTTCAGACAATGGCAAATCTCGCGCAGACGATCCAAAACGAGAACGAGCTGCTGTTCGATTGCACGATCACCGTCACGGGCTTCAACAACACAAACGAAAAAAACTCGGCTTTCCGGAAAGAGGGGCGCCGGCGCATTATGTCGGACGGCTTCAAAGTCAATTATCTGCGCGGTCGGCAGTTTGACGGCTTTGCCGCAGCGACAGTATCAAAGAAAACTGCGCTGCGCAACTTCGAGCGCGGGATCAATTCGGAGAGCCTCGCCGCCGTGTTCCCGTTCGTGTTTACTTCGATCATCGAGCCGGAAGGCTTTACGATCGGCTACGACTATTATCCCGTGATCCTCGATATATGGAAACGCGACAATCGGCAGTACATAAACAGTAACGCTATGGTGCTCGGCAAATCGGGATCGGGCAAGTCGTTTTTCACGAAAACGCTTTTGTCGCTCATCTATTCCGAAAATTCGAG
>OEQS01000151.1_pt1 | contig 11132 bp, 13 predicted proteins | sample 1539731 | NCBI WGS metagenome assembly OEQS01 (sample SAMEA3891890, study PRJEB23780) | metagenome | biome: terrestrial biome; feature: animal house; material: Caecal content | place: Italy | collected 2015-05-05 | reverse complement strand
TCCCTGCCCTCCGGCCATTGAAAAGATGGAAAATCAAAGATTTCCCACTTTCCAACAGCCTCCAGGCACCCACCTCTTCCCCTTCCGACTTTCTCCCTCTCTCTCACAGAAGAACAAATTTATTGAACTATCCCAAACTAGAAGCATCCCCCTACTCCTTGTCCGTCCGTTATATTATCAATATATTTTTTTTCCACATCTAAGGCTTTAGTAAGATCCCCCTACTCCTTGTCCGTCCGTTATATTATCAATATATTTTTTTTCCATATTTCAGTTACCCTGCCACCGGTAATATAATTCGGATCCTGCCCCTCTCAGCGGCTATACAAGGCTTTCTTACCCACAATGCATCTGAATGATATCCTTACTACCTTCGGCACACCAAAACGACATACAGGGGATTTTTCCAGCCCTGTGCGGCATTTTAAAACTGTTTACTCCCGTTGTCCGCATTCCAACAGCATTTCCGGTGGGATCTCGTCCAGCGGTTTTGTGTGTATGAAGCTGATCTCCCAGTATCCACTTCTAAAATTCCTCTTCAACTTTTGTTCCAGCATGATATTCAGAAGTTTATCCTCTTCACTCCATCTAGTATCATCCAAAAGAGCTTCATACCCCAGACCGTACATTCCCCTTATACCTATCCGGCTAATCATCCACTCTCCATCCTCATCTTCCTGCCGCAGATCCTCTAGGATCTGCGGCTTTATCTCGGAAGCCGAAAAACTGACTGAATACGGGCTCTGCAGGATCGTCTCCCAGAACAACTCTTTTCTTCTGTCTCTATTTCTATCCTTGTAGTAGTATTCCCTTTCGGACGACGCCAATATCACATAACCTGTATGTTCTTTTTTAGGTTTCAATTTTCGGTCTGCGTTTGCCCTCTCCCGCACTATCCGCAGCAGCCCTTCATTGAGCCGACGCTGATGCTCCGTCTTTGCCTTTTCAGTATCCAGGGCAGTTTCCATACCCTCTATCGCTCTTCGGGCATCATCGGCACATTGGCGGACATTGTAATCTGCAGTACGCTTCACCTCGGAAATCTCTTTATCCGCTTTATATTTTACATCCCTGGCAGATTGCTCCGCCTGGACTTTTTCTCTCAAAATCTGATCGTATTCCTCTTTTGTCAAAATCACATGGGTACACTCTGGATCGGAGTAGCCGCCACGCACCGGCGAATATCCCATCATTGTTTTTCTTACAAAATCGGCCATGACAGCTTCCCTCCTCTGTTATAAATTCCGGATGTAGTTATCGGCCACCACACTGATCCGGTTATGCCCCAGCGCCTTGCTGCAGACCAGCATAGCCGCCTTGTCAAGTTTTTTCCCAGCCTCGTCTTTCCTGCAGGTATAGACCTCGCTCTGATACCGGATCCCCGTCCCTGGTTTTACCCGATCATAGGGTATCTCCTGAATGGGTCTGGCGTGAGTCTTGTAAATGGCGGTAGCGTACTCCGCCCGGTAGGAATGGATATCGGCGCTCTTGTGGACGTGCTGCCAGACCTTTTCCTCCGGCAAAGTGCTCCTGATTCGCTCGATGATCTGCTCCGCATTTTTTCCGATAATGGGACTCATCCTCTCCCGGCCGCCTTTCCCACTGCGGACATGGGTAAAGTATTCCTCCTGAAACATCCTGGTGTCCCTGAGCATTTCCAGCTTCTTTTCATCGTAAGGGCTTCTTTCCTGAAGGCTCTCGATCCGGGAGATCTCTTTTTCAATCTGCGCCCTGGTCACCAGGTCTTTGCCGCGCAGCTGCTCCAGTTCGCTGCGGCGCAGGCCAGTCCCCCGGCAAAACTTAATCAGTTCATCATTGTTGGTTTTTGAAAAGTGCAGGTCGCGCACCCGGTCGCCCCTGCTCCTTTGGATATCTTCCCTATTCCTTTTTGGGGGCTTAAAGTAATCGGCGTCATCCGGGCTGATCCCGTACAGTTTACCCAGGGCCTTTGCTTCCGTCTGGATCGTCCAGGCAGAGAGCCCCTCATCTACCCGCACCTGCAGCCATTCGTTTACATGTTTTTTGGCGCTTTTCAGCGTCGTGCACTCCGGATGCTTTTCCTTGATGTATTTGATGAAATACTTGATATGCTTCCAGTAGGTCTTATAGGTATTAAAAGAAAATATTTTCTCCCGATCCGTCCCCTCGGCTACCGCCGTTCTTTTACTGTCACCGAAGGACTGCATTCCTGTCAGGCGGTCGTATGCCTGCTGGTGCAGGTCTTTGTAGTACGACTTGTTTTTTCTTCCCACCAGGGCACAGCCTCCTTCCGCTTTCGTCGCATACGATAAATAACAGAAATAAAATATATAACTTATTTCCGTTATTTATCGTATTTAGTTTATATATATTATATACGGTTCAAGCGCAGCCGCCTCCTGCCAGGTCAACGACCTCGGCATTCGGCAATACACATATTTTTAAGTCTTGTGTGTGACTGGTTTGAGGTTTGCTCCTTAACACTTTTTTCCGCTTATGTGTGCGGCCCGGTTTATTGAGATCTACGGCAGTCCGGGCTCTGTCGGATCCTTTTCCGAGGGATCAGCTCTCCGGCAGTTTATACAGTATGTCCGGCAACATTCATCGGGTGAATAGGCGTACAGGATGCTTTTATTTACCCGCGCTTTCAAAAAGATTACTCACAGCGGGGTCAATGGTGCGCTCTCCAATTCACAAAGGTTACTACGGCAAGCCCACGCACCATATAGGGGCATCATCCCTAAGCGGCTTCTGCTTTAGCAAATGCTAAACCCCCGATTAGCAAATCGCCAACCAGGACGCTCTGGGCCTAATTACTATTTACCCTCGCCCAGACGAGCTTATGGTTATTTTCCACAATGCCAATCCACCGTTTTTAGTATAGCATGGGGCAGGTGCGATGTCAATATATCCAGATAAATTCTAATTTAACGGTTTACCCGTTCATAATATAAACGGGTAAACCGTTAATGGAGTTCGGCCAACAAAGGGAAAAATCCGCTTGACAAAAATTATATAATAATTATAATATAAGTATGGATATAATAACTTTTGAGTGGGACGAAAACAAAAACCAGATCAACCAGCGCAAGCATGGAATATCCTTTGAGGAAGCTAAAACCGTGTTCTACGATGAGGAGGCCCTGTTGAGGGATGACCCAGAGCATTCAGAAGAGGAGGAAAGATTTGTCATTCTCGGCCTAAGCGACCAGGCAAATTTGCTCGTGGTATGCCACTGCTACCGTGTTTCTGAAACCGTGATCCGGCTGATCTCCGCAAGAAAAGCAACCAAAACAGAAAGTCAATTCTATAGCAACAGATCGTGAGGTGATTATCATGCGTGAAGAATACGACTTTACAAATGCAAGGAAAAACCCCTACGCAAAGCAGTTAAAGAAGCAGATCACTATAAATATCGATGAGAATACCATCGCCTATTTCAAAACACAATCAGAAATCGCAGGCATCCCCTACCAGACCCTAATCAATCTGTATCTCAGAGACTGCGCCTCCAACAAAAGGCAAATCCAAATTGCATGGCAATGAAAACAGGCACCGGACGCGTCCGAAGTCGGTTTATAAATACTTCTCCACGAGGTTCAAATCAAAATGGGATCAGAGACCATCCCAAACTTTGTGTAAACCTCCGATGTGGTGTAGAATAGGAGCACCACATTGGAGGATTTTTATAATGGCTAGAAAGAATCGTACCCCAGAAGAAAACGCACGTCGGGAAAAAATCAGAGAACTGCTGCAGATGGCGAACATAGGCAGCATGGAGGACATCCAGAGCCTGTTCAAGGAAACCATTGCCGAGTTCATGGAAAACGGCCTGGAGGCAGAGCTGGATGATGAACTTGGCTACAGCAAGTATGACTGCAAAAATAAGGACACGGACAACAGCCGCAACGGTCACAGCAGCAAAACACTGCGGACCAGCTTTGGCGATGTGGAAGTGTCCGTACCTCGTGATCGGAAAGGCGAATTTGAGCCTCAGGTGCTGAAGAAAAACCAAACCAGCATCAGTCAGGACATTGAGGAAAAGATTCTGTCCATGTACGCCAAGGGCATGACCACGAGTGATATCGAAGCGCATATCCAGGATATCTACGGCGTAGAAGTGTCCGATACGACCGTAAGCCGCATCACAGATAAGATCCTACCCATCGCAAAAGAATGGCAGCAGCGGCCTTTGGAAAGCGTCTACGCGGTAGCTTTTCTGGATGCCATCCACTACCATGTGCGCAGCGAAGGACAGATCGTCAAGAAGGCTGTTTATATTGCCATTGGTATCGATCTGGACGGCAGGAAGGACGTTCTGGGTATGTGGGTCGGTGAAAATGAGAGCGCCAAATTCTGGGCAACGGTACTCAATAACTTGAGAAACCGGGGTGTTGCGGATATTTTCATCGCCTGCACGGACAATTTGACCGGGTTTTCCGCAGCGATTGAAGCGGTGTTCCCCAAGACAGAGGTTCAGAACTGTATCATCCATCAGCTCCGAAATTCCAGCAAATATGTATCCTACAAGGACTTAAAGGCGCTCATGGCAGACTTGAAGGCAGTCTACGCCGCGGTGGATGAGTCCGCGGCCCTGGACGCTCTGGATACCTTTTCCGAACATTGGGATAAGAAATACCCCAAAATCTCTCAGTCCTGGCGGGATAACTGGCCACATCTCAGCACCTATTTCAAGTACCCCCAGGAGATTCGCCGCCTGATCTATACGACCAATACCATCGAGGGCTTCAACCGTCAGCTTCGGAAAGTGACCAAGGCAAAATCCGTGTTCCCCACAGATGACAGCCTGCTGAAAATGCTGTATCTTGCCATGATGGATATTACGAAGAAATGGACTGGCAGACGGCAGGACTGGAGCGTGATCCACGCCCAATTGGCGGTATTCTTCGCGGATCGTATGCCGGACTGACCGGCTGCGTACTGACATGTCAAGGGTCAAGATGAACGGAGGCCAAGGCCTCCGCCCTTGACATGCCCTCAGACTGCTGTTATTTTGTAGACAAGGCATCAGCAGCTGGCGCCGCTCCCGCCTTAAATTATTTTGGCTCTATTTTGCACTGCCCGGCAGTGTTTACACAAAATTTGGGACAGACCCTGGGATCAGCACAAAGACTTTGTGCTGATCCCATTCTTTTGTCAATTTTCTTATTTGAGGAAGTCCGATCTGCTGTCCTGTGGCCGGAAAGAATACCCGCGCCGGTTGAAATTTGCCACTTTTAATGCCACAAGGTTTATATCAGAATACATACTTTTGGCGATCACCCCAATGTCACACCCCTCGTAGATGTACTCAAGGATTTCTTCATCCGGCAACGCCACCTCTGCTGCAAAGCTGTTGGCTTCATATTCCATCCGATTATTCTTCATATCAAAAATATTGAACTCCCGGAAAATTTTTGCTTCACCCCTGTGCAGCACATCATGGCCAATCTCATGAAGCAATACAATTTTTCTCAGTTCCGGACACAGATCCTCTTTAATGAAAATGAACCGGTTCCGTTCTATAACCTTATAAACGCCCTTTTGGTTGGAAAAAGCAACTGGCATTATTGTAATACCCAGTTGCTCTGCAATATCCTCTGGCTCCCTGGATCCAGCTCTCTTAATAACTTTTTTCACTCTGTCCACTATGCTAATGGACTGGTTCAGCTGCATAAGCACATCCCCTTTTGTCTTTCCTGCAATGTCAGCTATTCTTTTTTCTTTATATATTTCTTTGGCGTGTACTTGCGATTGTTTTCTTTTGCAATCACATATGCCTTCTGAATTGCCAGCATGAGCTCGTCCATATCCTCTTCAGCCAATTCTCCGCCAGAAAACAGGCCGGTCAGCTCACCGACCAATGCTTCAGCGCCTTTTCTACCACGATATCCATATTGCTCTCCCGCATCGAGGATAAACTCATCCTCCTGCGTGAGAAGGTAGTTCACATTAACATCCAGGGCTTCCGCCAACTTGCAATAAAGCTCCTTTGTCCGCGGTGGAAAGGCGTCAGCCTCATAGGATGTGATCGTCCGTCGCGAAACTCCTATCTTCTCTGCCAATTGTGCCTGCGTTAGCTCCATCTCTTTTCTTGCCTTTTTTACTTTTTCGCCAAAAGTCATTATAAAAACCACCTTACTTTTAGGAAAATTAGTTTCTCATTTTCTATTGACTTGTGAAACTCAATGTCCTGTAATAAATGTGAAATCCAATTTCCTATATATTATCACTTGTTTCTCATTTTGTCAACAAATGTGCGCCTTTTGGCTAAGAAATTGGATTCCTATCTTTGTCAGCTTCATCTCGCTGCAGAGGGTATGAGCATTCGCAAAGATTACATCAATTCAAAGCAAAATAAGGAGTGTTTATTATGTCGAAATCTCTTATGGGTGTAAAACGATATGGGCAGCAGGAGAAACCCTGGTCTGATTTGACCCCCGATTTTGCTGCCAATGGCTGCGCAGTATGCTCCGCTGCCACAATTGCAAACTACAAAGAATCCGGTACTGTTACGCCGGCTACCCTTCAGGACAGAGGTGTTTTCAGTAAGCAATCTGCCTATGTCAACAACTGGGGGAATGTCTCTCAAGAATTTTCCTTCCAGTCCAAAGAACACGTTGGGGATCTAGCTGGAGCGCTTCGTGAAATCAAAAACCAAATCGATACCTACAGCGACCCGGTGATGCTGGTTGTCGCAACCGCTGGAGGAATGGAACACTATGTCGTTGCTTATGGCTACAGCGGCTCCTGCACAAGCGAAAATGATGTCAAAATCCGCGACTCCATGCCCACCAATTATACCACCCTTGGCGCAGCTATGAGGGGCACTTATCCCACTTTTGTGCGGATGAACCGCATCATCTGAGTCCAAACCGATTTTCAGTGCAAACTATATACAAGGCCGACGTGAATCTGACACGTCGGCCTTGTATATTCATTCGAGTTTTTCAATGAAGGAATCCGTACAGCACCAATGCCCATCCTCTTTCACAACGGTCAGCTGCTGCTTTTTACCTTCTCCAACAATCCCATAGAATAACGTTTCCATCTCCGCTACAATTTTTGCAGGCTCCCTTTCCAAAATAACCATTGTATCCTCCTTCCATTCCCACCTTGTGAGCTGAAATCCCCAGCCAACAGCTGGCGCATATATCGTTCCATCAACGTCTCGGTTCGGTTTTGCTTTTACCTTTGGAGACAAGATCTCCTGTGCAGTCTTCTGATCAAAAGAAGTTCTTATAAAATTTTCCATTTCTGCAACGGTTTTAAATTTGGCCTCAGACAAATCAAGGGTCAAACTTCCTTCTTCCAAAGAGGAAGTTACAAAATCCTGCATTTCATCGAGAGTATTAAACTGGACTTCAGACAAATCAATAGCCGGACTTCCGTCCTTTATTGATACGCTTCCATACACCCGATATTCAGCCCTTACCAAATCATTGCAAATCTTCGCATTTTGTAATGCTGTACTTACGATACTTTTGGCATCCTCCTCTGTCGGTATCTCTTCTTCACCTTGTGTACCTACTGATGCAGCACTTGACACCTCCAAGCCGGAAGGTGTACCTGTTCCTGCGGATTCTTCACCGACTGCCGCAAAACCCTCATCCATTCCATGCGAAACTTCTGTCGGTATCTGCTCAGAATCGATACTCATACTGGGATTATTAACCTCGTTTATACCCTCCGTGGACGCTCTTTCTTGGCAGGAAGATACGAATATCATGACTGCCACACCTATAAAAATTGCTGCAAATTTCCTCATCATTTTTAACTTCTCCTCTCCAGACCAACATTGTTCCCTCTGTTGTTCGTTTTTATCTTGCTCTGTTTTCCTGCGCCAAATTTTCCATTTTGTTCTTAACTTTTTATTTACAGACTTTATCTATATTTTATGTATCATGCCAAGCTCAAAAAGAGGTGACCCACAATAGACGAAAAAGTAAAAGCTACCCTCACGGGTTTCTGACGCTCTGCTGCACCTGCATCCTCATAGATCTGGCAACCGGTTTGTCCAAAGCTAAAATCCAAGGGAAGATCAACAGCAACATTGGATACAAAGAATTCTGGCGGAAAACTGCGTTGTTTGCCGCCTTGGTGTTTGGGATAGCATTAGATTTTTGGGCGGAATACGCATCAGGATCCGGTCTTGCATCACCCATTGGACGCTTATTCGGGATTTATATAGCCGTTAACGAATGTATTTCTATCTGTGAAAACTTATCTGCCTGTGGAGTCAAGATGCCTAGTTTCGTCACGCATACTTTAGGCAAAATGAAAAAAAGTATTGCTTCGGATCCAGATCAAAAGCACACCAACGATATCGATAATTAAATTGAGCGTACATTTTCGTATTCTTCAAGATCCTTTTGATTTTCATTTCTGTACTGCTCCATCAGGCTGCATATGATCTCACTCACACTTTTCCTTTGGACATAGGCAATTTTCTGAATATCGTCGTACAGACTGGGCTGTACGGAAAGACTGATCCTCTTTTTCAGCTCGCGTTCTTCCTTTGGCCGCCCCCGCATACCAGAACCAGAACCTTCCGAAGACGAGGATTCAATCATATTCCCAACAATAGATTTCCTCCGGCTCTCGCGCTCCTCCAGTTTGCTCATTCCTAATTCCTCCAATACATTATATAAGTTATTGCTATTATTTCATTTATATTATATACATCAATTATATATAAGAAATAATTGATTCCGCGATCATATTGTATTCCTTTGCAAGCTCGCTGTTCGGCGCCTGCTCCACAGCTGCTAAACCATCATATAATCCCTTCTTCGCCACCGCCAGACGCTTTATGACACCTAACAGATGATATTCCCTTTTTAATAGGTCAAGGATTTCCTTGTCATCTGATACACGAGTATCGTACAGCGTAGCGATCACTCCAAAAATTTCAAGGTTCGGATTGATCAACTCCTGAATTTCACGAACACTGTCCTGTAGCTGCGTCAATCCTCGATAGGCCAGGTAATCTGTTTTCACCGGAATAATAACCTTATCCGCACAGGACAGTGCGTTGATCGTCAGGATGGAAAGCTGAGGTGGGCAGTCAATTAAAATATAATCATAATTTCCCTTCACCTGCTTTAATGCCCGATCCAGTATTTTCTCCCGGCTTGCCCTGGATAGCATCTCCATTTCCATCGGTGCTAGATCAATGATCGATGTAATGATATGCAGCCTTTCGCTGATCGGCCGGATGCACTTTTCTGTGGAGACTCCATCTTTCTTCAGAATATCAACAATGGTGTGCTGCATCTCCAGCGGCTCCAGCCCGACGCTGATCGTTAAGCTAGCCTGGCTATCCAGATCTATCAAAAGAACTTTTTTCCCTTTTGCCGCCAACGCAACACCCAGATTATGCGTTGTAGTGGTTTTGGCAACACCACCTTTTTGATTCGCAATTGCTATAACTTTCAATTCCTTCACTCCTCTACATAATTTATTTACCTTATTTCTAGTGTTTAACATATTTACAAAGCATAACAGATATACTTTATATAAAGTATATCTGTTATGCTTTGTATTGTCAATAATAAAAGAGCAGGGCAAAGCCCTGCTCTTTTATTTATCCCTCTACAGGGATAAACACTGCACGATCTTTACTTAACTATCAATTTTATCGCTGTCCCACCACTTATAGACCGTTTTGGGCGAGAGGCCGGTTTCCCTGATGACCTCTGCTTTTGTCGCTCCTGGATGCGCCGCCCTATATTGTTCGATTTTGCTTCTGGCCTTCGTATGTTCTTTGGTGCTGCCCTTCGGACGGCCATTACCTTCCCGCCAATTAGATTTTTCTTTCACCTCACAAAGAATATCTCGACTGGCCCTTGCTAAGCGTAAATGAAGTTGTTGTTTTCTCCCATTTCTCTTATTTTTTTCGATCCGGATCCCCGTCCTAGCAGAAATGGTATCGATGGGATAGGTGATATAACTGTCATTATAAGCCTCCAGAGCCGCCAACACGTCATCTTCAGTAAATGGGTTATCCTCTCGTTTACCACGCTCATGAAGCCAAGAAACCATCTCCAAGGCATCCTTCTCCAGCTGATCCCTAGGAATACCGCATTTCTTTGCGTAAGTAGCCAGAGCCATCACAGACCAATACCGGTGCCCGTCCTCTGTTTTCTCTCTCATTTGCCGCTTCCACCATTCATAGACTGCCGGTGAAGCCGTCCATGAACCGCGCGGCTGCCCTTTCTCGATCCGCCGCTCATACCATTCAGGGTATTTCTTCTTTGCCTGCGCCAATGTCAAATTACTTTTATATGCAAAATCCTTAGTCCGATACTCCTCCGGCACAAACCGGTTCATATATTCCATAGACACTTTACTGCCGCCGTCTACCAGAAAAGCCCTGGCGCGCTGCCCCTGTTTTGTAACCGTCCCCGGCATACGGAACCCCTGGAACACGCTTTCATACTGCACAGCATCCTGCAAATCGGACACACCCTGCGTCCAGAGCTGCCAGGTAAGCCGGCACCGGTATTTATCCAGCTCACCCACAATATTGGAAAACAAGGGGATCGCCTTCTCAAATACATAGTAAAGGTGAAGCCCGCCTCCGGAATAAACAATCATTGTCGGCTTCGGAAGATAATTCGAAGGGCCGTTTCCATCAAACTGGTAAAACAAATTTACCATCCCACTGGGCCATCCCTCCAACTCCCGCATACGAATCCCATCCAGATCAAAAGCCAGAGCATAAAGAAAACGGGCGTTTTTGCTCTCCCTAGATTTACCCGCATAGCTGATCGGGGACATGATACAGAAGTCGTCACTTCCGCACAGCTCATCTATGATATCCAAATCATCGGTCACGCTGTACCGGCAAATCTTCTTCTGCGCAATGGAAAGAGCCACACCTATATATTTCCCCTTATTGAACTCGCCTTTTACATCCAGCTCCCCCTCCGGAAAAATCTTCCTATAAAATTCCCTGGGTGTTATTTCCTCACAGTAATGCTCCAAATATTCAACGATCCCCTGCACATCCAGCACCTCCAGTCCAAAAGAAAAAAGTAGCAAAAAAGAAAATTCGGTGTGCCTACGGCACAAATAGGGAGGGGAAGGGGAAGCAAAAGAGCGCCCTCCCGCTGGTCGGGCTTAAAGAGAAAGTCACCTTCCCCTTCCCC